>ENA-OQCP01000207-OQCP01000207.1-human-gut-metagenome-genome-assembly--contig:-NODE-207-length-25541-cov-4.330645_pt1 | contig 25541 bp, 29 predicted proteins | sample MGYA00242760_ERZ504583 | MGnify/ENA primary metagenome ERZ504583 (study PRJEB26092, sample SAMD00036308) | human gut metagenome | host: Homo sapiens | study: EMG produced TPA metagenomics assembly of...
GCATGGCGAACATGGCTTTGATTTTTCGCTGCAAGGCCCCGATCACAAAGGGCTTTGTGATGTAGTCCACCGCGCCCACCTCATAGCCCCGTATCTGGTCGCTCTCCTGATCGTTGGCGGTCAGGAATATTACGATGGTGTCCGGGTGCTGGGGCTTTATCAGCTTGCACAGTTCAAAACCGTTCCCGTCCGGCAGGTTGATGTCCAGCAGCACTAAATCAAATTCCCGCTGGCGGATGGCTTCGGCTGCGGTTCTGGCATTTAGGGCAGAAGTCACGCCGTAGCCGTCTGCGGTCAGGTTATAGTCTAACATCTTATTCAAAAAACTGTCGTCCTCGACAATTAAAATCTGCTCCATATTCTCACTTCCTTTGCTTTTTGCAGATAGTATAACAGGCAAATGTCCGAGAATTGTTACAAGGACAAATATATTTATCATTTTACAGCTTTTTTATGTGTACTGCAATTTTATAAAAGAAAGGACAGCAGTATCATCAAATTGCTGTCCTTGCGGTTTATTATAGCTGGTAGTGTATAAGCGTGGGTTCATCATATTTGGTGTGGTATCTTTAACTATGGGAAACTCCCTTCTCCCATTTTGATATTGCAGATTCGCTGAGGAAAAGTTTTTCTGCGAACTCCTTTTGGGTCATCCCCTTTTCGTTTCGCTTTTGACGCAAAAACTGACCGAATGTTGATTTGTTGACCATTTCGATCACCTCCGCTGCATATCATAGCACCGCCCGCAGTATTTGTCACGGGAGTGTCAGTCAAGTCGCCGTTTTTGGGGCAATTTACCGCCGGTCGAGGGGTAAAAAGCTCTCCCTGTTTCGCGAAATTATTGCAAACATATTATAGAATATAATTTTGCGGCAAGTCAATACTTTTGGCAGGCGGTAAAATATTCTGTTTTGCGCGTCATATCAATTTTTGCTTTACTTTGCGTGCTGCTTTTTGTATAATGTTATGTGTATAAAATTAACTTTTTTTGATAACGAGGTTTTTGTATGCTGCAATTTGAAGAGTTGAGACTTGAGCTCAACGACAATAAACAGAAGCTCTCCGAGCTGCGCGAGGCTCTCGGTCTCGACGCGCTTAAAGAAGAGATTGCGAAGCTTGAGGAGCAGACCGCCGCAGAGGAGTTTTGGGGCGATATCGAAAATTCACAGAAGGTGCTCCAGAGAATAAGCCAGCTTAAAAATAAGGTCGCGGCTTATACTTCGCTCGAGACCGCTTTTGATGACACGATGACCCTTATAGAGCTCGCCGACGAGGAGGAGGATCTCTCCATGTTCGACGAGTGCCGCGAGGGTGTTACAAAATTTGAGGACGAGCTCGAGAAGCAGACCCTCAGCACGCTTCTGAACGGCGAATACGACGCGAAGAACGCACTGCTGACTTTCCACGCGGGCGCGGGCGGAACCGAGGCTCAGGACTGGACGCAGATGCTCGTTCGTATGTATCAGCACTGGGGCGAGAAGCACAACTTCAAGGTCAGCATGCTCGACTTTCTTGACGGCGACGAGGCAGGTCTTAAATCCGCAGTTCTGCTCGTCGAGGGTGAGAATGCATACGGCTATCTCAAGGGTGAGATGGGCGTTCACCGCCTTGTCCGAGTCTCCCCGTTCGATTCATCGGGACGCAGACACACATCTTTCGCTTCCCTTGAAGTCATGCCTGAAATCGACGACAATATAGAAGTTGAAATAAATCCCGACGATCTTAAAGTCGACACCTACCGCGCGAGCGGCGCGGGCGGTCAGAAGGTCAACAAGACCTCGTCCGCCGTGCGTATAACGCATATCCCAACCGGCATCGTCGTCTCCTGCCAGATCGAGCGCAGCCAGCATCAGAACCGCGAGGTCGCGATGAGAATGCTCAAATCGAAGCTCCTCGAGATAAAAGAGCGCGAGCATCTCGACAAAATCGAGGATATCAAGGGCGACCAGAAAGAGATCGGCTGGGGCAGCCAGATCCGCTCCTATGTCTTTATGCCCTACACCCTCGCCAAGGATCATCGCACCGGCTTTGAAAACGGCAACATCAACGCCGTTATGGACGGCGACATAGACGGCTTCATCAACGCTTATCTCAAGATGGAGTCGCTCAAGAACCAGGACTGATAACATGAACATTATCGACATTTCGCGCGACGCGCTCAAAACCGAAATATATCCGGGCGACCCTCTGCCGCATGCGGAGTTCGTCAGCCGGATAGGAGAAAATTCGAGCTGCAATCTGTCCACGCTCTTCTCGTGCGTACACACCGGCACTCATGCCGACGCGCCCTGCATTTCATCGACGGCGGCGCGAGCATCGACGAAGTGCCGCTCGAACGTTTATCGGACCGTGCACGGTCATTGAAGTGCCCGAGGGCGCGATAACGGGCGAGGATATCAATGAAAAATTCCCGCAAAAGTGCGAGCGCCTGCTCATAAAGGGCGGCGGCAAGGCTTATTTTCACAGTAGCGCCGCGGACGAGCTCGCCGACATCGGACTCAAGCTCATAGGCACGGACTCCCTCTCCGTCGGCGTAAAGGGCGATCAGGTAGCGCCGCACAAGGCGTTTTTGGGCGCGGGGATCTGCGTGCTCGAGGGGCTTGACCTGAGCGAGGTTACCCCCGGCAACTACTATCTCTTCGCCGCGCCTGTGAAGCTCGGCGGACTCGAGGGTGCACCCGTGCGCGCGGTGCTTATCAGCGACTATATTTTTTGGGGCAGCCGTTGACGCTGTGCCGTATCTGCAATAAATGAAAGGCGTGTTCTGCTCAATGAAGCGTTTTCTTGACGTTTTGCTCAGCCTGCTGGCTATTATTTTTCTGTCTCCGCTGATGCTTATTATCAGTCTGATAATAATCTGCGATGACGGTCTGCCTGTCATATTCAGGCAGAACAGGGTCGGCAAGGGCGACGAGCTGTTCAAAATCAAAAAATTTCGCACGATGAAAAACGGTGCGCCGAATCTTTCGACCGCCGATTTTGAACAATCGGATGAGTTTATCACCCGTTCGGGCAAATTCCTGCGCAGGACAAGCCTCGACGAACTGCCGCAGCTGTTCAATGTTCTCGCGGGCGACATGAGCTTCATCGGTCCGCGTCCGCTGATCCCCGAAGAGAGCCACATCCGTGAGCTTCGCCGCGAATACGGAGTATATTCCGTCCGCCCGGGGCTGACCGGCTGGGCGCAGGTCAACGGCAGAGACTGCCTCTCCGACGAGGAAAAGGCGGAATATGACCGCGAATACATCGAGCGCAGATCGCTCTTGTTTGACACAAAAATATTTTTCCGCACCATCTGGGTCGTGCTCACGGGCAAAGACGTTGTCGAGGGCGGAATGAACCATAAGGAAGAAAAATAAGCCGCATATTGCGGCTTTATTTGTAGGTGGCGGTTTTTTACACTTTGTAAGGGTAAAGCCGATGACTCAATAAATCTCGACGAACAAGTTCCAATAGCTGCGCCGATAGCGGACAGCCGCAAGGGCTGTCCCTACGAAGTGCGCTGTTTAAAAATTGTGCAAACTTCGTGGGCGGATGATATCCGCCCCTACTGTCTTATATTTTTACTTGTTACTTTGAGCAAATCAAAAAGCCGCCTCGGATAATTCTCCGGGCAGCTCATTGATATATTATTTTATCTTATGCCACTCCGAGGTACTCTTCGAGCACAGGTTCTTCGCTTTCATCTCCTTGGCGCTTCGACGCCGACATAGCGCCAGTGCCACGGTTCAAATGTGATGTTCGTGATGCTCTGTTTGTCCTTGGGATATCTGAGCACAAAGCCGTAGTCCGCGGCGTGCGCCTGGAGCCATCTGTATTCTTTCGTGTTCTCGAAGCTCTCGTATATCGAGAGAATGTCCATGCAGAGCCCCGCATTGTGCTCGCTCGTCTGCGGCGGCAGGATTATCTCCGACGCATTATCGTCGCCTGTTTCTTGCTGTAGCCCTGCTTCATATAAAGGCTGATGCGCGCTCGAAGTTTCTCTTCTGATGCGCTATCGAGCGGTAGCCCGACAGGGGCGAGAGCTTAATTCCGTCTTCGAGCGCCGCGTTATACATCTCTATATAGTGCGGAGCGACGCGGTAGTCAAGCAGTCCGTAGTCATATCCGCCGTAGATGTCAACAACGGTCTTTGCGGTTTTGACAGTGTAGTCCGCGGGCAGAATATAGTCGCGGTTGACGAGGGTCAGATACCATTTCGATTCGTCTATCTTCGTCACCTTCGGCGAGAATCCGGCGTATGCATATGCATATTCCGTGACCCCGCTTGTGGAGGCTTTTGTGGTCTGCTGAGTTGTTGTCTTTTCGGTCTGCGTCGCGGTCTCCTGCGAGGTCGATTCGGGCGCGGTGCTCTGCGCCGATTCGGACTGCGACTCGCTTGAAGTTTCAGCCGGCGTTTTGCTGTCCTTCGAGCGGACTTTGAGAATAGCGTATGTGCCGACGAGCGCGACGAGTATTACCGCGAGGATAACCGCAAGTATCGAGCGTATATTTTTCTTCATTTTCCATATCTCCCATAAAGGTTTCAACAGCCCTACGGCTGCGACACAAATATATCACAATAAACCTGCCGTGTCAAACTCGCGGCGGAATTCAAAAGACGAAAGGAGTCTTATCATGAAAGCTCAGGACAGTGTAAAAAACTATCCATCCGCGCTCAGAGAGATGACGAATTTCTCGGTTCGCGGAATCAAAAAGATCTGCAAGGATGTCGGTCCCAGACCCGCCGGCAGCGAGCAGGAGCATGAGGCTCAGAAGCTCATGGTGGCCGAGCTCGACGCGCGTGCGACAAGGTTGAAATTGAGCCCTTTGACGTGCATCCCGGCGCATTCCTCGGCTGGATACTCACGGACGGCATAATGATGATCGCTGCGATAGTCCTCTTCTTCTTTGGCATGAGCGTCATATCGCTGGTTCTCAGCGCACTCTCGCTGATATTCGCAATCGTGGAGTTCCTGCTCTACAAAAAGATGCTTGACCCCTTCTTCCCCAAAAAGACGTCGCATAATGTCGTCGCCGTCAGAAAACCCAAGGGCGAAGTCAAGCGCCGCATAATCTTCTCCGGCCATTCGGACAGCGCGAACGAGTGGAGATTCACCTATTACGGCGGCTCGAAGCTGCTCGTTCCGATAATCGGTCTGAGCTTCGTCGGCATTCTGCTCGGACTCGTGCTCAACATCTGGGCTATCGCCGCAGGTCACGGTTTCTCCATAGCTGAAGACGGCGCGCTCAACATCCTGAGATATGTGTTCCTCGCCTGGATACCGATCCTCTTCGTCGCGCTCTTCTTTGAAAACAAGAAGAGACCCGTCATGGGCGCGAACGACAACCTGACCGGCTGCTTTATCTCAATGGCGGTCGTCAAATATATGCAGCACCACGACATCCGCTTTGAAAATACCGAGGTCTGGGTAGTGCTCACAGGCTCGGAGGAAGCGGGACTTCGCGGCGCAAAGGCGTTCTGCAAGGCGCACAAGGACGAGCTCGGCGATGTTGAAACCGTGTTTGTCGGTCTCGATACCATCCGCGACTACGATTTTATGGCGATATATTCGCGCGACCTCACCGGTACCGTCAAGAACGACGAGAGCGCATGCGCGCTTGTCAAAGAGGCTGCAAAGCAGAACGGACTCGATATGCCCTATAAGAGCGTTTTCTTTGGCGCGACCGACGCCGCCGCAGTCACCCAGTCCGGCATGAAGGCTGTTTCGATAGCCGCAATGGATCCCGCCCCCGCAAGATATTATCACACGAGACTCGACACCGCGGATAATCTCGACATAAAGACTATTGAAGCCGTGCTCGGCGTTGCGCTCGAGACTGCATTCCTCTTCGACGAAAAGGGTCTTTCAAACTGATTGTTTGTATATTATAACCAAATATGCCGCCTGTTTTTCAATAATTATAACAAAAATAGGCGGCACTGTTAATTTTTACTGTAATAATTCAAATTAATATGTTATAATAATTCAGTCTAAAGAGCAGCGGAACTGCGGCGCAGCATAATTCGATTTTGTGCGCTTCCGCTTTAAAAACGAAAGGGGATTTAACCTTCATGAAGAAAAAGATCTATGCCGTATGCGCGCTCGTGCTTGTGGCCGCAATGTTCTTCTCGTTCGCGGCTTGCGATGCCGGCACTACCGACACTGAGGAGACCACTGTCGCCGCGATGTCCGAGATGCCCGTTGGCAAAGAGGCAATGGTCAACTACTACAACAGCGTCATAAACGCCGTCAAGGTCAAGAAGCCCGCTGTTAAGAAATTCCAGAGCACGGAGAACGTCTCGAACGTTATCTGCGGCACGGAGGACGGCGAGCGCAACACCCTGCTCGAAAAGTCCGTTCCCACGCTCAAGAAGTTCATCTTCGACGGCACGAAGAAAGCTTTTGAAGAGAGCAGAAACGCCGAGACAAAGTACGGCGACGACCTGACCGCAGTCTTCCCCGTATCCGGCGAGAGCTGGTCGAGCCGCCTCACCGCAGCTGATGTTGAGTCCGCGGAGATAGAGGCAAACGACGACAACAGCCAGCGCACCCTGACTCTCGTCATCAAAGAGCCCAGCGTCGACCTCGTCAAGAAGCGTTCAACCTCGGCTCCGAAGAAGACAGAGCGGCGGCAGTCAAGGAGTTCAGAGAGAAGCTCAAGGGCTACCTCAGCTTCACCGATATCGAGTCCCTGACCTACACCGAGTGCAAGATAATCTGCGTCATCAACACGAAGGACAACACCGTTGCTTCCGTCGAGTACATAAGAACCGAGAAGATCACGACCACGATAACCGGCGAGGGCACCCTTGCGAGATAGGCACTCTTCCCTGCTCGTTCGAGTACACCTACGGCGACAAGTACGAGATGGACTGGACCGATCCTTCGACCACAACCACTGCGAGGCAGACTAACAAAAACTGAAGTGAGTCCTCCGAGGCAGCTCGGGGGACTTTTCATTTGGCAACTGGGGGTATGAATTTGTTTTCACGGATAAACAGCATGGGGCTTTTCGGCATGGACAGCTACATGGTTCAGGTCGAGGCGGATCTCTCACAGGGGCTGCCGAGATTTGATATAGTCGGACTGCCCGACGCCGCGATAAGCGAGGCGAAAAACAGAGTCCGTTCGGCGATAAAGAACACGGGGTTTGCCTTCCCCGTCAGCCGCATCACGGTGAACCTGGCTCCTGCGGACACGCGCAAGGAGGGCTCAGTATATGATCTGCCGATTCTCATGGCTCTGCTCAAAGCCGGCAGGCAGATAAACTTTGACTCCGACAATATGGCGTTCATCGGCGAAGTCGCGCTCGACGGGCTCGTCCGCCGCGTCGACGGCGCGCTGCCCATGGTCATAACCGCCGCAAAGAACGGAATAAAGACTGTATTTGTCCCGACGGAGAACGCGGCAGAAAGCTCGGTCGTTCAGGGCATCGAGGTTATACCCGTGCGAAGCTCGAGCGGCTGATAAAGCACCTGCGCTCCGAGGAGACAATAGCTCCCGCGAAGTTCGACGATTTCAGAGACAGCTACGCGCCGGACGAATTTGCGCCGGACTTCCGCGATGTCAGAGGACAGGCGGAGGTAAAACGCGCGCTCGAGATAGCCGCCGCAGGCGGTCACAATATAATCATGGTCGGCCCGCCCGGCTCGGGCAAAAGTATGCTCGCAAAGCGCCTGCCGTCTATTTTGCCGGACATGACCTTTGAAGAGAGCCTTGAAACGACGAAGCTCTATTCCGTCGCGGGCGCGTTGCCCGAGGGCGTATCGCTGATGACCCAACGTCCGTTTCGCTCGCCGCACCATACCGTTTCGCCCGCAGGACTTTCGGGCGGCGGCACTATTCCTCGTCCGGGTGAGATATCATTGGCGCATAACGGCGTGCTGTTTTTGGACGAGCTGCCGGAGTTTTCGCGCCAGGCGATGGAGGTTCTGCGCCAGCCGATGGAGGACTCAAAAATAACGATCTCTCGCGTATCCGCGTCGCTGTCATATCCGTGCTCGGCGATGATAGTCTGCGCGATGAATCCGTGTCCCTGCGGATATTATGGTCATCCGACCCGCCGATGTACCTGCACCCAGCAGTCGGTTCAGCGATATCTTTCGCGCCTTTCGGGTCCCCTGCTCGACAGGCTGGATATTCATATCGAGGTGCCGCCCGTTGAGTTCGCGAGCCTGTCCGGCACCTCGCAGGAGGAGTGTTCCGCAGATATCAGAAAGCGCGTCAACGCGGCTCGCGCCATTCAGACCGAGCGCCTCAAGGGCAGCGGCATTTCGTGCAACGCAAAGATGGACGCAGCGCAGACGAAAAAATTCTGCCGCCCGACTCCCGAGGGCATGATCCTGCTCGAAAGAGTGTTTGAAAAGCTCGAGCTGTCCGCGAGGGCGTATGACAAAATACTGCGCATCGCGCGCACCGTCGCCGACCTTGACGGCAGCGAGACCGTGAACTCCGACCACATCTCCCAGGCGGTGCAGTACCGCTCGCTCGACAGAACGCTGTGGAGAAATGTGAAGTGAGACCGCCGACTATAGATTATAGATCACAGACTATAGATAAAGCCCCCTCTCGGCGGGGGCTTTTGCTGCTCTACGGCGCGAGTGCTGCTTCTTTGAGGCTCGGTAGGGTGCGGCGACCCGACGCACCGCTGCCGCCGTCGGCGGCACAAGCTTTTTGCCAAACGACGGCATGCGGACAAGCCCATCTATATGTAAAACATGAGGTGGGACGGGGACGACAGATAATGTCTCACAGAACTTTTTGCTATAACAATAAAAAATTGGCTAAAAATCGTTGTTTGTTCACATAATAATTGAAATTTGTCTCAATTTCGTCTACAATAACCGTTGGTATTTGTGATATAATCGAAACGGAAGATGGAGAATAGTATCCATCGGAAAGGTGAAAGGAAAAAATATGGATTTCAACGGTCAGAAATGCCCTCCTGCGGCAGGAGCTTCGATCACGATGACGATATAGTCGTCTGCCCGGTCTGCGGCACACCTCAGCACCGCGCGTGCTGGGACGAGAGGGGCGAGTGCGTCAACGCATCGCGCCACGCCGAAGGCTATGTCTGGCAGCCCGAGGCGGCCGATTACAGAGCCGAGCCCCAGCCGGAGGAGCAGACGGAAAATAAGCAGGGTACGCAGGTCTGCCCCATTTGCGGCGCGGAAAACGACCCGAATTCGCTCAGCTGCACAAACTGCGGCGCGCCCCTGACTGCGGGCGGCGCTCAGCCGTTCAACCCGTTCTTCAACGCGGGCGAGGCGGGCAACCCGTTCCTCTACGGCGTAACAATAGACCCGGAGAGCGAGATAGACGGCGCGAAGGTCAAGGATATCGCCTGCACGGTTCAGTCAGCGAGCGCGAGATATATCCCGAAGTTCAAGGCAATGGCGGACGACAAAAAGAAAATAACCTTCAACTGGGCGGCGTTTTTCTTCAGCCCCTACTGGCTGTTTTACCGCAAGCTCTGGAAAGCGGGACTCATTTTTATGGGTCTGATGCTCGCTGTGGCTCTGCCGTTCACTTCAAAAGTTGAGGCGTTCACAACCGCATATCAGGCGTATTCGGAGGCGATATACACCTCGGCTCCGGCTGCGGATGTGGCGACGGCGCTTGAGACCGCTGCGACGGCGGTGATGCCCGTGCTTCCGATGATCGGCATACAGATTGTTCTGCACATTGTCGCCGGATTTATCGCGAATCCTCTCTATAAGCGCAGCGTAGTGGCAAAGGTCAAGAAGCTCCGCGCTGAGTTCCCCGATGATCGCGCATTTGAGGCGGCGACGATGAGAAAGGGCGGAACATCGATTTTACTTGCTTTTACGGGCTATATAGGTTATTATATAGTATACAATCTGCTGTTGTATTTAGTAGAGATGCTTATAAAATAAAAGAAAGGTTTGGTGCAAAATGAAAGTCAAAAAGGCTATTATTCCTGCGGCAGGTCTCGGCACAAGAGTTCTCCCCGCATCCAAGGCAGTTCCGAAGGAGATGCTCAACATAGTCGACAAGCCGGCTATCCAGTATCTCGTTGAAGAGGCTGTTGCGGCGGGCATCGAGGATATACTCATCATAACCAACCGCGGCAAGGGCGTTATCGAGGATCACTTCGACCATTCTTTCGAGCTTGAGGCAAATCTTGCCGGCAAGAAGAACAAAGAGAAGATCTACGAAGAGGTCAAGGCAGTTGCAAACCTTGCAAACATATATTTCATCCGCCAGAAGGAGACAAAGGGCCTCGGCCATGCTATCCTCTGCGGCAAGAGCTTCGTCGGCGATGAGCCGTTTGCCGTTCTCTACGGCGACGATGTCACCGTCAGCGACGATCCGGTAACTGCTCAGCTGTGCAGAGCATATGAGAAGTACGGCAAGGGCGTTGTCGGCGTCAAGGAAGTTCCCGACGAGCTCATTTCGATGTACTGCTCGCTCGATGTCACTCCTCTTGAGGGACGCGCAATGAGCTGCCACAAGATCATCGAGAAGCCCACTCCCGAGCAGGTCATGTCGAACTATGCTATTCTCGGCAGAGTCGTTCTCCCGCCCGAGGTGTTCGGTATGCTCGAAAAGGGACTGACTACTGTTAAGCCCGGCGAGGAGCTTTATTTGACCGACGTCATGAGCGAGCTCGGCGCAAGAGGCGACCTCGTTGCTTATGATTTCGACGGAATCCGTTACGACATGGGCAACAAGCTCGGCATCATGAAGGCAAACTGCGAAGTTGCCCTCAAGCATCCCGAAATCGGCGAGAGCTTCAAGGCTTATCTCAAGGAGCTCGTCAAGACCCTCGACTGATAAATAACAGCACAACAAAGTAAGGAGCGCATATGCGCTCCTTTTTTGATGGGTGGGGGTTGCGTTTGCGGTAATGTAGCAGATAACATCCGACCATGCCACACACATCTTGCTTATTACTTTGAGCAAGCCAAAAGCTCCGTATGATATCACACGGAGGCTTTGAGTTTTTTTTATTTTACCTGCTTTATCTTGTTGCCGGAGACGAGGAACGCGTGCTCGGAAATTTCCATCATCGGGGTATCGTTGACGGAATCGGTATAGAAATTGTCGATTATCGTATCGGGATACATCTCCTTGAACAGCTCAACCTTTCTGCCGCGGAAGCAGAGGTCGGTTATATGTGCGTTGCCGTCGGTGCGCGAGCAGATATAATTCTTGATGTTGAGCCTGTGCATGACATCGTCGAGCAGAACCTCGGGGCTCGCGGAGATTATTATATCGTCATCCTGCCTCTGGCGGAAATAGAACGGCTTTATCTTGTGGATGTTCGTATCCCAGAACTCGGTGACGAGCGCGTCGAAATCCTCGATGCTGTTGTAGTAATCGGTAACGACATCGGAATACTGCTCCAGCGCTTCCTCGGCGTTTATCGTGCCCTTTGTGTATTTGTAGAGCCGTTGATAACGTCGGGAATGTACTTGACGAGCGAGGGGTCTTTCTTGAAAAGAAAGATGAACAGATCAATAAAGCTCTCGCCGTCGTAGATGGTGTTGTCAAAATCATAAACATTCATTTTCATTTTCTCCTTGTTCGGGAAGCTCTGCACACATCCCGGATTTATTTTCTCCGTCAAAGAATACCATAATTTTAACTGTTTGTAAAGACTTCCAAAGACGCCCCGCGCGATTGACTAAACGGGATTTAGTTGGTATAATGGTATAAGGTATGTATGAAAATACGAAAGGACGAAAAAACGATGATTAAGATCGCTCCTTCAATGCTCGCAGGCGACTTCTCCCAAATGGGAGAGCAGGCCGCAATGATAGAAAAGGCCGGCGCGGACTGGCTCCATCTCGATGTGATGGACGGGCATTTTGTGCCCAACATAACCTTCGCGCGCCGATCATAAAAAGTATCCGCAGCAAAAGCTCGCTCGTCTTTGACGTTCACCTGATGATAAGCGAGCCGCTCAGGTATATCCCCGATTTTGTGAAAGCGGGCGCGGATGTTATCACATTCCACATCGAGTCGGATTCCCCGGTCGACGAGACTATCGACCTCATCCGCTCGTCGGGCTGCAAGGCGGCACTCTCCGTCAAGCCCGGCACTCCCGTTGAGAGCGTTTTTCCCTATCTCGACAAGCTCGACATGGTGCTCATCATGACTGTTGAGCCCGGCTTCGGCGGTCAGAAGTTCATGCAGACATGATGCCGAAGATAAGCGCGCTGCGCGAGGAGTGCGAGAAGCGCTCGATTGATATTGAGATTCAGTCGACGGCGGCATATCCGCAAAGACCATTGAAGAGCCCGCCCGCCGCGGCGCGACCGTCTTTGTCGCGGGAAGCGCGGTTTTCGGCGCGGACGACCCCGCAAAGGCGATAGCCGAGATGAAAGATATCGCCGCAAACTGCCAATAATCAATTGCCGGAAAGTTTTTTCAGCGCGTCGCCCTCGGCTATGCACCGCCAGTGCTCCCGGGTGTGCGAAGCGGCGGCAATGGAATTTATCTGCGCGCCGAACTCGCTGAGAATATGCTCCGGCGCGTCAGAAACGCTCTCGCCGAGAAGCAGGCGGTAGACGCCGCCGGACTCATACAGTCCGCTGTTTTCAAAGCTTCTGCCGAGCGCGCGCGCCGCATCCATAACATCGTCCAGAGAGCCGAACTCATAGACCGCCGTGTTCTCCCCTTTCTTTATTGACGGGGGCTGGCGGACTCCTCGGCTGCCGTCCGAACAGAGGGTGAATTTCAAAACGCATCCTCCCTGCCCGCGGGCACCGCTTCGATTATCATCCGCCCGCTCGGGTCGATGTCGCGCTTGAGTTCGTGACCCGCTCTGTCGAGCAGAGTCCAGACCACGCGGCGCGTTTCAATATTCGAGTAGTCCATTTGCTCGTATGTAATATTGAGCGCATCCATGTCTCGCGCCGAAAGCTCTATAGTTATCCTGTTTTCAGCCGGCGCCTGTATCTTCAAAGCGCATCCCCTCCTTAATAAACAGAAAGTTCTCTGCCTTATATAATATTACGCGCCCCCGCGGCGTGCAATGCAAAATTTTTGCCAGCGCAATAAGCCGGCAAACGGAAAGGTTGGTTTTATGGCAAGATTCAAACGCATAAAAGCGCCTAAAAGTCCCTACACGAGTTATCTGCTCATGCTCGCCGCACCCGCTATAGTCAGCTGGTATTACTACGGCGCGCTCGCATTCAGGGCGATACTTACGGGAATTATAAGCGCGGTCGCCGTTGAGGCAGTCGCGCTGCTGATAATGAAAAGGAAGCTCCACTGCCTGTCGGATATGCACGCGGTGTTTACGGGCTTCGCCATCGCTATGCTTCTGCCCGCCACCGCACCGATCTGGCTGATAGGCGCGGGCGCTGCGTTCGCAATTCTCGTTGCAAAAATTCCGTTCGGTCCGGCGCACAAGGCTCCGTTCGTGCCCGCTGCGGCAGGCATGGCGTTTCTGACCGTCTGCTTCCCCGACGAGGTTTTCAAATATCCCGCCATCGACTCGGCGTCGTTCGATGTCTTTGACGCGGGCTCGTCCCTCGCCGCTCAGCTGAGCGCGGGCGGAATACAGCATGTGAACTCCGTCGCATAATGTCGATGATATCCGGCAATGTCGCCGGCCCGCTCGGCACCTGCTGCGCGGTCGCGCTGCTCGGCTCATGCGCTCTGCTCACCGCAGGAAAGCCGAAGAGACTCTTCAATGTCCTCGGATTTTTGACCGTCTGCTCCCTGCTTGCGGTAATTTTCCCGCGCGGATCGTTTTCAAGACCGGTATCCCTGCTCACCGAGCTGTGCGCAGGCAGCCTGCTCTTCTCGGGCATATTCTTTGTAACCGACCCCGGCACGAGCCCGAAGCACCCGCTGACAAGATTTATCTACGGCGCGTTCGCCGGAATAATCTGCATGATACTGCGCTACTTCGGAACGTTTGAGGACGGCACCTGCTTCGGCATCCTGCTCACCAACGCTTTCTGGCCGATAGTTGACAGCGCGCTGAGAAAGATCGGCTACCACAAGTTCATTGAAAAGTCGATGGCAAAGAACGCGGAAAAGAGAAAACAGAAAGCAGCATTAAAGGGAGGTGAGCCGGCATGAGTTCAGGCAGAAAATACTCATTCTCCGACGCGCTGTTCAGCAGCACGTTCATTCACAACCCGGTGCTCATCCAGGCGGCAGGTCTCTGTGCGATAGTCGCAGTCGCGACGACGCTCAAGACGGCGGTCCTGCTCGCGGCGGCGTTCTTCCCGGTGCTCATTATAACGCAGGTCTTTGCCTGCCTCGCGCTCAAAAAAGTCCCGAGATGGATAAGAGTCGCGATATATCTGCTCATCGGCACGACGATAATCGCCGGAATCATATACGCAATTGATACTTTTATGCCCGAAATCAGCCTCGGCGCGGGTATATATCTCGCCCTGACGGCGGCAAACTCGATAATCGCCCTGCACTGCGAGAAGCTCGCGGTCAAGACCGACCTGCGCCATGCGTTCTTTGACTCCGTGGCAACGGCGCTCGGCTATGCAGCTGTTATTATCCCCGTCGGCGCGCTGCGCGAAATGATAGGCTCATCCACCATATGGGGCGCAAATATCAAAGTCCCGATGACCTTCCCAGCGATTCTAATGCCGTTCGGCGGATTTTTGTTCCTCGCGTTCTTCGCCGCCGCGCTCAAGGCGCTGATAAACAAGCGCTTCCCCGAGCACTCGGCAGAGACCGAGATGAAGATAAAGAAAACTTCCGTCATAGTCAGCAAGAAGAATCTTCCCGAGAATCTGGCTCCCGCAGAAGAGGAAAAAGAGACTGTTGAAACGGAAGAGACTGTCGAAGTCGAAGAGACCGTTGAAGCCGAAGACCCAAAAGAGGACGACTTGGCACACTTTGAGCCGCTCGACGCAAGGGCAAATTTGACCTTGCCGATATCTTTGCCAAAGACGATGAAGACGAAGATGACAAGGACTACGGCTCGGTGTTCAACCGCCTGTTCGACGAAGCAAAGGATTTTGACTCCGACGAGAAGAAGGAGGGAGACAAATGAACATGACCTGGTTTTTTGATTTGCTCTCCACAGCACTCTACACGGTGTTCATTCAGAATCTCGTCTTCAACGGCGGATACGCGGCGAGCGAAGCTCTTATGCTCGCGAAGAAGCCGCGCAGACTCTGGATGTTCTCGGCGATGATCGCATTTTTCTCGACCGTCACGGCACTCGCCTGCCGCGCACTCGAAATGATACCGGTGCTCAGCACCCTGCCCTCGGCACTGCATTTTGCAATGTTCAGCGGCGTGCTTATCGTAGTTTTCCTGATAACCGGACTCATACTCAAGCTCGCCCTCGGCGCGACCGAGAAGTTTCTCGGCACGCTCGGCATGGCGGCGCTCAACACCCTTGTGCTCGCAACTCCCCTGCTCAACCGCAGCGCGGCCTACACTCTCCCCGAGAGCATCGGCTCCGGCATCGGCGCGGGTCTCGCGTTCATTCTCGCGGCGACGCTCATATGCAAGGGTCTGCACATAATCTCACAGAATCAGGATATGCCCAAAGCCTTCCGCGGCACTCCGGCGGCGTTCGTCTACGTCGCGCTGCTCTCGCTCGCGTTCTCCGGCTTCTCGGGCAGCTCCCTGTTCTCATAATTAATTAAAAAATTCCGACGCCGACGGGTGATGTCATGCCCGCCGCGCGGCACAGAGGATGATGAAAAATGGCAAAACGCAGCAAATATGACAAGTATTTTTCTCCCGGCACTCACAGGAGCATAACCGCGTTCAGCAAGCACGCGGCAGGCGGCTCGAAGCGCCGCAAGAGCTACACCGAGCGCAGGCGCAATAAGATAGTCGGAATAGTCCTCGCGTGCATTCTCGGCGCGGCTGTTGTCTTCACTGCGGCATTTTTCGTCACCGATACGCTCCTCGGCATCTCCGACGCGAATATCGAAACCACACAGAAGGCCGAAAAAGATAACAAAGGCAACAAAGACAAGAACAACAAAGGCGGCAAGAACGACACAACCGCTCCCGCCGACAATCAGCAGACCTCAGCTGAAATAAAGGCGCGCGTCGGCAATGTCTCCCTGCTCGCGGGCGGCAGCGGACTCGACCAGTTCGTATCCTGCTCAAGAGCGCGGGTCAGAACGCCGTTGTCATCGACTTCAAAGATGCGTCCGGCTATCTCAGCTATCCCTCGTCTATAGCGGCTGTAAAAGACAAAGCTCCGTCATCAAAGGCTCAGGCGAACGCCGCCGCGAGTGTCAAGAAAATTCAGCAGTCCGGTATAAAAGTCGTTGCGCGCATATACTGCTTCAAAGATACCCAGATGCCGCGCATTGACCGCACCATGGCTGTTCACTACAACAAAACTCAGATGATCTGGCTCGACAACGAGGCTTCCAAGGGCGGCAAGCGTGGCTCAACCCCTATTCGCAGACGGCTCAGAACTATCTGCTCGAAGTCGTCAAGGAAGTGAAGAACCTCGGCGTTGATGTTATACTTCTCGACGGCGTGCAGTTCCCCGACTTAAATTCTAACGTTGCGACATTTGACGGCGAGGGCTCGGTATCGAGAAACGTCGTGCTCGTGAACTTCGTCAACGCCTGCGTCTCCGCGTGCTCCGGCACTCCCGTTATCTGTGCGATGAAGGGCGAAGCGGCTGCGGGCGGCAGCAGCGATATATACAACGGTTCTCTCTGGAGTGCGAACGCCTCCGCTTTCGCGGTCGATCTCAGCTCCCTCAAGGCGGACGCCCAGCGCAACTTCCCCGCCTCGAAGAAGGTCATTGAAATGAAGAGCTCGGCTTCAAACACCGACAGCACATATATCCTCACGAAATAAAGGCAGATTTAAATGCATTTTATCCCCTACAACTCGAGAAAAAAATATCATCTCTCGCCCGGCGCGGCTGTGCGCTCGGGTGAGGATATGATTTTCAGGATAGTTCTGCCCCGCTCGGAGCAGTGCAGCGCGGTTCGCCTCATTCTTGAGACGGACGGCGGCGAGAGAGAAGATTTTTTCTTTCTCGTGGGAGCGAATGCAGGGCGAAAACGAGGAATGGTGGCGGCTCGAAACCGCCGCACCCGAAAACGCGGGGATAGTCTGGTGCTTTTTTGAATACGACACCCCGTGGGGCACAAAAAAAATATCACTTGAATCTAATGGAAATGCCGTCATCGGCGAGGGCTCGCGCTGGCGGCTGACCGTATGCCGCGAAAACTGCGACACGCCCCTGTGGCTTCGCGGCGGCACAATGTATCAGATATTCCCGGACAGGTTCTGCCGCTCCGGCAAAACTTCCCTGCCCGAGAACAAGCCGGCGGCGGAATATCACTCCCGCTGGGGCGAAGAGCCCGACTGGGAGCCCGACTCCGACGGAAAAATTGAAAAATACGACTTTTTCGGCGGCGACCTCAAGGGCATCGAAGAGAAGCTCGGCTATCTCGAGAGCCTCGGCGTCACCTGCATATATTTGAACCCGATTTTCTCCGCGCGCTCGAACCACCGATACGACACGGGCGACTACATGAAAATGACCCGATGCTCGGCACAGAGGAGGATTTCAAGTCCCTCTGCAAAAGCGCCGAAGAGCACGGGATAAAAATTCTGCTCGACGGCGTGTTCAGCCACACGGGCGCCGACAGCAGATATTTTGACAAATTTTCGTCCTACGGCGGCAAGGGTGCATATTGCGACAAAAATTCTCCCTACCGTTCGTGGTATAATTTTCGTTGCTGGCCGGACGATTACGCCTGCTGGTGGGGCGTTGACATCCTGCCGGAGCTCAATGAGACCGATTCGGGCGTGCTGGCGTTTCTGACCGGCGAAAACGGCGTTGCGCGGCACTGGCTCAGGCTCGGCGCGTCGGGCTGGCGGCTCGACGTGGCGGACGAACTGCCCGACGAATTTCTCGACCGCTTCCACGAGGCGGTCAGAAAAGAGAAAAAAGACGCGTTTATCTACGGCGAGGTCTGGGAGGACGCGACCGACAAGATAAGCTACGGCCACCGCCGCAGATATCTCGAGGGCGGCGAGCTGGACAGTGTGATGAACTATCCGTTTGCAAATGCTGTTATAGATTTTGTCCGCACGGCGAACGCGGAAGAGCTCCGCGAATGTGTTGAAAACATAGTCGAACACTATCCCCGCGCGTCGCTTGACACGCTGATGAACCATATCGGCACCCACGACACGGTACGCGCCATAACGCGGCTCGGACGCGGCGATATCGGGCGCCCCGAAAACGGGCGCGACAGGGGTATCTTGACTGAAGAGCAATATCAAAAGGGCGTTTGCCTTTTGAAGCTCGCCTCGGTTTTGCAGTTCACTCTCCCCGGCGTTCCCTGCGTCTATTACGGCGACGAGGTCGGACTCGCGGGCGGCGAAGATCCGTTCAACCGCGCCTGCTTCCCCTGGGGAAAGGAGAACGCGGAGCTACTCGGCCACTACAGAACGCTCGGCAGGATAAGAAAGCTCTGTCCCGCGTTTATCGACGGAGAGTTCAACTGCATATCCTCGGCGCTCGGCTGCATCGCATATGAGCGCAATTCCGAATCGGGCAGCGCGCTGATAATCGCAAACGCGAACTGCCACGGGATAGAATATACTGTCCCCGAACGCTGGCGGGGCGCATCCGCGCTCTTCGGCAGCTCCGCCGACGGACTCAATGTCCCGCTCGGCGCATATTCGGCGGCAATACTTTATAAATAATCGGAGGTGATAGCATGGCGAAAAGAAAGGGAATGAAGTTCCGCACAACGCAGGAGAAAAAGACAAAGCAGTTTCGGCTTTTCGTGCTCGGATTTGTCGGCTTTCTGCTCGCGTTCGCCCTCGTCTCCGTAGCCTATATGTTCAAATCGCATCATCTCTCAATGAACGACCTGTTCCCGGAAAAGGAAGTTGAATCCTCCGACGGGAGCACCGACGAGGCTATCGCGCCGCTCGGCGGCAAGGCGACATTTATGTTCGCCTGCGTCTCGGACGAAAAGGATGAACTCTACTTTGTCGCCGCAGTCAACGCCGATCTCGACTCGGGCGAGGTGCGCGTGTGCGCCTTTGATCCGAATACTTCGGCGGATATCTCCGGCAACAAAGACAGTCTTATGGGTCACTACAAGACCGGCGGCTCGAAAGAGCTCAAGAAAGCGGTTGACTCCCTCTGCGGATTCACCGCGGACAAATACGCCGTCTCGACCGCGAATCAGTTCAAGAATGCCATCAACGTGCTCTCCGGCGCGCAGATATCCGTGCCCGAGCGCATAAGCTATAAGACAAAGGAGCTGTCGCTCTCGCTCATGCCCGGCAACCAGACCGTTAAGGGCGAGACGCTGCTCAAATATTTCCGCTACTGCCTGACTCCGTCGGGCGGCGGAGCGCAGAAGCAGGGCGAACTGCTCTGCGTGCTTTTCTCGCAGTATATCAACAAGACCTATCTCGCCTCCGGGCGCAACTATTTCTCGCAGATAATCGACTCTTTGGACACTGACATATCAATAGTCGATTTCTCGCGCTGTGAGCGCACTCTCTCCGCGATGGCGGCGGGAGATATAAAATATACATCTGTTTCTTCCGCCGGCGAGCTGACCGTTACGCCCGGCAAGCGCGGAAAATAACCGTATATAAACCAAGGGGGCGGTCATTTGGCAAGAAAGCTTCTGTGTCCTGCGGCGCTTCTGCTGGCGCTGACGCTCATATTCACCGGGTGCTCGGTGAAAAAGGTGAACAATATACCCTCATCCGAACAAGTGTCTGCGTTCGGCGACTTCAAGCACTACTTCGGCGAGCTTAACGAGAACGAGAAACGCGCATACAACGCCATTCTCCGCGACATTGAGTCGTTTCCCGAGGAAATTGAAATTCCCGAGCTCAACAACGAAGAGCTCGAAAAGGTCTGGCTCGCCGTTATGTACGACAACCCGGAGCTGATAATGCTCGGGCGCGAATGTATGCTCGTCTCGAGGGACCGCAAATTCTGGTTCAGCTGCGAATACGCCATGACCAAAGACGAGTATGAGCAGAAAAAGGCCGAGCTTCAGACAAAAGAGGATGAGCTCGGCGCAAAGATAGTCAAAGAAACTTCTGATTTTGACAAGGAACTGCTTATCCACGACGCGATAATAGACTCGTGCAGATATACCGACTCCGACAAGCTCATTGCAAGCTCCGCTTACGGCGTGCTCGTCAATGGCTCCGCCTCATGCGAGGGATACGCAAAGGCGGCGAAGCTCCTGCTCGACAAAGCGGGAATAGAAAACTATGTCATCACCGGCACGGCGAAGCGCGAGGACGGCGCGAGCGAGGGACACATGTGGAATGTCGTCTTTATCGACGGCAAGCCATATAACCTCGACCTCACCTGGGACGATCCTATCGGCGAGGGAGTGACGCAGAACAAACGCTATGCCTATTTCAATATTATGGACGAAGAGATACTGAAAACCCACACGTTTTCCGATGCGTCTGCCTGCTGCACCGCGACGGACAGCAACTATTTCGTCAAACTCGGCAGGCAGTTCGACGGCTACAATGCCGAGACGAAAACCGCTCTTTCAAATATGTTCGGCGGGCATAAATCGGGCGACAAGCTCGACGTCAGGTTCTCTTCAGAAGACGCTTATCAACGCGCCATTGATGGACTGCTGAAAAAAGAGGAGATCTACAGACTCCTCAGCATCGCCGACGCGGGTAAGGGCGGATTTTCAACAACGCAGATTAATTATATCGCCGACGACACCCACTGTGTCATCGAATTTATTCTCGTATAACCGGGGTGAAATGATGGACAAAAAGAGAATCGAGGCGGCTGTACGCGAGATACTTGCGGCGGTCGGCGAGGATCCGGACAGAGAGGGTCTTGTCGAAACGCCGCGCGGGTCGCCAGAATGTATGAAGAGATTTTCTCGGGGCTCGAGGACGATCCGAAGCGCCACGTCAAGCTCTTCAACGAAGAGAAAAACGAAGAGATGGTCATTGTCCGCGATATCCCGATGTATTCGATGTGCGAGCATCATCTTCTGCCGTTCATCGGCAGGGCGCATATAGCATATATCCCGCGCGACGGCAAAGTTATCGGCCTGTCGAAGCTCGCGAGGATAGTTGACAGCTTCGCGCGCAGACCGCAGCTTCAGGAGAGGCTGACTTCGCAGATTGCGGACTTCCTCGATGAACAGCTCGACCCGCTCGGCGTGGCGGTCGTTATCGAGGCGGAGCACCTGTGCATGACGATGCGCGGAGCGCGTGCGTCGGGTGCGCAGACGAGGACTTCCGCTCTGCGCGGCACGATGCGCTCGGACGCGAGGGCGCGCGCCGAGGCAATATCACTTCTGACAAAATAAGGCGATATTATGGAGAGATTTATTTTTGATACCTCCTCCCACACCCTTGTGTGCGGGATACTCAATATAACTCCCGATTCCTTTTCGGACGGCGGCAAATGGGACGAGCCGCAGAAGGCACTTGAGCACGCGCTTGAGATGCAGTCGCTCGGCGCGGATATCATCGATGTCGGCGCGCAGTCGACCCGCCCCGGCTCAACAAGACTCTCCGCCGACGAAGAGAACGCGAGACTCATTCCGGTGCTCGATTTGTTAAAGGGCAGAATAACCGTTCCGATAAGCGTTGACACATTCTATCCCGAATGCGCGCGCACGGCTCTCACGCACGGCGCGAAGATAATCAACGATGTCAGCGGAGAAGCGAGCGACGAGATGGCGAAGGTCGTCAGCGAATTCGGCGCGGGGTGGATAATCATGCACAATCCCGCCGGCGCGGACGCAGTCCCCGTCTATGAAAACGGAGTCTCCGACGATGTGCTCGACTTTTTCGACAGAGCCGCGAGGGTCGCAAAATCTCACGGGATACCGGCGAGCAGCCTCTGCTTCGACCCGGGAATCGGCTTTGCAAAAAGCTACGAGGACAACCTGCGCCTGATAAGGGATATCGGGAAGATAAAGACCGACGGCAGCGCGCTGATGTCCGCCGCGTCGCGAAAGCGCGTTATCGGCACGGCATCGGGCGAGACAGACGCCGCAAAGCGCGACCCGGGAACGGTGGCGCTGCACACGGCGAGCATATTGAACGGCGCAGATGTTATCCGCGCCCACGATGTGTTCTCCGCCGTCCAGTCGGCGCGCGTCGCGGACGCACTGAAAAAGATATACGGGGAGGCAGACGGTGGATAAGATAATTATAAATTCGCTTCGCCTCTTCGCCTATCACGGAGTCAATCCCGAGGAGCAGGAGGACGGGCAGTTCTTCATTCTCGACATTGAGGCGGATATTCCGCTTTCAAAAGCCGGCGAGAGCGACGACTTAAACGACACCGTCAGCTACGCGCAGATGATAAAATGCGCGCGCAGGGTGTTTTTCTCACAGAAGGACAAGCTCATTGAGCGTGCCGCGCGGCGTGTTGCCGATGCACTGCTCGAAGAATTTCCGCCCATTGAGGGCGTGAGAGTGACCTGCAAAAAGCCGGACGCGCCGATGAAGGCGGATTTCGGCTTCGCCGCGGTCAGCATTTACAGGGAAAGAAAATAAAAACATAAAACGGGCAAGAAACATCAAGCGAAAGGACTGTAGATTTTATGGCAAACTGTATGCAGGCAGTTATAGGGATCGGTTCAAACATGGGGGACAGACTGAAGAACATAAACGGCGCTGTGCGCTCTCTGTCCCGCCTGCCAAAGACGAAAATAACGGCGTGCTCCCACGTCTACGAGACCCGTCCGGTCGGATATGAGGCGCAGCCGCTGTTTTACAACGCCGCAATAATAGTGGAGACGGAGCTGTCCGCGCAGATGCTGCTCGGCGCATGCCTCGGCATCGAGGGAGCTTACGGCCGCGTGAGGACGATAAAAGACGGACGCGCGTGCTCGACCTCGACCTGCTGCTCTATGAGGCATGAAGAGCGAGAGCTTCCTGCTCACCCTGCCCCACCCGAGAATACACGAGCGCGCTTTCGTGATGGTTCCGCTGCTCGATCTGTTCCCGTCCGGCAGAGCGCCCGGACTCTTCTTCCTGCCGGCTCTTCACGAGATCGGCACGGACGGCGTTGAAAGAATAAACGAAGAGATAACTCTTCCCGAATAAAGAACGAGGTGTACCAATGAAATACGACGTAGTTATCATCGGCGCGGGCCCTGCCGGAATATTCACAGCCATTGAGCTTATCCGCAAGGGCGCGAACAAGAAAATTATGATGGTTGAAAAGGGTCAGCCGATTGAAAAGCGCCGCTGCCCCAAATCGAAGACCAACAAGTGCGTCAACTGCAAGCCCTATTGCCACATAACGACCGGATTCTCCGGCGCGGGCGCGTTCTCGGACGGCAAACTGTCCCTGAGCCCCGAAGTCGGCGGTCAGCTCCCCGAGCTCATCGGCTACGATGTGGCGCAGAAGACCATTGAATATGCCGACAGCATCTATCTCGAGTTCGGCGCGGACACCCATGTTGAGGGCGTCGGACGCGAAGAGGAAGTCAAGGAGATAAGAAAGCGCGCGATAAAAGCGGGTCTTCGCCTCGTTGACTGCCCGATACGCCACCTCGGCACCGAGAAGGCGCAGGATATATACTATGCCATCGAGCAGTATCTCATCGAAAACGGCGTTGACATGCTCTTCGGCTACGAGTGCGACAACATAATTCTTGAGGGCGACCAGTGCAAGGGCGTCTATGTCCGCAAGGGCGACGAGAACATAGAGATCTTCGCGGATCACACGGTCATCGCGACCGGACGCCGCGGCGCGGACTGGCTCGAAAAGCTCTGCGCTCAGCATGATATATCCCATCAGCCCGGCACGGTCGACATCGGCGTGCGCGTTGAGATAAGAAACGAGGTCATGGAGAAGGTCAACGATGTTCTCTATGAGTCGAAGCTCATAGGCTATCCCAAGCCGTTCAAGAACAAGGTCCGCACATTCTGCCAGAATCCCGGCGGATTTGTCAGCCAGGAGAACTACGACAACGACCTCGCCGTTGTCAACGGACACTCATACAAAGAGCTCAAGAGCAACAACACGAACCTCGCGATACTCTGCTCCCACAACTTCAATCAGCCGTTCAACCAGCCGATTGAATACGCGCAGAAGGTCGGCGAGCTGACAAACATGCTCGGCGCGGGACATATTCTCGTCCAGCGCTACGGCGATATCCTCGACGGAAAGCGCACATGGCAGAAAGAGCTTGACCGCTCGAATGTCAGACCCACTCTCCCTGACGCCGTCGCGGGCGACATAACCGCCGCCATGCCCTACCGCGCGATGCTCAACATAATCAACTTCATCCAGGCTGTCGACTACGTTGTCCCCGGCTTCGCCGCGGAGGAGACGCTGCTCTACTCCCCCGAGCTCAAGTTCTACTCCAACCGCATCAAGATGGACGAAAACTTCGACACGAACGTCAGAGGTCTCCACTGCCTCGGCGACTCGAGCGGCTGGACAAGAGGTCTGATGATGGCCTCCGTCATGGGCGTGCTCATGGGCAGAAGCATTGCAGACAGATACAGCGAGTAAACGCAATAAAACGAGCAAGCACGGCTAAAAATGAAATGAACCCTCGGAGATTTTGGAAGTCTCCGGGGGTTGTTATAGAGGAATTGATCCATTAGGAGAGGTATGGCAACCTATTTGGAATGATATTATAGATTATTTTGGCGACGGAATAAGATTTTATCCAAATGATATATTACAATTAGTGGATATTATTGTTCAAAAAAAGTGGGTGCCAGATGTGCTTATTTTTCAATATGTATTTTCGGATATGTGTAAACATTCAGACGAAAAGCAAATAGTTCAGTTTATTGATAAGTTGGCATCTTTTTTGAATTCATATAATCAAGAGCCTATATATTTTTTGTGTAATGACATTAATCTCAGCAAATCTATGGGCGGAGGAAGAGAATTCTTTGATTTATTAGAGTCAAAAATTCAAACACCGAAAATAGTGAGAAGAATGCATTTTAATAATGTAAATAAAGAAAGACATTACGAATATGGCGGGCAGTATGATAGTAGTGAGCTCGTCTTTAATATGATTTCAGATGAAATTAGAAATGCGTATAATCCATTTGAAGTTGTGCTAGCGCACAGATACTCATAAAAAAGGAAAGAAAGAAGTGATGAAATGATATTAAGTGTTAGTAGAAGAACAGATATTCCTAATTATTATTCAGAATGGTTCTATAATAGAATAAAAGAAGGATTTTTATATGTTCGTAATCCTATGAATGCTCATCAGATAAGTGAAATAAAAATTACTCCAGATGTTGTAGATTGCATAGTGTTTTGGACAAAGAACCCTTTGCCAATGATAAAGAGGTTAGACGAGATAAAAGATTATAATTATTATTTTCAATTCACATTAACGGGATATGGAAATGATGTTGAGGTTAATTTGCCAAATAAAAAAAACAAAAATGATTCCAGTATTTCAAGAACTATCTGAAAAAATTGGCAAGCAAAAAGTGATTTGGAGATATGATCCTATATTCTTTTCTGATAGATATACGAAAGAATATCATTTGAAGGCATTTAAAAGTATTGCTGAGGCTTTAAGTGGATACACGGAAAAATGCGTGATTAGTTTTGTTGATATATATCCTAAAAATAAAAAA
>ENA-OQCP01000208-OQCP01000208.1-human-gut-metagenome-genome-assembly--contig:-NODE-208-length-25435-cov-5.232930_pt1 | contig 25435 bp, 22 predicted proteins | sample MGYA00242760_ERZ504583 | MGnify/ENA primary metagenome ERZ504583 (study PRJEB26092, sample SAMD00036308) | human gut metagenome | host: Homo sapiens | study: EMG produced TPA metagenomics assembly of...
TTTATTATACTTCGAGAGGAGATTAACTGTTCAAGAATTACGATGAAAGAACTCGAAGAAAAACTTGCGGTACATAATTTTTTCGATGTGCAAAGGGATATCTGGTAAATATGAATCATGTAGAGGGATTTGTTGGTTCTGATTGTGTGATCCATAATGTACATATACCTGTCAGCAGAACCAGAAAAAAGAATTCATGAATGTGCTTCTGCAAAACCTCAATATGGAATGATTTCATGCGAAATGGAGGATACTATGTTATATCAGGATATTCCGAGATTTATACGGCAATAGCAGAGTGGGATCATGTTTGGTTTATCTTTATATCCTAAAAAAAGAAAACATGAAATCTGTACATTTTCTTACAGGCAGTCTTTTCATGTTGGCAATGCAGAGTATCTTTCTGACTTTGACAGGCAGCGTAACTGAAATTTTGTGGGTTCCCTGTATGATGATCGCTGCAGGTATGATGTATGGATTTCTTATGGTCGGAGGAAATATGAAGCCTCTGGGAGCGGCTTATTGCTGTGCCCGTGCATTTGTTCTTGCTGAGTTTGTAGCTTCGCTGCAGTGGCAGATTGTATCTATTGTACAGGCATGGGGGAATCAAAGCATCTGGGTTGAAATTCTGATCACGATGGTTATTTTTGGAGGCTGCTTTACTATTAATATTTATTTAGAAAAAGATCTCCTGAAGCAGAATTATCTTGAACAGATGACAGTAAAGGAAGTAGCAGCGGCGGCAATCATGGCTGTTGCAATCTTTGCTTTTAGTAATCTGAGCTTTTTAAATGAAAATGCACCATTTGCGAGCAGAGAACGTGCAGATATTTTTTCTATCAGAACACTGATCGATTTTGGAGGAATTGCAATCCTGCATGCTTATCAGAGCAGGATCAGTGAGTATGTTGCCGAGAAAGAACTTTCAGTAATGAACGTGATGCTGAAAAGCCAGTATGATCAATACCGAAATTATCAGGACAGCCTGGATCTCATACAAATGAAATACCATGATCTGAAACACCAGATAACGGGACTTCGTGCGGAATCAGATGAAGAGAAACGAAAAAAATGGATTGATTCCATGGAAAAGGAAATCGCTGCTTTTGAGAATATAAGCAGAACGGGGAATCAGGTACTTGATACGATTTTGGCAGCTAAGATTTTCCATTGTCGAAAAAATCATATACAGATTACCTGTGTGGCAGATGGAAAATTATTGGATCATATGCATGTAACAGATATATGTTCTATATTTGGAAATGCTTTGGATAATGCGATTGAACATGTAATTTTGATTCCAGATCCGGAAAAAAGACTGATCCATCTGACAGTATCCGCTCAAAAAGGATTTGTGTTCATCAAGATAGAGAATTATTGTGAAGCAGAAATTTCCCAAAATGAAGAGAATCTGATCATAACAACAAAAAAGGATAATAAAACCATGGTTTTGGATTGAAAAGTATTCGTACAGCTGTAGAAAATATGATGGTTCTGTAGTATTTGGAGTACAGCAGAACTGGTTTGAATTAAAGATTCTTTTACCCAGAGTATTGTAATGCTCTGGGTATTTTTTTTGCCAAGCATACGACAAAAAGGTCCGGTGGACCTTTTTTAGTATTTTGTGCCATATTTGCTGCATCTTGTGCCAAAAACAGCACGAAATAATAATCATGTTATAGTAATGCCAACAGGAAATGATACCTGAAAAAGACAAGAGAGTCAAAGGAGGAAAAAAGAGAATGATCAGTGTTGAAATGGAAGATGTTCTGGCGGTATTACAATTATGCAAACCGTATATTATCGGTATTATTGCTGCACTTGTAATTGGAATCATAATTATGATAGCATGCCGCAGGATGTCCAGGGACAAAAGATTTCTGATAAGAGGGGAAGCTGCGATCGCAATGGTTCTTGCAGTTGTTGTCTGCGTGAATATGATCTGTTTTGGACCAATGGCTACGTTGATTGGACTGGCAACGGGAAATGGAACTTTAAGCGATGAAACAAATGAAGAAGCTGCGGAAGTAGCAGAAGAAATTATGGAAGACGGAATTGTTCTTCTGAAGAATGAAAGCCTGCTTCCTTTAAATGAAACAAAAAAACTGAATATTTTTGGCTGGGAATCTATTAATCCGGCTTACGGAGGAGCTGGTTCCGGTGGAATTAATGATCTGTATGATATTGTCAGTCTGAATCAGGGACTTGAAAATGCCGGATTTTCTATTAACCAGGAACTGGTTGATTTTTATAACAATTATGGTGCAGATAATCCGGAAATGTCTATCCAGAAACAGAGCTGGACATTACCGGAGCCACCTGTAGATACTTACGATGATGAGCTTATTGAAAGTGCGAAAGAGTATTCTGATGTGGCAGTTGTGGTTCTTTCCAGAAAAGCAGGTGAAGGTCATAATGATATTCCTATGGATGTAAAAAAAGCAGCATATGATAATAATTCAGATGAATATGATGATTTTCCTGAGGGAGAGCATTATTTACAGCTTTCACAAACTGAGAGAGATATGGTGGATATGGTTTGCTCAAACTTTGATAATGTGATTGTGATTTATAATGGGGCAAATCAGTTTGAACTTGGTTTCGCAGATGAATATCCTCAGATTAAATCTGTTGTATGGTGCCCCGGAACGGGAAATGTGGGATTTAATGCACTTGGTAAAGTATTTTCAGGTGAAGTCAATCCTTCCGGAAAAACACCGGATACATTTATTTATGATATGACGACTGCTCCGTGGTGGAATAATGCAGAAAAAATAGAGTATACAAATCTGGCAGATATGGCTGTTGAAGGAATGAACGCAGGAACTGCGCAGGTGTATGCTCCGGCATTTACCAATTATGTGGAAGGTATTTATGTAGGATACAAGTACTATGAAACAGCTGCACAGGAAGGTGCGATTGATTACGATAAAACTGTACAGTATCCGTTTGGATATGGTCTGAGTTACACGGAATTTGAACAGAAAATGGGCGAACTGGAGGAAAAAGACGGACAGATTTCTGTAGATGTAGAAGTAACCAACACAGGAGATGTTGCCGGAAAAGATGTAGTAGAAGTGTATTATAAACCGCCATATACAAATGGGGGAATTGAGAAATCTTCTGCAAATCTAATTGAGTTTGAAAAAACAAATCTGCTTCAGCCGGGAGAATCTCAGACTGTTACAGTTACATTTAGTATAGAAGATATGGCCTCCTATGATGAGAATAATGCAAAAGCGTATGTTCTTGAAAAAGGTGACTATGTAATCTCTATTAACAGTGATTCACACACTGTGCTGGATCAGAAAACTTATACTGCAGATAAAGATGTAGTATATAAGGGAGAAAATAAAAGAGCATCAGATGATACTGCAGCAACAAATGTATTTGAAGATGCAAAAGGCGATGTGACATATTTATCACGAGCAGATCATTTTGCAAATTATGAAGAGGCTACAGTAGCACCGGCATCTGCAGAGCTGGGTGAGCCATATGTTTCTGAATATCATCTGAACAGCAACTTTGATAAGACTACATATCTCAATGATGAGGATGTAATGCCGACAACGGGAGCAGATAATGGACTTACATTAGCTGATATGCGTGATGCTGATTATGACGATCCTCGTTGGGAAAAACTTCTGGATCAGCTTACTGTTGATGAAATGGCAAATATGATTGCAATGGCTGGTTATCAGACAGCAGCCATGGATTCTGTGGGAAAAGTGGCTACACTTGATTTCGATGGACCAGCAGCAATTAATAACAACTTTACAGGAGTTGGTTCTATTGGATTTCCAATTGAAGTTGTGGTTGCTTCCACATGGAATAAGGAACTTGCACAGGCCTGGGGTGAATGCATGGGCAAGATCAGTCAGGAAATGGGTGCAGAGGGCTGGTATGCACCAGGTATGAATACTCATAGAACCGCATTTGGAGCAAGAAACTATGAATACTTTTCAGAAGATGGAGTTCTTGCAGGAAATATGGGAGCAAAAGCAGTAGAAGGAGCAAGAAAATATGGAGTTTATTCTTATATCAAACATTTTGCTCTATATGAGGGAAATGCAAAGATGGTAAGTGTCTGGTCAAATGAGCAGGCAATCCGGGAAATCTATCTGAAACCATTTGAAATTTCTGTAAAACAGGGTGGCGCAAATGCGGTTATGGTTTCCTGGAGTTTCCTTGGAGATAAATGGACTGGAGAAAGCAGTAACCTTATGAATACAGTTCTCAGAGATGAATGGGGATTCAGGGGAATGGCGCTTACAGACTTCTTCCGAAACAATGGTCATGGATTTATGAATGCAGATGCAGCTTTGGCGAATGGAGTAGATGCAATGTTGTCCACATTTAACGGAGAAGAGAACAATGTAGCCAATCCGGAGCATCCAACAGCCGTACTTCAGATGAGGAATGCCTGCAAAAATGTTATGTATACAGTTGTAAGCAGCTGGGCTTATGATGGAGAACACGAAGAAACAGGTATGGAAAACTGGAAAAAAGCAGGAATTGGAATCGACATTGTAATAGCACTTTTCATGGCAGGAATGGAAGTACTGGTAATCAAAGGATATAAGAAAAGAAAGAATGTTGAATAAGGATGAAAGTGGGATGGAAAACAGTTATGAAACAGCAAAAATTGGTTGAAAAGATGACAATAGAAGAAAAGGCAGGAATCCTCAGTGGAAAAACTGTCTGGCAGACCAGAGAAATTGACAGGCTTTCCATCCCGTCCATCTTTCTTTCAGATGGACCGCATGGAATCAGAAAACAGGCAGGAGCAGGAGACCATCTGGGACTGAATGCATCCTTGAATGCAACTTGTTTTCCCACAGCAGCGACGATTGCAAACAGCTGGAATCAGGATCTGGGGGAAGAGATTGGACAGGCTCTTGGAGAGGAAGCAGCAAGTATGGATGTAAATATTCTGCTTGGTCCGGGATTAAATATTAAAAGAAGCCCATTATGTGGAAGAAATTTTGAATATTTTTCAGAAGATCCATATCTTTCAGGGAAGATGGCAGCGTCATATATTCGTGGAATACAGAGTAAAGGCGTTTATGCCTGCCCGAAGCATCTGGCGGTTAACAGTCAGGAACTTCGGAGAATGGCAATGGACGCAGTTGTTGACGAACGGACATTAAGAGAAATTTATCTGACCGGTTTTGAGATAGCTGTTAAAGAAGGACACGCAAAAGCAATCATGAGCAGTTACAACCAGATTAATGGGATTTATGCTAATGAGGACAAACATCTTTTGACAGATATCTTGCGCAAAGAATGGGGATTTGATGGAATTGTAGTAACAGACTGGGGCGGAAGCAATGACCATGTGAAAGGTGTTGCTGCCGGCTCAAATCTGGAGATGCCGTCCTGTGGGTACGATTCTGCAAGAGAAGTGATTGCTGCTGTCCAAAATGGAAAGCTGAAGGAAGCAGATTTGGATGAAAGAGTTGGAGAACTGGTGGATGCAGTGATGGAACTGACATCAGGGAAGAAGCTTTCAGATAAAAACTTTGACAGAAATGCACATCATCAACTGGCAAGGAAAGCAGCAGCAGAAAGCATGATTCTTCTGAAAAATGAAAAACAGATTCTTCCGCTGGATACAAAAAAATCCATCGCTGTTATTGGAGATTTTGCTTTTTCACCCAGATATCAGGGGGCAGGATCTTCTATGGTCAATCCAACAAAAGTAGAAGATATGTCATCGATTTTGCAACAATATGATCTGAATATTTTGGGGATGACAAGAGGCTATCAGAGAAATGGAGATGTAGATGAGAATGATAGAAAGTTTGCACTAAATTTGTCTATGAACGCGGATATTGTGATTTTCTGCTTTGGTCTTGATGAAATCAGTGAATCAGAAGGACTGGACAGAACTCATATGCGTATTCCGCAGGACCAGATCGATCTTCTGCAGGATATCAGTAAAGTGAATGAAAATATTATTGGAATACTGAGTGCTGGATCAGCGATAGAAATGCCATGGCACACCTGCTGCAAAGCGATTTTGCATGGCTATCTGAATGGACAGGCAGGCGCTTCTGCAACATTGGATATTCTGACCGGAAAGGTGAACCCATCAGGAAGACTGGCAGAAACATATCCCATATCTTATGAACAGACACCGGCATTCCGATATTATCCAAGCAATGAGAAAACATCGGAATACCGCGAGAGTGTTTATGTGGGATATCGCTATTATGATACTTCAAAAGTCCGGGTGCAATATCCATTTGGCTTTGGGCTTTCCTATACGGAATTTACATATTCTGATCTTATCATAGAAGAGGATGGAATCAAAGTTTCGGTTACCAATACAGGTGACAGAGACGGAGCTGAGGTTGTTCAGATGTATGTAGGACTTCCTAATGCAATCGTATTCCGACCGGAAAAAGAACTGAAAGGTTTTGCAAAAGTTTATCTAAAGGCAGGAGAAAGCAGACAGCTCAGGATTCCGTTTGATGATAAGACATTCCGTTATTGGAATATAAAAACGGGACAGTGGGAAATAGAAACAGGAACTTATCAGATTATGGTAGGAGCCAGTGTTGCAGATATTCGTTTAACAGGTACGACTGAGAGAACAGGAAATAGTAAAGGGTATCCGTATAATCCGGCAAAAATGCCTTATTATTATACAGGAATTGTGCAGAAAATATCAGATGAGGAATTTCGTGAACTTCTTGGCCATGAGATACCGAACGGGAGATGGAGTGGAAACCTGGAAATCAATGATGCAATCTGTCAGATGTATTATGCAAAAAGCCGACTTGCAAGACTGATATATAGATGTCTCACAAAAATGAAAAAGAAGAGTGAGGCACAGGGAAAGCCAGATCTGAATATTCTTTTTATTTACAATATGCCGTTCCGGGGGATTGCCAAGATGACCGGCGGGGCAGTCAGTATGGAAATGGTATATGGAATTGTCGATGCTGTGAATGGTCACTTTATGCTTGGAGTAAAAAAAGTAGTTGGCGGATATTTCAGAAACAGAAGAAATAATAAGAAATATGAAAAATTATTAAAAGAAGCCGGAGGGAAGTGCAGATGAATCGTATAAAAAATATATGGAAATGTTTTGAAGAGAAACATTCTGCTATTGCAAAATGGCTTTATCAGATATTCTATTTTGTTATATTCAGTATGGGCGTGACAGTATTCCAGTATCTTGTATTTACATTTTTACCAGGGATTTTGGGAATTGGTCTGGCTGGTACAGAATTTATGTGGCCAAAGGTTTCCATGAATCTGTTTGGAGTAAAATTTACATGGAGTTTACTGGGGTATAATGTATTACGTGATGCAACGGGGAATATACTGATCGGTGGTGGACTTGGCTATTTTATCAGTTATGAATTGGGGTCATTTCTTGCACAGTGTATCAATTTTCCACTTCAGAGAAATATTACTTTTAAAAGCCATGGAAATCCTGTATATCAGGCAATCTGGTATTTTATTGCATGGGTGGTAATTTCACTGATCTGTAATGGATTTAATAATCTGTGGATGCCAGTTGCATCTGCATATGTGGCACCGGCAGTCTATAACATGCTTGTGACAATTATTACAGGTGGAGTTTCCATGGTGATTTTTTTCTTTGTGTTTAAAATTATTTTCCCAGAGGGGAAGGCTGAATAGAAAACATGTGTTATTATAAAGCTGGAGGTGAGTACGGATGAAGACATTGGCCAGGATATGTAAAGTATATAAAGAAAAATATCCGCTGGTTCAGATTGTGCTTCATACTGCAACAGCAGATACAGTGTATGAGAGCAAGTGGAACAACAAAAAAAGTGGCAGAGATGATTGCAGAGGAAGCAAAAGCAGATTTACATCCGGTGGAAGTGGATTCGGTAATACTGTAAAAGAATTCCGAGAATGGGTAAAATCCTTATAAATCGTAGAGAATCAGAGGCATATATATGTGACTGCACGGAATACGGGAAAAGCAGTGACTGAATTTCTGGAAAAAGCAAACCAGTACAATGTGTAATGAGGAGAATAGTATTTTGGTCCAAATGTCACATTGGCAACTCCCATGCATCCATTTTTACCTGGAGAATGTAATATCAGAAAAAGAGAAGATGGAAGCTTTTATAATCTTGAATATGCGAAACCAATTACTATAAAAGATAATTGCTGGCTGGCATCCAATGTGGTTGTTTGTGGTGGTGTTACCATAGGAGAGGGATGTGTAATAGGAGCAGGAAGTGTTGTGACAAGGGATATTCCTCCATATAGTCTGGCTGCTGGAAATCCATGCCGGGTTATTCGCAAAATAACTGAAAAAGATCATATGGAATAAGATAATTACAATCAATATTTAGTGTATTATGACAACAACCGTTATCAGTGGAAAAGGTGAGGGAATCGGTTATGAGCAAGTAGCGAAGCGGATTGCGAATATCCGCTTGAATGATAAGATTTAATATAAGGCTATTGCACTGAGTAATTAGTGCAATAGCCTTTTTGCCAAAATAAGTTAGTTTTAACTGGTTGTATTACGGCGAATCAATACCGGAGCAATTTGTTTATGGACAGGCTTTTCCAGTGGTTTAGGGGAACGTTTTTTTTTGTTCTTCCATCTGTTGAACCAGAAGCTCCATGGCAGTTTGTGCAATAATATCAATCTGCTGACCAACGGTTGTGATTGGGAGAATTGCCTCACTGGCAATGGGAGAATTATCAAATCCTATGATTTCATAGAAAGAGGGTAATTCTCGGTATTTCTGGAAAATCAGGTTAAGAAACATGTTTGCATAAGTATCGTTGGCAAGGAAAATGCCTTTTTTTTGATTGGGATATTTCTCTTCTATTCTTGTAAAAATACGTCTTATTTCATTTAAAATTTCCTGATAAGAATTACCGCTTACACTTAGATCAATATCATAAGGAACCTGATATTCTTCACAGGTTTCCTTAAATGCGCGAATACGGTCGTAAGCAGGAACTGCTTTCTCAACATTGACATTGATGTGAATCAGTATATCACATTTATCACGGATCAGCAGAGTGGTAGCCTGAAGCGCACCCATATAGTTGTCAGTGGTAACACTGCTGATATATTCCGCTTCACGTTCAATGGCAACGATGGGAATCTGATAGGAGGATAATTGTTTTGATGACAGCGTATGACTTAAAACAATGAGACCTTCAATCTGATAGGATAGGAGCTCTTCAATATATTGCTGTTCTTCTTCAGCCTCATGTTCACTGCTAAAGATGAGAAATTTGTAGTGATAATCACTGTAGCTGGACAGCAGCTGTGTCAGCATTTCAGAATAATAATGCAGATAAAGATTCGGAATAATGATTCCGATAAATTCACTTTTTCCATTCGCCAGAACTTTTGCAAGTTTATTTTTTTTATATCCAAGGGTATCAAGGGCCTGAGAAATTTTTTCCTGATTTTCAAGTGTAAGGGAATCAGGATGATTGAAATATCTTGATATTGTAGTTTTTGAAAAATGGGTATATGCTGCAATATCTGCAAATGTCACCTGTTTTTTTGACATGAAACTTATTCTCCTTATAAATAAATGCAAATATTTTTTTAAGTATAGCAATTATTATACAAAAAGGCAATATTAAAATAACCGATTACGTAACCGGTTATTTTAATGAAGAAAAGTGTTGACAGAGAGTGTGTGATGTAGTAACATCAGATTATAAAGTAACCGGTTACTTAACCGGTTTCGTGAACAATGTATGAAAGGAATGGAGGAAAAAGTGCATGAAAACAGTGCAGAACCAAGCAAAGCCCGTAAGCAAGCAGACGTGGAGAAATAAGGTTACGTATGTGAAGAAAAACTGGCAGTTATATCTTTTTTTCTTAATGCCGGGACTTTTACTGACAATCATTTTTAAGTATCTTCCGATGGGAGGGCTTTTGATTGCGTTTGAAGATTATAATGTAATCAAGGGAGTACTTGGAAGTCCATGGGTTGGACTTGAATATTTCAGACGTTTTTTATCATCACCGGATTTTATGAACTATCTGATGAATACATTAAAGCTGAGTATCTATGGATTATTATGGGGATTTCCGGTTCCGATTATTCTGGCATTACTTATGAATCGTATTCAAAAAACAGGGATCAAGAAAAAAGTACAGCTTCTGATCTATATGCCGAATTTTATATCTGTAATAGTACTTTGTGGTATGGTTCGTATGCTGTTATCACCGGTAGGACCTTTGAACAGGCTGCTTGGGATTAGCACAAACTGGATGACAATGCCATCTGCTTTCCGTACTATTTATATAGCAAGTGGAATCTGGCAGACTGCAGGCTGGGCATCTATTATGTATACTGCAGCATTATCTAATGCGAGCAAAGAGTTGGAAGAAGCGGCAGTTATGGATGGTGCAAACCTTTTGCAGCAGATCTGGTACGTGGAGCTTCCGGCGATTAAGAACATTATTGTAATTCAGTTTATCCTGCAGGCAGGAAATATTATGAGCATTGGATTTGAGAAGGCATATGCATTGCAGACAGATATGAACCTGCCGGCATCAGAAATTTTATCTACATATGTATATCGCATCGGTCTTTTGAACGGTGATTATGGTTATTCTACGGCAGTAGGTCTGTTTAATTCAGTTGTAAATGTAATTCTGTTGATTTTTGTAAACTGGGTTGTAAAGAAGCTGAATGATGGAGAGGGATTATAGGAGGAAGAGAAGATGGAGAAAAAGAAGAGAAAATATTCAAGGACAGATCGTCTGATCCTTGGAATTGGATTCACGATTCTTGGACTGTTTGTACTTTCTATTGCGATTCCAATTATATATGTAGTGCTTGCATCTTTTATGGATCCTACTGTTTTGAATAATCAGGGACTGAGCTCTGATATTAAGGACTGGACTTTGGATGCTTATAGAAGAGTACTGGAGAATGAGATGATCTGGCGCGGATTTTTGAATTCTTTTCTGTATTCATTTGTATTTACAGTGATCTCAGTTTTTGTAACATTACTGGCAGCCTTTCCTCTGTCTAAAAAAGAATTTGTGGGAAGAAAATTTTTTAATCTGATTTTTCTGATCACAATGTTTTTTGGGGGAGGAATGATTCCAACATTTATTTTGATCAATCAGCTGCATATGGTAAATACAGTATGGGCGGTTTTGATTCCGGGAGCATTTAACGTTTGGAATATGATTCTTGCAAGAACTTATTATCAGTCAATTCCGGCAGAATTAAGAGAAGCATCTGCAATTGACGGTGCTAATGAAATCCAGCATTTTTTCAAAATTATGATGCCGGTATGTAAACCGATCATTGCAGTACTGGCACTGTGGTCATTTGTCGGAATGTGGAATAGCTACTTTGATGCGATGATTTATCTGAACGATGCAAATCTTCAGCCACTGCAGCTGGTACTGCGTTCAATCCTGGTGCAGAATACTCCACAGCCGGGAATGATTGCAGATATCCAAAGCACAGCAGAGATGGCAAAGGTAGCAGAACAGTTGAAATATGCAACAATTGTAGTATCAAGTTTACCACTTTTAGTGATGTATCCATTTTTCCAGAAATATTTTGATAAAGGAATTATGGTTGGATCGGTAAAAGGCTAAAGAAAGGAATGATACAGATATGAAGAAAAACAGAGTAAGAAGTTTGCTTGCACTTGGACTTTCTTTAACAATGATGGTAAGTATAATGGGGTGTGGAAAACAGCAGAGGCTTGATGCTGAGATTAATCCGGATACACCGGTATCGGATGTACAGTTTCCATTGAAAGAAACAGAGGAGCTTTCTTTTATTACCAGTGCACCGGCCACTTCAACACAGGATCCAAATAAAAGAGTGATTTTCCAGAGAATGGAAGAACAGACAAATGTTCATATTGACTGGACCTGCTTTGTATCAGATCAGTTTTCAGATAAAAAGAATCTGGCGTTGGCTCAGTTTGGAAATCTGCCGGATGGACTGTTTAATGCAGGCATGAGTGATTATGATCTGTTGCGTTATGCAAAGCAGGGAATAATTATTCCGCTGGAAAATCTGATTGACAAATATATGCCAAACCTTCAGGCTGTGTTTGAAAAATACCCGGAATACAGAACCATGTGTACAGCACCGGATGGACATATTTACTCTTTTCCGTGGATTGAACAGCTTGGTTCCGGAAAAGAAGCAATTCAGGCCATTGGAGATATTCCTTATATTAATAAGAAATGGCTTGATTATCTTGGTCTTGAGATTCCAACCACAACAGATGAACTGGAGCAGGTACTGATTCAATTTCGAGATCATGCAGATGATCTGAAACAAGAGTTTTCCATTGAAGGTGATGTAATACCGATGTCATTTATTATTAATAACGGAGATCAGGATCCTTCAATCTTAATAAATGGATTCGGAGATGGTTATGGGGACACAGGAGATCATTTTGCTGTAACAGATGAAGGTAAGGTGATTTATACAACGGTTCAGGAAGGATACAAAGAAGGTATCAAATGGCTGCATAAACTTGTGACAGAGAATCTGATCGATCCGGAAGCATTTACACAGGAATGGTCTACTTATGTTGCAAAAGGAAAGAATCACCGTTATGGACTTTGCTTCACATGGGATATTGCTAATATAGACAACAATACGGATTATGTGATGCTTCCGGCACTGACCGGACCGGATGGAATGAGAAATATCACCAGACAGAACAACAGTGAGACCAGCGGTTTTGACAGAGGAAGATGTGTGCTTACTACCAGCTGCCGTAACACGGCACTTGCTGCCGCATGGATCGATCAGATGTATGCACCCCTTCAGTCTCCGCAAAATAACTGGGGAACCTATGGAGAGAAGGATTCCTTTAATATTTTTGAGCTGTCTGTAAACAAAGATGGCGAAAAAATGTTAAAGCATATGGACTTAGGAGATCAGTCACCGGTGGAAGTACGTGAAGCGCAATCTGTAAATGGTCCTCTCGCTATATTAAATGAATATTATGGCGTATATGTAACACAGCCGGAAGATGCGAAATGGCGTCTGGATAATATGCATGAGACATATTTACAGGATATGAACAGCAAATATGTTTATCCTAATGTATTTATGAGTATTGATGATACAAACAAAGTGTCACAGTATGATACAGATATTAAGAAATATGCAGAACAGAAGAAAGCAGATTGGATCCTGAACGGAGGAATTGATGAAGAATGGGATTCTTATCTGAAAAAAATGGAGAAGTACGGGCTTTCCGATTACCTTTCAATCAAGCAAAAATATTTTGACCAGTATCAGGATTCATTAAGCAGTGAAAAATAAGAGAAGATATCATTTTGACAGGAGGAACTATATGAGCGAAATGTTGGAAAAGGCAAGAAAATATGAATTTATACAGGGACAGCAGATCAAAGAGGAAGAAAGACCAGCCTTTCATATAACTCCTTATGTTGGCTGGATGAATGATCCAAATGGATTTTCCTATTATAAAGGAGAGTATCATTTGTTCTACCAGTATAATCCGTATAGCACACATTGGACAGTATGCACTGGGGACATGTAGTGAGTAAGGATTTATTGCATTGGAACTATGTTCCGACTGCATTGGCACCGGATGAAGATTATGATAAATTCGGCTGTTTTTCAGGAAGTGCCATAGAATTAGAGGATGGCAGACAGTTGCTTATGTATACTTCTGTAAATCAGGAGAAACTGGAAGACGGAACTGTAAGGGATATTCAGACACAGGCAGTGGCAGTTGGAGATGGTAAGGATTATGAAAAGTATGATAAGAATCCGGTTCTGACAGCCAAAGATCTTCCAAAGGGGGCTAGTAAAGTAGACTTTCGTGATCCCAAAATCTGGAAAGGGAACGATGGAACTTTTATTGTGTTATAGGAAGTCGTCCGGCTGATGGAAGCGGACAGATCCTTCTTTACAGAAGTAAAAATGGCTTTGAATGGGAATTTGTAAGCATTCTGGCAAAGAATCAAAATCGTTATGGAAAAATGTGGGAATGCCCGGATTTCTTTGAATTGGACGGCAAATATGTGCTTCTGACAAGTCCACAGGATATGCTTCCGGAAGGATTAGAATTTCATAATGGAAATGGAACGTTATGTATTATTGGGGAGTTGGATCCTGAGACACATACTTTAAAGGAACAGTTTTGTCAAGGTGTTGATTACGGAATTGACTATTACGCAATGCAGACACTGCTTGCACCGGATGGACGAAGAATTATGATCGCCTGGATGCAGAACTGGGATACGCTTGCATATCGATGCAATGACTCTGGATGGTTCGCACAAATGAGTCTTCCAAGAGAACTGTCTGTTAAAAACGGAAGATTGTATCAGGTTCCGGTCAGAGAACTTAATGCCATGCGTGCAAACAAAGTCGAGTATAACAATGTTGTGATAAAAGATACCAGGCTCACACTGGATCAGATTGAAGGACGAACGGTAGATCTGGAACTTGTGATACGACCGGCAGATAAAGACAATCTTTATAAAAAATTTGAACTCTGTTTTGCAGAGAATGAGAAATATCATTCTACATTATGCTTCCGTCCGGATGAATCTGTTTTAAAAATCGATAGAAAATTCTCAGGAAGCGAACGGGCGCTGGTTCATCAGAGCAGTTGTCTGGTAAACGGTGACAGCAATGAACTAAAACTGCGTGTGATTTTGGATAAGTTTAGTGTGGAAGTATTTATTAATGACGGCGAGCAGGTTATGTCTGCGGTTATTCTTACAAAGCAGGAAGCAAAGGGGATTTCTTTCTTTGCTGATGGTGCAGCTAAGCTTGATATAGTGAAATATGATTTATTATAATAAAGCGTTATAAATTGGGACATAATGCAGCATTTATTGGTAAGGTTGGTAATGATTTTTTTGGAGATCAGTTGAGAGCAGCCATAAAAGAAGCAGGAATTGATGACATTGGATTATGTACAGATGAAAAAATTCATACTACGCTTGCTATGGTACATACATATCCGGATGGAGATAGGGATTTCTCCTTCTATCGTAATCCGGGAGCAGACATGATGCTGAATAAAACTGAGATTTCCGAGGATATTCTCAAGGAAACAGAAATGCAAATAAGTAAAAAACTTTAAATTTGTAATTCTTGCCAAATAGCAAGGAAATCGCAAGGCTTTGGTCATGTGAATTTCCTTGCTTTTTTTTCTCAAAGTGTCAGGTAAGGCCCTTGTTTATGGAAGAAATCAGCTCTGCCAGTTGTTTCCTTTTGGTGCGTGTATCACCGTTGATCATCAACTTGGAATAAATCTGGTTGACATATTGTTTCACAGTGCCTTCAGAGAGAAATAACCTCTCTGCGATTTCGCGGTTGCTCAGACGGTCGGTGATCAAAGCTGCGATTTCTGCTTCTCTGCTGTTCAGCATATTTAGGATCTCAGGTCTGGAATTACGGCTGGACAGGCGGAGGCAGTGTTGTTCATAAACAGAACCAAGGGAAAGGATCCGGTCTGTAAAAGGCTCTGATGCTATGGAATTAATACTGCCCAGCACATCCTTGATATAGTTATAATTTTCTACAAACGGAATCAGAAAGCCATCCGGCATGGCGTGTCCTAAGGCTTTCTGCAGAAGCTGTCGTGCATCATGATGTTTGCCCAACATTGCGTAAGCAGCAGCGGTCTGGATCTGAATGTGGAGAGACACAAGTTCATAGTGCATTTTCTCACAGACAGGCAGAAGCGTTTCGCTTCTGCCTATAACTTTTGCGTACATTTTCTGTGAAAGAAAGACCTGATTCTCGATCATTTCCATCATAGGTCTGCAGGGAGAGAGAAAGCTGACAGTGGATAACATATGGTCTTTAAATAATGCAGGAATCTTTTCCGGCATTCTAATTAATGCATAGTAGTAAGCATAAGTACTGTCAAAAGTATTCAGCCACATCATATTGTGGAGAGACAGAAGCTCCTTACGCTTTACTTCAGGATTCTTCACAAAGGTGACACTCTCCTGAAAAAGGGAAAGCCTTGCAGCAAGGAAATCACAGCAGAGCGAAATATTGTGCTGTCCGTTTGAGGCAATGGTGGAATAAGTCTGCTCCAGCAGAATCTGTGCATCTGAAAAATTCCCCTGCATAAATGCTGCCTCTGCATTCATGAGCAATTCCGCACCCTGTCCATGCCCCTGGGTGATCCTGTAATAGTGGGGCATACATTCATTCATAGCTGTCAGTTCTGCATCCAGGTTCCGGATCTGCGGTGAAACATCATCAGAACAGAAGGAGAACCAAAAGTCCAGCTTCCTGTTTTGCGGATACTGATGGCAGGTCTGGTCATTTTGGAACTGGCCTGACGGTGCAAAACGCTCATACCGGTGATATCGTTATACATCAGAAAACTCATAATAAGATCACATTCTCCGGAGAGATTCTTTCTCTCATCTTCGGACAAAGTGTTATCTTCAGCTATGGTATCTGTCAGAAGCTGCTTCAGTTCCAGCATTTTGGGAATCTGATGCCAGGTAAACATACGGCGCATTAATACGAGAAGGGCCAGAGGCCTGTTCTTCAGGATGTCTGTTGGACAGACATCAAGAAATGCGAGAACCTTTTCCGGCGAAAGAGAAGCCAGGAGGATTCCTGCATCCTTTTGGATAACAGCAAGTGCTGCATCATAGTTAAGAGCCTTGTTATAGGCAGCAAGTGCCTGCAGGAACTGTCCCCGGGATTCATACCATTGTCCGTAACGATTCCGGAAATCTGTCTGTTTTTCATGGGAAAGCATGGCAAAGGCACGCTGTGTACATTCCTTCATCATATGGTGAAAACGGAAGCTGACTCCATCGGGCAAAGGAGTGATAAAAGCATTCTGTCTGGTCATAAGGGAAAGAATCTGTCCGGCTTCCGGATTCCCTGTAATAAAAAGAGCCATCTCAACGGTAAATTCATCTGCAAGTCCCATAACAGTGAGAAATTCCTGCTGCACATCAGAAAGAGGTGCGATCATGGCAGAGGAAAACATATCATAGATATTAGAAGTATGGTCAGGAAAATGTCCGCTTTCAAAAAAGGTACAGAGATTCAGATAGACTGCAGAGAACCACCCCTCACTGGAATAGAGAAGCGTGTTCAGCTGATCTTCGTTCAGGCTGGCACCGCAGCGATGGGTATAGACAGAAAGCTCCCGCCGGTTCAGACACAGATCCCTGGTATGGATCTGATATAACTTTTTGCCAAGACGGAGAATTTCTTTTCCGGACAGAAAAGCATTTCTGCCGGATACGATCAGGTGGATATTTTCAGGCAGTCTGTTGGCAAGCATACAAAAAAAATCTGCAACATGAGGTTCACCCAGCAGATGAAAATCATCAATAAAAATGTAGTAAGAGGTCTGACCGCTCAGGGAATAACAAAGCTCATCAGCAAGCATCCCGGCACTGGCAGCATCTGAAGGGCAGCTATAATTATCCAGAAAATCAAGCCCTGCGAAGGCAAATGCCTTCTGAACGCTCTGCCAGAAAACAGACAGATTATCAGAATAAATACTGATCCGGATCACACAGGAATTTCTGTTTTTGCTCTGTTTGTCCAGATACCAGTTGATGGCAGTTGTTTTTCCATATCCCATGGGAGCGGTCACAGCAGTGAATGCAGATTGTGAAATCGGCTTCAGATTCTCCTGCAGACGCTCAGAGATGTAAATTGTATTCAGATTATATTTCTTTTTAGACATCTGTAAAACCCCTCACTTGATACGATATGTCTCATTTTAACATATAAAGTATCAAAATGAAACTTTTTCCCAGGTGGTTTTTCAGGCAACATCTGCCGCCGCATTTGCTATACAGGGGGCACTTTTTGGTGCCGAAAAGTGAATTATCAAATGAAAAGAAATCAGTTATAATTACAGATAACAGAAACCTATAGCAGAGCAAAGATATGCAGGGTGTAGATCGGAAGTTAAAATTACTATAGGTAAATACATAGTAATAATGCCCAAAAACAGAAGATACATTTTTAGAATTGGCTGAGAAGGAGCCTTGTGTGATCATTGGAAGAAATGCAGACTATATCCTGAAAGACCGGGACGATGTGCTGAATGTATTTATTCATGGGGACATGCCGGAAAAAATAAAGCGTATCACTGGTTTATACAATGTAAAAGAGAAGGAAGCTGTGAAAATGATGGCAGACACAGATAAAAGGCGAAGAACAAATTATAACTTTTACACAGATCAGAACTGGGGAAAAGCCAGCAATTACACACTGTGCCTGAACAGCTCACAGCTTGGATATGACAGATGTGAGATGATAATTATGGAATGCGTGAAATAAAAACAGATTATGTTTTTTATTCAAATTGACTGAGTGGAAGATCCCTTTTTCTATGTAGTGTATCTGTAAAATAAAAGAGGCAGATATAATGAAAAGGAATAAACCAGCTTGTATCATTCAGGTAAGAGTTAAGTGATGGAAGCATTTCAGATAATAATAGTTACTTTGCGCATTTTGTGTTATAATTGAGATTAACAGGAAATGATAAATATCTGCAAAATGAATGTTTATCAGGAACTTACCGGAGGACATTTTAGTTAAGACGTAATAGATTTCGGACTTTGTAAAATGCAAAAGGGAGATCAATGATATGAGAAAAAAAACAGTTCAAACAAGCAGTACCAAAAGCAGTACCAAAGGCAATGCAAAGAGTAATACAAAGAGTAACGCAAAGAGCAATGCAAGAAACAGCGTAAAAAGCAGTGTAAAAAGCAGTGCAAAAAACAGTCCTCAAAAAGCTGTTAAGACTGTTGCTCCAACAGTAGAGAATGTTTCTGTTAAGCAAGCCGTAATTATTCAGGAGCCATCTGTTGAACAGAATGAACAGAACATTCCAACGAGACAGCCTGATCTGGGACCGCGAAGAAGTGTAGCCTTCATTGGATCAGAATGTTATCCATTTGTTAAGACCGGCGGATTGGGAGATGTAATGTCTGCCCTGCCAAAGAGTCTGGCAAAATTAAACATTGATGTTAAGGTCATTCTTCCAAGATACAAATGTATTCCTCAGAAATTTCAGGAAAAGATGGAATACAGGGGTTCCTTTGATATGAATCTCTGCTCTGATGGAAAGCAGTATTATGTGGGAATTATGGAATATCAGGAGGATGGGGTTGTCTATGATTTTATAGATAATGATGAGTTCTTCTCCTGGGGAAATCCATATACGAATCTCATAGATGACATTCCGAAATTCTGTTATTTTGCAAAAGCTGCCCTTGCTGCCCTTAATTATCTGAACTGGACTCCTGATGTAGTACATTGTCATGACTGGCAGGCAGCTTTAGTACCACTTTATCTGAGAACCTGTTTTCAGGATACAGATGTAGGACGTGCAATTTCAGTACTCACAATACATAATCTGAAGTTCCAGGGTATTTATGACAGAAAAAAGATTCAATACTGGTCAGGACTTCCTGATTATGTATTTAATAAGGACTGCATGATCCAGAACTGCTGGATGCCAATATGTTAAAGGGTGGTATCGCTTACAGCAACAAAGTTACAACTGTAAGTAATACTTATGCATGGGAAATTCAGACAGAGGAATATGGAGAGGGACTTGCAGAGCATTTAAGATATCACAACAATAAGATTTTGGGAATTGTGAATGGTATTGATACGGATATCTGGAATCCTGCAACTGATAAGCTGTTAGCTGCTGATTATGATGAGAAGTCAGCGATAAAGAATAAAAAGATTAATAAAAAAGCCCTCCAGGAATCTCTGGGGCTGGATGTAGATGAGCATAAGATGGTAATCGGACTTATTTCACGTCTCACCAACCAGAAAGGTCTTGATCTTGTAAATGACGTAATTCCGGGAATTATGGATGAACATACGCAGGTGGTTGTTCTTGGTACTGGTGATTCTCAGTATGAAAATACATTCCGCTATTATGAAAACAAATATAAAGGCAATTTCTGTGCATATATTGCTTACAATGAAAATGTGGCTCACAATATTTATGCAGGATGTGATGCACTTCTGGTTCCATCAAGATTTGAACCATGTGGACTTACACAGCTTATAGCCATGAGATATGGTGCAGTTCCGATTGTAAGAGAGACCGGAGGACTTAAAGATACGGTTCAGCCTTATAATATGTTTGAGAATACAGGAAACGGTTTTACATTTGACAGATATGAAAGCGGGCTGCTTTACGATGCGATCAACAGAGCAAAGACTATCTATTTCGAGAACAGAAAATCCTGGGATGATATGGTGATCCGCGATATGAATAAAGATGTTTCCTGGGAAAAGAGTGCCAAACAGTACAAAGATATGTATGTAGGATTAACACCAAGAGATTAGAGCAGAGAATGTGCTCTGGTGTATATTTCGAAAACGATGTACTGGTCTTTCCAAATGGCTACGCAATGCGTAACAAATTGAGACAAAATCTGGTTGATAAACCAGATAAAAGTGATATACTGAATATATAAGAAAAGAAACCGTGTGGAATTATAGTTTTGTTTTCACACGGTTTTTTAGAAAATCAAGGTTAGATAAAACTAACATATATGATAGCGATTTACTGGACAATGTAAAGAGGACGGATTTCTATGAAAATATTGGTTTATGGTGCAGGGGTGATTTGAGGAAAACAACATGAAAAACGAAGAATACAAAAAACTGTCAATTGCTGAATTTACAAAAGCAGCAGGAAGATATGAAAGTAACCATGCGGGTATTTACGAAATGTGTAAGAAGGACTATCCGGATATTTTGGAAGAATTAGAGAAAGAGCCATTTAGAGATTTATTGGACGCTGGATGTGGACCGGCTCCGATGATTTCTTTATTAGCAGAAAAATATCCAGACCGACATTATACAGGTCTGGATTTGACTCCGGCCATGATTGAACAGGCAAAAAAGAAAAACATTTCAAATGCAACGTTTGTTGTAGGAGACTGTGAGAACTTTCCTTTTGAAAATGATTCATTTGATGCAATTATTTGTTCTATGAGTTTCATCATTATCCGGATCCACAGGCATTTTTTGACAGTGTAAAAAGATGTCTTCGCCCAAATGGAAGATTGATCCTGCGGGATGTGACCAGTGACAATAAAGTATTGGTATGGCTGATGAATACATTGGAAATGCCTCTGGCAAATATATGCGGACATGGAGATGTTCGGGTTCCAACAAGAGATGTGGTCATGAAATGCTGCAGAAAAGTAGGATTAAAAGTAGAAAAATTTGAAATCCGCAAAGGTATGAGGATGCATTGTGTTGTCAGAAAAGCCTGAAGGAGACTAGCTATGAAATTTTATGAAAGTGGAGACAATCGTAAACCTGTGATATTTTTATTTCCCGGTACCTGTTGCCTGTATAATAGCTTTGATCATGTACTGGATGGGTTACATTCTTATTTTTATACGGTAGCAGTTTCTTATGATGGATTTGATCCAAACGAGAAAACAGAATTTTATTCGATGGAAGATGAATGTGAAAAAATTGAGCAGGAAATCAGAACAAAGTATGGTGGGAGAATTAAAGCAGCGTATGGATGTTCCCTTGGAGGAAGTTTTGTATCCCTTCTGATTCAGCGGAAAAGAATCCATATAGATCATGGCATCATTGGGAGCAGTGATATGGATGAAGCAGGTTCGTTTATGGCAAAGCTCCAGTCATCTATCATTGTGCCGATTATGTATAAAATGGTACACACGGGTAAATTACCTAAATTTATGCAAAAGAAAATAAATGAAGCAGATGAATCAAGAAAGAAACTGATTGATGGATTTGTAAATATGTTTGGTATTGACAAGGGAGGAAGTCCGTGGATTACAAAACAGAGTATTTATAATCAGTTCTATTCGGATCTGGTTACGAAAGTCCAGCATGGAATTGATGTGCCGGGAACAACTATCCACGTGTTTTACGCTACAAAGATGGGAAAAAAATACGAAAAGAGATATTGTACTTATTTCAAAAATCCGGATATTCGGAGACACAACATGCAGCATGAAGAACTGTTTTGCTGTCATAGTGCAGAGTGGGTAGAAGAAGTAAAAAAATCAGTGGAAGGCGACAAACAATGAAAGAAAAAGTGAATGTGACAGGTGTGCCGGAAACGATGGTACAGACCTTGTATGCAAGAGCAAAAGAAACAAGAAAGAAAAATGCTAAAATAAATGACGAAATTGCAGTAGAACTTGTGAAAAAGCTTGATTATGACTTTTCCAAAGCAGATAAAGATAACGCTATGACTTATGGTGTGATTGCGAGAACAATTGTATTAGACCGGATGGTTGAACAATATCTGAAGAAGCATGCAAATACAGTTGTTATAAATATCGCATGTGGACTGGATACCAGAGGTTATCGTATGAAGGGAAAATACCTTCGTTGGTACAATGTAGACCTGCCGGAAACAATGAAAATAAGGAGCCAGTTCCTTACCGAAACTGATTCAGTGTATCAGATCGCAAAGTCTGCAATGGATGATTCCTACATAGATGATATCGATTATCACGGTGAGAATGTTTTGGTAATAATCGAAGGACTTACCATGTATTTGTGTGAGAAAGATATCAGGAAGATGTTTTCTATTATTGAAAAATCATTTCAGAAAGTTACAGTAATGGTCGAAACCATGTCACCTTTTGTTGTAAAACATGTGAAAGAAAAATCCATAGAGGGAAGCAATGCAAAATTCATATGGGGAGTTAAGAATGGAAAGGAGCTGCAAAGAATTATACCAGCATTTTCTGTTCGGCAGGAAGTCAGTCTTGTTGAAGGAATGAAAGAACTTATGTCCATTTATCATGTGATAGGCAGAATTCCAGCTGTTCGGAATATCTCAAACAAAATAATAGTTTTGGAGAAACGTGGCCGATATTAAGGTGATGATACAAATGAAGAAAAGACATTTTGATGTGGAAACAGATGGATTTTATGGTGCATACTGGAAATGCAAAACAGGATCAGACTATGCAATGATTGCCATGATCGGGGATGATCCAGAGGATTATCTGGCGCGTACATCCGTGAAATGGCTACATAAACTCGGTGTGAATGTGATGACAATGTCACCTGGAAAAAAAGATTATGGACATCATAATTATCCATTGGAACGTATAGAGAAAGCAATCAATTGGTTAAAAGCACATGGTGATCAGAAGATAGGAATTGTTGGGGCATCTACTACAGGAACACTGGCATTGACTGCTGCTTCTTAGTGAAACTGGCATTTCAGGCAGCAAGAAAACATCCGAAAGAATGTCGCAGAGCACGTCTGGATATTGACTGGCGGGTAAGAAATGCTGTTGCAAAATGGAAGAGAGTAGATAGATAAAAAATAGACAGAAGGTGGAAGTGTGGTATTTAAAACAACAGGAAATAAATCAAATCCAGTCATCTTGTTTTTTCATACAATGGGAGTAATTGGGGAAAGCAGTGTGTCGGACGGGATATAGATAATCAGTTAAATCTCCACACAAAGCAATCAAGGATATGATTTAAAGGGGATGTCGGTTAATACCACATTTCGGCATCCCCAGTAGTGATTGAAAGGATACCGGCAAGAAGTAAATCAGCATAAACTAATTATCCATTTACGCCTTGTGACATGCTCTCGCCACTTAAATCTTACAGATTTTGAAGTGGGAGCTTCCTGCTCAATTGCCCTTCAGGGCAAAGCTAAAACGAGGGTGTAAAAATTCTTGTGTCTATGGAAAGTAAATCTTTCTGATAAGAAATAGATATGTAAAATTTTGCTGTCGAATTAATGATTATGCGGCTGTCGAATATATCTTTGTACTTACAGTATTGCCATGTAGGAAAATTATATACATCATTTTCGATTTTTTTGCATGATAAGTAAGGCATCATGATTATTGCCTTTTGTGGGCTCTGCCCACACCCGACCTCTGGAATAGAATCGGAAATTTCTGGCAATAATATAAATGCCGAAGGAATAGACAGAGAGCAGGAATGCGGGGCTTAAAAGAGCTTCCCCATTCCTGCTTTTCTTTTCTCTTACAGATAAGCAGTAAGCCGTTCTCCGTAAAGGACTATCAGCTGATTCAATACCTGATCCCAGTTCCGGTATCTCTGCGTCCACTTTTTGACTACGTTCTCACTGGCAAGATACAGCATCTTTTCCAATGCAGAATCGCTTGGGAATACGCTTTTTGTTTTCGTGACTTTCCGATACTGACGGTTTAATCCTTCTATGATATTTGTCGTGTACATAATGCGTCTGATATCATTAGAAAACTGGAAAAAGGAACTTACATCTTCCCAATTATTTTCCCAGTTACTGATCGCATACGGATATTTCTTCCCCCATTTTTCTTTCATGTTCTCCAGCTCTGTTAAAGCGGCTGTTTCGTTCGGAGCATTGTATACTTCTTTGAAATCCGAGGAAAACTTTTTCAGATCATTATAATTTACATATTTGAAAGAATTGCGGAGCATATGGATCACACATCTCTGGATCTCTGCCTGCGGATAGACTGCCTGAATAGCTTCTTTAAAACCCGGAAGACCATCCACGCAGAAGAAAAGAACATCTTTTACTCCGCGGTTCTTAAGATCATTGAGCATTCCAAGCCAGAACTTGCTGGTTTCATTTGCACCTACTGTGATGCTGAGGATATCTTTGTATCCCTCCACTGTAACACCAAGCACTACATACGCAGCACGACTCAGGATCCTGCCATCCTCACGTACTTTATAATGAATACAGTCCATAAAGACAAACGGATAAACCGGGTTCAGAGGACGGGACTGCCATTCTTTAACCTGAGGAAGTATCTTGTCTGTGATCTTGCTGACCATTTCAGCTGACAGCTCAATCCCATAAAGATCCTGAAGCTGGTCGTGGATGTCACGTGTACTCATACCACGGGCATATAAAGATATCACTTTTTCCTCAATCCCGGAAATATCTCTCTGATATTTAGGGATGAGTTTGGGTTCAAACTCACCGTTACGGTCTCTTGGTACGTCGATTTGAAATTCACCGTATTGACTCTTTAAGTTTTTTGTAGAATGACCATTTCTTTTATTATCTGTCTGTAGATCTCCCTTATGGTTTTTCTCGTATCCAAGAGTTGCATCCAGTTCTGCCTCCATCAGCTCCTGCAGGATATCCTTGAAACTGTCTTTCAGAAGCGTGTATATATCTGCAACGCTATTAATATTGTTTTCTGAGATGATCTGTCGAATTTGTTCCTTTGCAACTGCCATAAAAAATACTCCTTTTCGATAAGAATTGTCATATCTGAATTCTTACCAAAAAGGAGTTATTTTTTACCAAAAACACAAACTATTTTACACTACCGCTAAAACAGGCTATCCCCGCGTGTCCCGCGGTTCTTTTTTTATCCGGTTACGGATCTTTTCTGTGCTATTATGCACATTTTTTATATATTCTTTTTCCTTCTTTCAGAATATTGACCGCCGCATTC
>ENA-OQCP01000209-OQCP01000209.1-human-gut-metagenome-genome-assembly--contig:-NODE-209-length-25429-cov-2.184887_pt1 | contig 25429 bp, 40 predicted proteins | sample MGYA00242760_ERZ504583 | MGnify/ENA primary metagenome ERZ504583 (study PRJEB26092, sample SAMD00036308) | human gut metagenome | host: Homo sapiens | study: EMG produced TPA metagenomics assembly of...
CTCGGAAGTATCATCTGTAAAGTCCAAGTTCATCTGGAAGCCATATTCTTGCCATTCCTTTATATTTTGTTTCCTTGATTCGGGTATAGTCTGTTGATAGTAAACATACTCATCACACAGAAAGCCAAAGCCATGCCCCCCGGCTTCATGATGTATAAGTCCCTCAAAGTCATTAGGAGAAGGTTCGTCACTCATAGGGCAAAGGGCTATTGAATTACCGTTGGAATACAGATAAGTAGTACCGGCATACTTTGAACTGTTCAATACAACAATCACTGTCAAGGGTTTGTCTACCGGAATTTCTTTTACCTTACGAGCGTACTCAAGAACCAAATCACTGTTACAAACTATTTCCGTCCCAGAACCGAGGCTGTACCAAACTTATTCTTTGTCTTTCTCCAACTGTCATTCTCAGCTACACCCGCTTCCTCTGATTCAGCAATAACTGCATAAACATTGAAATAATTACGGTAGAATTTAAAAGGTTCTATTGAAAAGAAATAATCGACAGTTTGTTTCATAATTGCCATGTAATGACCATTTACAGTTAAATGTTGTGATGTAAAGCCATCACCCATTACCACAAGATTAACATTACCCATGGATGCTCGTTGAAGCAGCTGATATCCTCCATCAGACAAACAAGTGCCACCTTCTTTCTGTGTGACATATAATGTGTCAGACAAACCATACACCTCGTTATATATAACGACTTTAGCCTTGCGTTCTTCATCCTTACGGTTCTCCGCAACCTTCAAAACGCAAGTTTTTCCTTTCCAAAAGTCAACTCATCTTTCATTTCTTGGTTAGGAGCTTCAGTTATCCATTCTTGGGAAATAGATAGGGAGTAATCGACATTACAATCTATAGTAACTTTCAATTCATCAGCTATAGCATTGACGACACATTTTTTCTCCAACGAACTGTAATCTTCCATTGTGGGAACAGACGGCAGTTCCTCTTGAAGAAAAATTTCACCTTCGCTCCTTTTACAGCCCAACAGCAAAAGAATGATTAATATATAAATAGCTCTATTATCCATTGTTTTTTTCTATTATGAAAAAAGAACTGATAAATACGAAAAACGCAATAAGAACTTGTTACATATCCTTATTGCGCCTTTGTCTATAACTTACAATTTTATCGTGAGCCTACTTCTTTGTAAACTCATAGGCTGCCGAATTATCTGACAATATCAATTTTGTAGCGGTTAACGTAACATAATACACGCCCTGCAATTGCGAACCTATAATAGTCAAAGAACGTTCTTTCTCAATATAATCGTATTCGAAGTTATCATTTCTGTTACCAGAACCATCACTGTAAACATAATTTATAGTTCCGGTTTTATTGGCTTTAAATTGAAGAGTAATCACCGTACCTGCATCATTAGTTTGGCTCCAATTCCCAATAATAGAGGCAGTAGTTCCTGACGGTTCATCGTCATCATCGCTTCCACAACCGACCATACATACACTCAATGCCACCATCATCAGCAACATTGACAAATACTTCATTGCTTTCATACTCATTTTTCCAATTAATCGTTTAATTTTATTGTGTAATTTTTCCTACCCGAACAAAGTTCTCCACTATCATTTCATCATAAAGTAAATAAGATAATGTAAAGCTATTCTCTTTCAGATTACTGACATAATATATATCTCCCAGTCGAATTGAGATTTAACTCTGAGAATAAGCAGCTCCTTATCAAATTCTTTGCATATCCCTTTATTGTTTAATATTTTTTTTTGCAAAGATAAGACTAAGACATAAAAGTAAACACAAACCGTGTTGCAAGAATAGCACACTCTTATTGCGGATTCTGCGAAAATCCCTTTTCTTTAATAGATTCTGACAAATCGGAAAAGAAATCCCGACCTAAAAGCATGGAAATACGGGCAAGAAGGTTTGTGTCAACACTCTCTTTCTGGAACAAACGGTAAACATTGGAACGATCGCAAGAGAGCTTGCGGGCAAACCAAGAGATACTACGCTCTTGACGCTCCAATTCTTCCTTATCAGAATTCCGATAGGCTTCATCGTGAATAGAAATAGGCCGTAAAGACTCCCCAAATCCGGCGATTGGTTTTAATTTCATTTAGGCATATACGAGAAACGTGGGAGTTGCGTCGCATTAATCCCGTAAGTAGCTTCTCGCATTGCCCGAAAAAAAGGATTAGCAACGCAAACAGCCCACGCCTATATGACATTATGAAACATACCAAAAACTGGCATGTCTATAACATACATACAAGGTGGACGTTTGCCGCGCTTCTTCCTTTTTTCATAAATTTTGCGAGAATTTACTTACAGAAGAATACGTCCGAAAACGTCTTTCAAAATATGTCCACCTCCCCTATGTCTTCATCAAGACAATAAACAGAGAGACGTTGCAAAGATAATGTTTTCTATTGAAAATATTAGCACAACAGAGTTAAGATATAAACTCTACAACAATTAACTTAAGTTCCGGAAGTTATTTCAGCCTACATTATTCATACGTGGGAGTTAAAATGAGAAATGAGTTCCACTCCAGACAAAGAAAAAAACAGATAATCCACTGAAACATAACGCAATAACATTTATCCCTTTCCAGACACAATTTTCCGTATAGCCGTCATAAACAGAAGTCGACGGCTTACCTCACCAATAGGAATACACATAAAGGGAAAAACACAAAAGGCCCGAAACATCTGCTCAAACAGTACAATTCCTAAATCCGAGACTTGAGTAATTTAAAGAAAGGAAATGCCTGGAATTTTATCTCAAGCAGTGATATCGCAAGATAAAATTCCAGGCATTTCAGAAAGAAACATGAAGCTTTTCAAATACCTGCATATCTTCTATCTCCTTGTCCTTTCCGAGGAGCGGGAAGAGCTACTGCCGGAAGAGTTGCGGCGGCTTTCGGAACTCCGCACGCTGGAAGCATTTCTTTTTTCCTTGCTTACCGTCTTTACCCTGCTACGGCTGGGGCTCTTCTTATCATTATTTTTAATTCTTGTGGTTTCTACTTTCTCTTTACTCGACTTTCTGCCGCTACTCACACTGCTACGTTGCGTACTGCTGTTACGTGTACCTGAGCTAATGCGATTATTGCTACTGCTGCTACGTCTCGTGGTATATACATTATCCTTGCCTGCCGGACGCTTATTGGAATTAGGACGTATATTTACCGAGCCAAAGTCAGAACGGCGGGTAGTGTGGTATGACTTGTTGTTCCGGATACTCCACGAACCTGTATAGTGCGGATGATGATAACGCCCGCGGTAATAGCTGTTGCTATAGTGCGTACGATAGTGGCCGCCACAATACGTACGGTAATGATATGCCGCGGAAAATAGAAATGATTATGATTGGTATAGGTTATGTAAACCCTGAAAGACCAACGTCCGCCACTGACATAAACCGGACGGTAGAAATAAGCTGCCTGCATAAAACGGCTATACTGCTTATTGCTCAATACCCAATGGAGATCGTCATTGCGCACATCCAAATAGTCGTAATAACGATTCAAGGCCCATTCCTCACCCCGAAGGACATCATCCATCAGATAGCGTATACCGGAAATGAAGTCATAATTTATTTCGTACACGTCATTATATTGTTCTGTATTCAGATTCAATTCATAGGCCATCTTGTCCGTAAGAAAGCGGGTCTCTTTACGCACTTTGCTGTTGCTCATTGCCGCACTACAAACAGCTGTACTCATCATAGCGGCAAAAAATATAAATATAATCCGTTTCATAACCCCTCCTTTTTTTAGTTATTCTTCTCATGATATTGTTTGATGAAGGCATTTATCTCGTTCTTGTCCGACGAGAAGGTCAGCTTGTCTATCGCATAATAGAAATTCGGTTTATCGGCTATTTTAGGATAAATCTTCTTCATCAACTGTTTCTTTTCACTGTCGAAACGATAAAAATCCATCAGACGGATACACTGGTCAGTAGTGAACCAAGAGGTCAGCAAGGCATGGTCGAGCACTTCCTTACGGTCTGAATCGAAACTCTGTTTTTCCATCAGCCCCATAAACTGTTCGAAGGCAGATGGTGACATCACCGGTTCATGCTGCTCGCCTCCTAACGGTCTGTCACCGGGTCTGCCAGGCTTGTGATGATTAGAAGTACCCCAGTTTCCACCAGGTCTTTTGTCCTCTGGAATGAAAATATCTTCCACTTCATTGATGGAGCAATGCACACGTTCATCATATAGGAGTTTTCCTCTTCGGGAATTCTCCCCACGGGATGGCGCTTCATAAACCTCTACCCGACAACTACCACGCAGATTGGCTACAAAACAACTGAAAGTAGGCAGGCAAACCTGCTGTCCGTCGACCAGTACCACCACTCTACGATATGGACTTTCTATACGGATTCCATCTATGGGCGCCGCTTTTATTGCGGGAAACGCTACCAGAACTAGACAAACACTTAATATCAAATGACGTATCATGACTTTTCTTTTTTTATTGTACGACAAAATAGGGAGAGGAAATTCCCCTCCCTAATGATTGTCTCTATTTACAAGTAGGGAAATTCCTAATGACTGGGACTAATTCCTAATCCTGATTCCATCTTCCTCCAATACAACCAGATGTTTTTTGTACAAATCTCCCACAGCCTTTTTGAAGGTTTTCTTGCTGACACCGAAAGTTGCATAGATTTCTTCTGCCGGACTCTTGTCATTCAAAGCTATCCGTCCGCCCTGTTCACGGATATAGTCCAGCAACGTAGCTGAGAAATCTTCTACTTTAGCCTGCCCCGGTTTTTGAAGCAGCAGGTCTATCTTGCCGTCTTCGCGTACCTGCTTCACATAGGCTTTCATCCTCATGCCCGTGTGCAGTGGCTGAAATATCTCGCTCTCATATAGCAAGCCGCTATATTCATCGTTGATGATCGCCTTGAATCCCAAATCCGTCTTCTGCCAAATCAGGATATCCACCTCCTGCCCCGACTCATAGGCGGCCTTCTCTTTGGAAAGATAACGGTCTACCTTGCCGATGCCACGATACGATAGCTTTCATCATCCAAATGGGCATGAACCACATACTTCTTTCCCACCTGCATCTTCATTTTCTGTTCGCGGAAGGGGACGAAAAGATCCTTCATCAATCCCCAGTTAAGGAAAGCACCATACTGGTTTATCCACGCCACCTCCAAGCAGGCAAACTGCCCGACCTGCACTAACGGTGTCAGAGTAGTGGCTACCAGACGTTCTTCGTTATCAAGATATATAAAAACGTTCAGTTTGTCTCCCACCTTACAGTCTTGGGGGACATAACGCGACGGAAGCAGAATTTCACCTTCTTCGCCACCGTCCAGATACATGCCGAAGGCTACCTCCTTCACCACTTCCAGCGTATTGTACTTTCCTAACTCAATGCTCATAGTTTCTTACTTATCTTCATTTTCCCAACAAAGATAAGTAATTTAGGTACAATACAGCAGTTCGGAAAGAAGAAATAACTTTTTGCTCTAAAAGATAACTTTTTTCTATGAACAACTCTCTTCAAAAAGGGTTATCTTTGTATCGTGACAATCAGCAAGAAAAGATATTACTCACCTTTAAATAAAAAAGATTATGGAATTTCTGACAAATGACAAATTGACAATCGTCGGCGCAGCCGGCATGATCGGTTCAAACATGGCACAGACTGCAATCATGATGCATCTCACTCCCAACCTATGTCTGTACGACCCTTATGCTCCCGGACTGGAAGGTGTGGCCGAAGAGCTGTTCCACTGCGGATTCGAAGGAATGAACATCACATTTACCTCCGATATCAAAGAAGCGCTGACCGGTGCCAAGTATGTGGTATCATCAGGCGGTGCCGCCCGCAAGGCCGGCATGACCCGCGAAGACCTTTTGAAAGGCAATGCCGCTATTGCCGAAGAATTCGGTAAGAATGTAAAAGCCTACTGTCCGGATGTGAAGCACGTGGTTGTCATTTTCAACCCTGCCGACATCACCGGTCTGATTACCCTATTGTATTCCGGCCTGAAACCTTCACAAGTGACCACATTGGCTGCCCTCGACAGCACCCGCCTGCGCAGTGAACTTTCCAAGCACTTCAGCATCGCCCCCGACAAAATCGAAAATTGCCGTACCTACGGCGGTCATGGTGAACAGATGGCTGTATATGCCTCTACCGCAAGGTGGACGGTAAACCGTTACTTGATATCATCGGTACCCCTGCCCTGACTAAAGAACAGTGGGTCGAAATCCAGACTAAGGTAACCAAAGGCGGTGCCAACATCATCGCCCTCCGTGGACGTTCTTCCTTCCAGAGTCCGGCATACGTCTCTATCGAAATGATAGCTGCAGCGATGGGTGGCAAACCGTTCCGCTGCCTGCCGGTACATATGTACACAGCCACGGCTTCGACCACATCATGATGGCAATGGAAACTGAAATTACCAAAGACGGTGTACACTATAAGGAACTGAACGGCACACCCGAAGAAGAAGCCAAACTGAAAGAAAGCTATGCCCATCTCTGCAAACTTCGTGACGAGTGATAGAAATGGGTGTACTGCCTGCCATCAAAGACTGGCACAGCATCAATCCGAATATCGACTGATGTCTTCGATAGCAAATGATTTTTAGAAGTAAGGTGCCTCGCTCCATAGAGCAAGAGGCACCTTTTTTTAGATATTTTTCCTCAAAAAGCCTTGCGGTATAAAAAAAAACTCTTTATCTTTGCACCCGCAAACGAAAAAGGTGCCATAGCTCAGTTGGTAGAGCAAAGGACTGAAAATCCTTGTGTCCCCGGTTCGATTCCTGGTGGCACCACTTTTCAAAAGCAATCGGAATGTAGCGCAGTTGGTAGCGCACTACGTTCGGGACGTAGGGGTCGGGCGTTCGAGTCGCCTCATTCCGACACATAGGGCTTGACTTTCAATAAGTTAAGCCTTTTTTGTTCCGTTTTTGTTCCGCAAAATCGCATTTTTTTTTTCAAAAACGAGCCTCAACATTACGAACGCTTCTCTTTTTCTCGCTATATTTGCGCTGGCTATTACGGGGGTGCCCGTATGCTTTCAAAATCTAAAAAGGGAGCATAGGAAATAACTACGCTCCCTTTTAAAATTCAGTTCTCTGCCCATATAAAATCAATGACCCTATTTTAACGATAAGAACGGGATAACGTTCTTTTGTGGAGCCAACCAACGCAAAATTGCGTTCGTCCCCGGCTGAGGCTCTCATACAAGGTAAAATGTTCTGTTTTTCTTGTGCAAAAATTATCACCCCCGTATTTTTTGAGACAACACCCCGAAACAATGTTCTGTTTTTCATATTTTACGTATCATTTTGCATTTACGGGATGATACGGGGAAATACCCCTATCAACGGAGTAGAAACGGAAGGCGGTAGAACTTCACAGCCCCACCGCCTCTAATTAGTGTAATAAAATAACGTTTAATTTTGGCATTTCTTTAGAGCAAAGGTACAACTTATCCAGGAATGGTAAATAGGCAACAAGAAATGTTTTAGCCTCATCGCTGTAATAGTTCGATTAATCCCAGGACACGGCGGTACCCTCTATAACGATTCGGAAAGTAGGGTGTATGGACCCAATCCAAAATTGGATTCATGCACTCCTTGTGATAATAGATTGCGAATATCACGCATAACATGGGCATGTAGTTTACCCGTGACCTTATTTCTACTGATACCGTCGTAATAGGTGCGCTCTTTCTTTTCATTATATTATTGAGGTTTTCCGCAAAAATGCGGAAAACTTGATAATCACACCTCTAAGCTCATACCCCTCATAGTAATATGACTGGGTAATGCCCTTGAATATCACCTCCCTATCGTTAACCCTATCGGTTAGCCCCTGGTACAACAATGTGCGCAACTCCAAATCATTGATAGGGCTTCTTTCCATTGCTTGCAAATACAGAACCTTATCCACGTTCTGCCAGTCTATAACCTTTTGCAGGCGCTTCTTTAAAATCATGTCAAGCCAAATACGGGTAGCACGCCCGTTGCCCTCCATAAAAGGGTGCGCTACATTCATTTCGACGTATTTTGCAATGATTTCCTCAAACGTGGTTTCCGGCATCTTCTCTATCACCGGAAGCATCACACCAAGGTACATACAGTTGGCAAAACGGAAATTTCCTTTTGCTATGTTCAAAGTCCGTATCTTTCCGGCAAACTCATACAAGCCATCAAACAGATAGCGGTGTATGTCACACAAGCCCTTTACCGTTCCCACCTCGATACGGTCTATGTCGCTCGTCTCGAACAAGGCGTGCGCTTTGTTGAGGCTCAATTTGTCTATTTCGTTGGTATTCATACAATTTCCCCAAGAATTGATAAATAGTGCACCAAAGAGTATCTTTCCGCTTCCGCTACGAGCATTTGAAAGTCTTCCGGGCGTTTCTGTGTGTGTGAGGCTTCCAAGGCCTTGTAATAGCCTAATTTTGCGTCATCAGAACCTTTGAGATTTACCAGTGTGTAGCCTTTGCGCAATAAATACAAATTCATAAGCAGCCGGGATGTGCGCCCGTTCCCGTCTATGAATGGGTGTATGCGTACCAATCATCGTGAAGGTAGGCGGCAATAAGAACCGGGTGGGTGCCTTTTCTTTCAAGTTCCCGGAATTCCAATATGAAATCCTCCATCAGCTTTTCAAGTAAATACGGTTGGGGTGGAACATGGGTACTACCGGAAATCATCACGGGAACGGTACGATACCGCCCGGCATTTTCCCGGTTAATGCCATGAAGTACAAGGGCATGTATTTCTTTAATGGTACGTTCGCTTATCTCTATGTCGCTTTTGGCAAAATCACGGATATAGTCTATTGCTTCCGCATGGTTTATAGCTTCCAAGTGTTCACGCATTGATTTTCCGGCAATGGTGACACCTTCGTTCACTACAAGTTCCGTCTCTTGGAGTGTGAGCGTATTCCCCTCGATACGGTTGCTTTCATAGGTGTATTCAATATTGTAGGCTTCCTCAATCTTTTGCAGGGCATCAGAGGGCAGGGGACGCAACCCGGATAACCTTTCCTTCAGTGTGTCGCAATCGTGCAACAAGCTACTCAATTCCTCGCTCATATTACCCTACTTTAATATTGATGTTCTTTCCGCAATGGGGCAGGTGATTATCCCTCTTTGGGGCTATCAAATAATTCACTTATTGAAACTTCAAGTGATGAAGCTATTTTTGTAAGCGTTTGCAAGTTTGGGTTTGCTCCCTCTTTTATGGATTGAGACAACGCCCCCTCACTAATACCAATTTTAGCCGCCAACTCTTTAGCGGTCATTCCTTTTTGCTTCAATAATTCTTTTACTCTCATAATTTAGTTACAATTAAATTATTTATTTGATGCAAATATAATTCTTGTTTTCGATAAGACGAAATAAAAATAGATAAAATTTCGATGAGGCTAAATTTTTACCTCAAAATATTTGGAGTTTAATTTAGGCAACACTAAATTTGCACCGCAAAAATTTAGAAAAAGCGAAACTATGAAACGTTACAATTTATCCGAAATAATGAAGCGTGCCCACCAGCTACACAAGAACGCCCGGGCAAAGTACCCGACATTCTCGCAGCGCTCCGTAAAGCCTGGTCCATGGAAAAGTTCTATGTCCGCATAAAGGAGGAAACAACCACAATCCAGGATTATAAGGAAGCCGACAACAAGGCATATCTAAACAAGCTCCAAAAAGAGTACGGAAGCCTCAACGGAGGACAAAGAAGAAGCGAATATGACAGAATCAATTACCCGGCATCCGTTTACTACACAAACAACAGCAGAGGGTTTTACGGGTCTAATTATATGGGGGATTAATACGGATATGTTGAGGCTGACAATGAATCAAGGCAACCAGCTTGCCGGTGAAAATACTATTCCTTTTTTTGCAGAAAAAGAGAAAACAATTATCTTTGCAGCAGTTCAACGCCAAAGAACTATTCATACATAATTGGGTATGCGGCATTTTTTATGACCGCAAGGCTGTTGCATGCTTACTATTAAACCGCATAGCTGTTAGTTTCTCCTTCTGGCTGCATCCGATTATGTGTTGTAGTGTTCTTTGGCGAGAATTAAGGAGTGCTAACAGCTTTCCTTTTATCCATAACTCAAATTTCATTCAGAATGCCAAAGAACAATGAAATTAGAGCGAACGGGAATAATAGTACCGTTCCCCCTACGTCATACGGCACGAAAGCCGTAATTATCTTATTGCAGGAAAACAAAAAACAATTATCTTTGCATCGTCTTCGCCAAAGACTTGTATTTATTAAATCGAGATTATGGGTATATTTTATTCTCATACACGACATATACACCTATAAAACATATAGGCTATCAAATCCCACGGATACTCATAACTCGTTTATGTGTACGGTCTTTGGCGAGACGGGAGGCGATAGCCTTTCTTATTTACACTCAACTCTAACTTATCCGAAAATGCCAAAGACCGGAAGCCATAGAGTTAAGCCGAATAATAGTACGCCTAATTCTACGCATGCAGCCAGCGTAAAGGCTGTAATCACTATCTTTATGTTGGTACTCACCTTCATAAACCCCGTGTTATTCATTATCCCTACCGCGTTGTGCGGTTATGCGCTTTCAAAATCAAACCCCGTTTAACGCCATGGAAGCAAAAGAAGAAATCAAAATGTTGCGTTCGGTCCTAATGGACTTCATGAATTACCACAAGATGGAGAAAGAGAGATTAGATAGACTGGAGCAGAAATCGCCGCTCTAAAAGGAGAACGGGACACCGCCGGCATTCACCCCGGGCGCATCAACACACCCGGAAAGAATGTGTATATGCGAATCCTCAAAAAGAAATAGGCCATGAGAAACGAAGCTATGACAATCGGCGTGACACCCTCACAAGCCGCAAAGCAAAGATGGCTCAATTCCTTTGCCATGACCGCGTTCTACACGTATATTGACCGGATAGGGGACAGTCTTAAAAAAGCAGGAAAAGACAAGACCGGCAAAAGTCTAAGGGAAGCGATACGGGAATACAAGAACCTTATAAACTACTTGAACGATGGCAGTATAGAGGTAACGGTAACACTTCGGCAAAAACCGGATAGCCTCAACCGATAGGGGCCGCAAAAGGTGTAGCCCTAATCGATACCCCCAAGCCGCCAGCCCGGCAAATTCCCCGGCGGTTTGGGGCATCTTGGCTTTTTTCAAAAAAACACCGGTCGTGTCGAGCAGGGTCGGGTGAGGTTTGGAAGGTGAAAACCGTAAAAATATACCCCCATATCCCCCTATGGCATCATCTATCCAACCGGTGCAGCCGTAGCCTTCCATCCTCACCCACAAGCCCCCTTAAACCCCTATCAATAAGCGCACGCACCACTACAGACAGTTTGCTATCCGTCCGGTCGGAAAGCTCGCGCAAAAGCATGTATGTGTTCTCATCCATACGAACAAACAACTTTTCCCTCTTGGCCTTGTACTTCATCGCAATTGTTTTTCGCCTCAAATATACGACAAAACAGCCTCATTTTAACATATTACAACTATGTTTTCTATAACCGGCAGGCTATCCACGCGGCAAGCCTGCCCGGGTTTACTTCTTCTTTAGCCTCATCCCCTTAACTGCCTAAAAATCAATCTAAACGCATTTTTGCGTTCTGGTCTTTCTTTGCTCCCACCGTTTGGCATAGGCTGTGGTCTTGATGATAATTCAAAACTGAATTGCCGTTTATCTTCCAGTTGTTCAAGGATATTGCGAATGTCTCGCATTATATAAACGTACCGTTTGCACATGGAAACCGCCGCCGTATTTCTCGTATTTGCCGCTTTTCAGCCTCAACACAGCATTTTCTCATCGTCCGCGTAAAACTTATATCTCGAACAAAGAAAACGCCAAATACGCGATTTATCACGCTTATTAACGGAGCAAGGCTACCATGTTCGACACTATAGCGTAAATACGCGGCAATTGCCCATGTCGTTCGGCAACCTCCAACACCGTTTCACCCGGCTTCTTCCGCTTATACGCACGTACAGATACATGGTAACGGTAGTACAATTGGTTGTAGACCTTTTGCCATATATCGCGCTGGCTTACATTCATCCTACCGGCACACTCATTCACCAACATGCGTATAGTGTCACGCTGGGACATTGGGCGAAGGGTACCAGGAAAAGCCGGTGCGTTGCGCGTCCCGGTGCGCTCCTCTATTGCGCTGATGCGCTGTTCCAGGTCCGCAAGCCTCGCATATCCACCGCCGCGATAATCTGCTCCATTTCATTGAACGCTGCGATATACTCCAATTTAAACTTCAAAGCCCGTTTTCCGGTAAAACCCATCGCCAACAAAGTAAACCCGTCACGGTTCATAACAAAACGCCTCGCGCTCTTTACACCTCCGTTGGGCTGGGGAACATCCTCCGTATATTCGGCAAACATGTTCCGCACTTTTGCGGTACATTCATTATCAGCATTTTGTAGCAAATTGTCTATTGCTCTAACTACATCGTTTGGCTCTTTCCCGAACTTCTCAGCCACCAAAAGGCTATTGGTTAATGCCTGGTTGTTCTCACTAATAAACACAATCTTATTCATTTTACGTTCAGTATTTAAAATTATCCCCGTTATTGCCGTTCCTTTGCCCTCTGCAATGCTTTCTACTGTCTTGGCGGTATCTTGTAAGCCGGAAGCCTCAACAAGCTGGAAACGGCTTTATTCCCATTTTAACACGGCTTATTTTCATTTTAACAATTCAACATTTTTTAGGGCAAACCTTTGTTATTGATATACAGTATCTTATGCCTAACGGCAGTCCTTCGGACTGTATAAGACAAGCTTCCAGTAAAGAAAAGCCCCTTATATGTCTCCAAATAAGGGGCTTTTTGTTAAAATTTCGATTAACACATTGAATGTCAATATTTTCACGCTTGCCCTTTAAGGCACGCTAACTACTCATAACGATATTTTGCATATCAGACAAAGCCTTAAAGAACTCAATACCCTCATTTACAGTTACTTCCTTAAACCTCGACTTTGTACACTCCCACGACTTCACGAACTCGCGGCGTATTCGCCGCTGCTTTGGCGTTATCTCTCCGGAAACGTACTTGTCCTCTACCTGCTTCAAAAATTCCTTTTCCCCCAAAGACATTATAACAGCCGCCCATTCTGTTTGAAATTGGGAGGTCCGGACATTGCCAACGGGTATAACCGCTTTAGGGAATTGAATGCCGCCCCAATCCCGGAAGAAGGCCCCGGCCGTCTTATCCATATAAGACCCCAAAAACTCGCCAACCGGTACCTTCTGCTTACGGTAGGCGGTCTCTATCCGTAGTATATTGGGCGGTACATGCCGCCGGCATCTATCCAATGCCTCAAAGGTTTTATCATATATTTTATAGACCTTCCTTACGTTCTTTGTCTTCCTGGTTGTCTTTTGGCACATCTCCCTAAAATGTGCATCTTCCATAAACATATTCTCCGTACCGGAAACAATGCCGGAAACAAGCCCTATGTATCTCGACGCCTCATTAGACAACTGCATACTCAATCCTATTTCGTAGTAAGTCACATACACCGGGAACCCGGACAAGCCGGTACGGTCCAGAAGGCCACGCATAGTCGCACGGGCCTCATCAACGGTAAACATTCTGGAGTTATCCAACGTTCCCCCCGTCCACTTACTGAACAGCTTGTGCAGACTGCATTCTACCTTTGCGCGGTTTCCCCTTATCTGCATGTACAGCCCCACAAACTTTCCGTACTCCGAACTCTCATAATATTCTACGCCGCCCTTTGTACACCGTTGCAGGCCGTTAAGTTTAGCCAACGGGGCGGCATCCCGTTTGTACGTTATAGCCGCCTGGATAGCTACCCTATCAATCATTGCTACATCTGGTTAAACGACGGCTCTATACGCTTCCATCTGTTAAGCTCGTCGCGTTCCTCAAAATAGAAGCTATAACATTGCCCTCCACGGTATTACTTTCCCTAAAAAGCTGCATTATTTCGGAATATTCCGGGTCGTTGAAATCATCTTCAAGCTCATAGAGCCGGGAAATAGACTTGTAGTCCAGGTCGCCGTATTCGTTACGCTGCAATAGGGACATTTGCAAGCTTGTACAGAGGGTTCCCCTCACCGTTGCCGCTTTCCCTTATCCAGCTATCCAAATAATCCATGAGACGCTTTACCGCAATGTCCGCACGTTCATCAAAGCGTTTCACCCGGTTTCCCTTCACCTGGATGCGGAACGTTTCACTGTTGACGGTAAAACCTAACTGCTCATCCCGTTTCAGTTCGCCGTAATCCTTAAGCATATTGTAATAGGTTTCAGCCTCAACACGCAGCCATTCCTTGAACGCCTGGCCGTCCTTTACATACTTGCGCAAACGGCGCTCTACAGAGGTTATGAACCTGGCACGGGCCTTCTGATAGTTCCTTTTCCGGTTGATTGCGTCCTGCTTCTTCTTTGCGGACAATTTAATAAGCAACGCATCGCGCTCCTTTTCTGTCAACTTGTCTATATCCATAATGATACGGTTTAAAGATGGGTATAATCACTTTGCATTGCCGCCTACAATTTTCAAAGCCTCATCCATATCTTTCTGGGTGTAATAGATACGGGTTCCTATTTTACGGGAATGAATAATACCGGCTTTTGCCCATGTGTCCAGGGTGACAAGGGAAACCCCTAACTTTTTTAGCCGCTTCACGTCTCTTGTAAAGGCCGCTTGCTGCTTGTTGGGGTGGACGTGGAATATTTTCCAGTACCTTTGATATTTTGCTGTCAATCTCATTAATCGTATTGAACAGCCGCTCCACGTCGTTTAATGTAATGCCGTGTATCAATACGGAATCGGAAGGGGTAAAAGAATTTTGCTGCATAATCTTTATTTTTTAAATTATGCAGCAAATTTAATACGGAGGTCTTGCCGTGGTACGGGTGATGGTACGTACCAAAATTTGGGAATTATCTTTTTTTAATATATTCGGCAACTTTCGCCAAGCCTATTTTATCTAAATATGGAATAATCCCGGCCACGTCTTTAGACGGTATATCTTCCTCTAACATTTTTCTGGTCCTTTGGGCAGAACCACCGCACAAAAAACAGAGGAAATCAGCTATATCGGTTTTATTGTAATTCAGTCTGTTGTCATCATCCGTTAGCCTCCAATCAACAGCCATTTCCATCAGAGAACGCAAAACAAGCCATCTCTGCAATACTGTAGCTTGTTTTGCATTTCCTACTATCGCTTGGACCGGCTCATTTACGGAGATAGCTCCCGTAACCCGAACATGTCCCAATTCACTAACTCCATATGGCCCTGTATGTTTACGACCTCCTGCACCGCCTTTACCAAATCAATATTCCAAAGGTGGCATATATTGCCAATAGAGAACAAAAGCCCTTCACCATTTGACAAAAGAAAATCCGTAATCTCAAAAGCATTAAAAATACCGGATTTGTCCCCGTCGCGATATATTGTAACCTCTTCATCCGTACCGTAGTCATTATATGAGAAGCTTTCATTGCACGTTATGCTGTACATGGCATTGGAAACCCGCCTAAACTCCCGTGACAGTATCAATGATGCAGCATTTGAAACAAGCTCTTTTATTATATATATCCTTTGTTCCATACCGGCACACTTAAACAGCTCATTTTTCAGTGCTTTTTCCAAACGGATAGAATAATCCTCCGATTCTTCCGCATCCTCACAAAAGATAAAGGCACCGTATTTCTCCACCAAGCCCATTTTAATATAAGCCTCGTAAAGACTATACGGTGTGCCGTCCGGCTTCGTTAAACTTCCCCAATAATCCTCACCATTCCAGCCGATTCTAACCCGCACTCCGTCATCAACAACCACCTCCTCATTGATACCGTCTATTTCTCTGTTCTCAACTTTTCTCTCTACGATTTCCCATTTGTAATAATGGGAAGACAAATGAAAAGCCTCGCTAACATCCGATATAAACTCTATAATTCCCTCTATTCCTTCCATAATCAAACTATTTTCAATAAACTGCCGTTCTTTTGCCAGTGAGCCATCAACATTTTTGCATGCTCTTCCTTTGTTACCTTTATATACTTCAAGAAACTGCTTTCCGTTTTATGGCCGGTAATCTGCATAATGCTGAGGCTCGGGAACCCGGATTTGTACAATTTGTAGCAAAGCTTCTTCTGGCTGTATGGGAAGACACTAATTGCCATTTCTCGTAAACAGTAGTAAGCTTCTTGCCACCTTTGGTTATTGACTTAATTACATGCTCCGTCAAACCGGCTTCCCGGCACACGTCCTTCAAATTATCGTTGAACTTCTGGTTGCTTATATTGCCCGGAAGATTACCGCTATACTTCTCCCAAATACGTAGAAATACGGGATGCAAGGGATAGTTACAAACTCGTTCGTTTTTTGCTGCTGCATAGTCAGCATCCCGCCGCTTATGTTCTCCTCCCTTATCCTGGTAAGTCTGAAAAGCGTAAACCGGTGTAACACCCCACTAAAAACAAATCCCTCGTCCTATCCAACCGGGCAGAGCGTGAAAAATCAAAGCGAGCCAACATATCCAACTCGCTATCATTCAAAGCTATGGACTGGCTTTCCTCCGACACATTCTTAAACAACTGGTATTTGGTGTTATCAGTCAATTCCCTCTCGTTAGCCGCTTTCATTACAGCCTTAATACTGACAGTTTTATGCCAAATGGTATTGGTACTTAATCCCAGCCCTTGTAAGAAAGCAACAAAATCATTGAAAAAAGACTGATTTATACCTCGGAACTCCAATCGTATTTTCCTTTTCTTCTCGTATTCTTGAAGGTAGTAGTAAGTACGGGCGTACACCCTTTTGTCTTATAGTCTATTGTCTGCCCTCCTCTACGCGGACTTATCCTTGTATCGCACGACCTGATAAACTCCTCAAAAAAGGAATGGAAATCGTGTGCCGCCGCCACCTTCTTTCCGAAATGAACATCCAGCAACTCTTTTAATGAATCCTTTGTTATACAAACCCTATCAGATACCGCCGTTTTAGCCATAAAAGACTTTACTGTAGCCTCAATCGAAATCAAAGCGGCGTTTACCTCATCCTTATACGTGCAATACTTTGAGTTTTTGACCCTCTGCTCCTTTTCACTCCAAAATATCGGCTCCACTTTTAAGGACGTAGCATACATCAGCTTTTCATTTCGCCCGAACCTGGCGGTAATGTAAATGGTCTGCTCGTCTTCCGCATTCATGTTACGGATTACAAATTTAATGTTTGGCATATTACATACTTTCAAAATCAACACAAAGATATTCCTTTAGCGGAACAAAACCTAAGTTTGTTCCGTTTTTGTTCCGCAAAATCTTTGTTTTTTTTATTTTAGCTTTGTTTCTCTTTGTTGCGAACAACAATACAACGTGCTGAAAAACAAGCGATTTATATACAAATAAGCAAAATACGAAAAACATAGAAAAAACACCATGCAAGTCGCCTCATTCCGACAAAAAAGACTTAACTTCTAAAAGTTAAGTCTTTTTTTATTTTATACCTCCTCTCCTCCGGTTTCCCGACCATAAGAGCGATACTCCAATGGAGTGAACCCCGTACGTTTCTTAAACGAGGAGAAGAAATGCTCGGTAGACTTATAGTCGAGCATAAAAGAGATTTCTTTCACCGATAAAGAAGTGCCCACCAGTAATTGCTTAGCCTTACGCAATTTTAGCTCTTGGAAATATTTTGCAGGAGCATAGCCGGTATAATCCTTAAATACTTTGCGAAACCAGGAATAACTGATATTTAACTTCATTGCCAGTTCTTCCGGGTCAACATCCTTGAATACATTCTCATTCATGATGATTTTAGCCTGCTCTATTTTCTGGTCAATATCACCCACTTCAAAAATCTTGTTTTTAGAGATGGACAATATCATCCCTATCATATGTAACACAATACCGGCAAGATATTGCTGGGAAGAAATCTTATCAGCTTCCGCAATTTCCAAAGCACGGGAGAAAAGTGAAACGAGCTCTTCATTCAACCCACCTCCAACACTTGATCTCTTTCGATAGAAACCACCTTTCACCATATCATCAATCATAGCTCCCTCGAAACCGATATAATATTCATTCCAACCCGTCTGCACATAAGGATGATATGTATGCACTGACCGGGAAACAGCACCATCAGTCGTCCTTTGCACACTTGCTTCTCTGGCGTGGTCTCCGAGGAGAACAACCCCCTCCCTTTAGTAATATAGACCAACTGATACTCGCGCAGAATCCGTCCTTTCTGCGCATTGAAAAAATAACCGATAGGATGATCCTTCAACGGATAAGGAGAATTAGGCTGGATAGACTGAAAGCCCACAGTATTTACCCAAAGACCATATTTCTGGTCCATGTCATTTACAATAAGGTACTTAAACTCTACTCCTAAATCATTATATTTTTTAGTCATAACACGTGCCTTCCATAATAGCTCCGGAACAAAAATAAAGATTATTTATGAAAAATCCCGTCCGCAGCGAATATTATTCATCACGGACGGGAATAGACATGTAACCTAAAATAGCGCTTGCCTTAAAAAGCTTTATGATACAGAGCTTCTATATCTTCCACAGATGTAGGTCTCGGATTGCCACCGGTGCAGACATTATTGAAAGCATCGATAGCCAATTGATGCAAATCCTCTTCCCTAACATTGATTTCACGCAACCGCTGTGGAATGCCAATACTTAAAGACAATTTCCGGACAGCATCAATAGCAGCACATATACCTTCTTCCACGCTCATACCTTCCGTATTGACTCCCATCGCCTTCGCAATATGGACATATTTAGGAGCAGCCGGGGACGCTGCATTATACTCCATTACGTAAGGAAGAAGCAATGCGTTGGCCACCCCATGCGGAGTGTCATAATGGGCACCCAAAGGATGGGCCATGGAATGAACGATGCCCAGACCGACATTGCTGAACCCCATACCGGCAATGTATTGCGCTTGAGACATGGCCTCGCGGGCAACCGGATCGCTGCCATTGTCTACGGCAGCTTTCAAATGGACAGCAATCATTTCAATGGCTTTCAGTTCGAACATATCCGACATAGCCCATGCACCCGGCGTTATATAGCTTTCTATGGCATGAGTCAGTGCATCCATACCGGTTGCAGCAGTCAATCCTTTCGGCATGGAATACATCAGCTCCGGGTCAACAATAGCTACTGCCGGAATATCATTAGGGTCTACACAAACCATCTTTTTTTTGACCTCTTCGTCAATGATAACATAATTGATGGTCACCTCAGCAGCAGTTCCCGCCGTAGTAGGTAAAGCAAAAGTAGGGACAGCCTTTTGACGAGTATCCGCCACACCTTCCAGAGACTTCACATCTGCAAAATCCGGATTATTCACAACAATGCCAATACCTTTTGCCGTATCAATGGAAGAGCCGCCACCCAAAGCCACGATAAAATCGGCACCGGATGCCTTGAAAGCAGCCACACCATTCTGTACATTGGTAATGGTAGGATTGGCCTTCACATCACTGAAGAGCTTATAAGGTATACTGTTCTTCTCGAAAACTTCAATCACTTTATCAGCCACCTTGAAACGGATCAAATCTCTGTCCGTTACAAAGAAAGCCTTTTTGAAACCTCTGCGGGCAGCCTCCACGGCAATCGTTTCGCGACAGCCGGCACCGAAATAAGAGGTCTCATTCAATATCATTCTATACATAATTACACACTATCTGTTAAAACAATTATTTGGGCAAATTAAACGCTACGGACATTTCCTTCATTTGAAGCTGGCTCATACCATCCGGTTCAAAACCCATATTTTTGGCAGCGATATAAATAAGGGCGGATTTATTGAGTACATCCACCTGGTCGAAAGCAGCCATCACATCCACATCCACAGCAAACACACCATGTTTCTCCCACATCACTACATCATAGTCATCCAGTTCGCGGATGGTAGCCTCAGCCAATTCTACCGAACTGGGAAGTTGATAAGGGATGATGCCCAAACCGCGGGGACAGAAAGCCTTTGTTTCCGGTATCATACTCCAAAGCAGGTTCGAAGCTACATCTTTTTCCAGAAACTTCTTGTTGTGAGTCATGGCTACCAGCTCAATAGGATGCGTATGCACCGAGCTTTATAGGGAGAACCTTTCGCTATCAGATTGTTGTGTACACTAAGATGGGAAGGAAGTTCCGATGTAGGCTGTACAGACTGGTCGGCTATAATGACATAGCTGGCACAGTCATCCAGAATGCGGATGACCGAACCGTTCTCCATCGGCCAACGGGCCAAATCGCGCATACGCTTGTTGGTGCCTTTGCAATAAAAATAGCAGTCTTTCAAATAAGGTAAAGTAGCACCGATTGATTTCACCTCACTAATGGCGGGCATAGCCTTGATTTCATCGTCTACAAACTCAGTGATGTTGACCGTAATATTGCCCCCATTACGTTCTGCCAACCTTTCTGCCAGAGATAACCAGCCACCTCAGCCACCTTATTAACTTCCGCAGCCAGCGCCGGACGATTTTCTAGAATTGATTTCATATATGCAGATATATTTTAGTTTTATATTCAAAGATAGGTATTTAAACTTACCCCAGCAACTGTGGCAGGAAAGAAGAAATTATCAAGACTGCCAAGCCTATGACAAGCACTGTAATTGTCTTGGGTGTACACCCTTTCCATTCCTTCAAAAGGATACCCCAAACATTGGAGAACGTTACGTTCAACGACATCAGGATGCACCACGAGAATGTGAGCAATACCGGAGAGTCAGCAAGGAATCCCTTACCCAAGCTAAGACCAAAGAACTGGCTGTACCACAACACACCGGCCAAAGCACAAAACAAGACATTGTTTACATAAAGGGATTTCTTGCCATAATCGCCCCAACTTTTGTTCCTGGAATTCTGATAGAAACAATAGACGGCATTCGTAATGAAACCACCCAGTGTCACCATCAATGTAGCAGGCAGTGTCTTGAATATATCCGCACTTTCAGCAAAACAGAGTTTCTCTCCAAAACCCAATCCTATACTGAAACACGCACTCATAAATCCAGCAAGAAGGGCTACAATAATACCTTTAGTAAAATTGAAATCCTTTACGGCCTTCTTCTTCTCTTCTTCGCTCAGGCTGGCAGACTTCATGCTACCGGCCAGACCGATAATGCCAATACCTACCAACGTGACCACTACACCAACAATAACCGATGTTGTCAAATCTCCTGCCTTACCAGTAAATACCGGAGTCAATATCGTTCCCAATCCGGCACAAGTACCCAAAGCGATAGACTGCCCAAGAGCTACGCCCAAATAGCGCATAGACAAACCAAACGTCAGTCCCCCCACTCCCCATAAAGCTCCGAAGAACATAGTCCAAAGCGTATCCGCAGGATTGTTTGCATAAATCTCGAACAGCGAATTGCCGGCAGGTACTGCCAGCAACGCGCCCAAGAACGGAAAAACCAGCCAAGCGAAAACACCTTGTACAATCCAATACGACTCCCAGCTCCACTCCTTGATACGGTTAATGGGTACATAGCAACTGGATTGGCAGAATGCTCCGATGGCAATAATCAATAACCCTAATATTATTTCCATTGCTGTCAGTTACAAGGGTTTCTTATCCTCTTTTAGAGGTTACATTAGCTTCATACTTCTCTATTTCAGCGATGAACTCCTCACCTACCGGAACATTGTTTTTCAGACAGAACATGTCCCAAACAGCGTTCCAAGGCAAAGCCTTAGCCTCTTCGAGTAAAGCAAGGCGCTGGAAACCTTGACCGGTGGCCTCATATTCGCGAAGCTTTGCCAATGGTTCCAATAACGCACGCAACATGCATTTCTGCGCCGTACGGGTACCGATTACATAAGCACCGATACGATTGATAGAAGCATCGAAATAGTCAAGACCTATGTGTACACGGTCCAGTGCATCGCAACGGACAATTTCTTGGAAAAGTTCAAGGGTAGGATCATCCATGATGGTTACGTGGTCAGAGTCCCAACGTACCGGACGGCTTACATGGAGCATCAGCTCAGGAACAAAGAGCAACATGGAGGACACCTTGTCGGCAGCGCTTTCCGTAGGATGGAAGTGTCCTGTATCAATAGTGATGAGTTTTTGATGCTGTACACTGTAACCCATACAGAATTCATTGGAGCCTACCGTATAACTCTCCAAACCGATACCGAATACCTTTGATTCAAGCAGTCCTTCATATGCTTGTATTCCGTAGCAAAAATACGGTCGAGAGAATCTTTGAAAAGTGCACGATACTTCATACGGTTTACAGTGATATCCTTGCTGCCATCATGCACCCAGAGATTCATGATGCAGGGATCTCCCTGGCGGCGCCCCATTTCCTCGGCAATGGCACGACAACGTTTAGTATGTTCGACCCAAAAATCACGGATACTTTGGTCCGGATTAGCCAAAGAAAGATTACCGCTCTTCGGATGAGAGAAAGAAGTGGAATTAAAATCCAATTTTATACCATTCTCGCTGCCCATTGCATCCAGCTTTCGAAATGTTTCACCTCTACCTGATCGCGATCTACGAAGGTACCGCCAAAGTCACCGTAAATCTCATGCAAATTCAAACGGTGCTTACCGGGGATATAAGAAGCAGCTTTCAAAATATCGGAACGCAGTTCTTCCATATTACGGGCTTTACCGGGATAGTTTCCTGTAGTCTGGATACCACCGGTCAATGAGCCGGCAGATTCGAATCCCTGAACATCATCGGCCTGCCAACAATGCATGGAAATAGACACTTTCTGAAGTTGCTCCATTACTTTTTCTACATCCAATCCGAGAGCTGCGTAACGCTCTTTAGCAATTTCATACGCTTTGTTTATCAATTCTTCTTTCATGATACGTGATTTGATTATGAGTTATAAGTTATTGGTAATCATTATCCATTATAATTAGTCATCGTCAATTGCTTGAAGTGCAGGTAAGCGGTATTCCAATCCTCCATATCCTGCGGATAGAAAGTCTTTAATGGTATGGAACGGTTGATGAGCTGTCTCATGGAAGCAATGTCTCTAGCTGCTCCGGCAGCCAATGCCTGAACCATAACGTTACCGATAGCAGTAGCTTCGGAAGGTCCGGCAATCACGGGAATACCGACAGCATTGGCTGTCCACTGGTTAAGCAGTTCGTTACGCTACCGCCACCGATAACATGTAAAGCCTCCACCGGACGTGGTGAAAGATTTCGCAAGCTATCCAGCACCTGACGGTATCTCAAAGCAAGACTCTCAAAGATACAGCGTACTATCTGTCCATGTGTCATGGGAATAGGCTGACGATAATCGGAACAATAGGTCTTGATGGCTTGCTCCATATTCGCCGGATTGGTAAACAAAGCATCATCGGATTAATTAGACTACGGAATGGTTCACAAGTACCAGCCTCAACGATGAGTTCGGAATAAGGGATTTCCCCCCATTCGGTACGGCAACGTTCAAGCAGCCACATACCACAAATATTTTTTAACAAACGAATGGTTCCTTCCACACCGCCTTCATTCGTAAAATTCAAGGATTCTGTTTCAGCAGTAATGACTGGAGCATCCGTCTCCACTCCCATCAGAGACCAAGTACCACTACTTAGATAAGCAAAATTACGGTCCATGGCAGGTACGGCAGCAACAGCAGAAGCCGTATCATGCCCGGCAACAGCTATCACGGGGACAGCACCAAGTCCGGTTATTCGTTGTACTTCCTCCGTCAAGCCCCCTATTTTTTCACCGGGATAGACAAAACGCCCGAAATGAGTTTGTGTCAGTCCAATCTCCTGCAGCAAGGCATCCTCCAGCCTGCGGGTATTGGCATTTACCAACTGTGCCGTACTGGCAATAGTATACTCCGTTACCATCTGACCGGTCAACATATAGCTCAAAGCATCAGGCATAAACAGCAGTTTATCTACAGCAGCCAATGCACTATCATGGTTACGGCGTAATGTATCAAGTTGGAACAAGGAGTTGAAATTCATCACCTGAATGCCCGTCCATCCATACACATGGCTACGAGGTATACGTGTGAAGAACGCTTCCGGAGCACCCATCGTATGAGGATCACGATAGGAATACGGCTGGCGAAGAAATCCCCCATCCTTACCTACACAGACAAAATCTACTCCCCAAGTGTCGATACCGATGGAAGTTATTTCTACACCTTTACGGACAGCAATTCTCAGCCCTTCAATAATATGACGGTAAAGTTCATAAATATCCCAGTAAAAATGTCTGCCAGTTTCAATCAGATGATTTGGAAAACGGTTTACTTCCTCCATTTCCAAACCATTTGAAGTAAAAGTTCCCAGAATTGTGCGACCACTGGTAGCCCCCAAGTCGACCGCAAAAAAGCATTGTTTCATGGTAATTAGTTTTAGTTGCTATTCAACGATACAAAAATAGGAGATTATCCCCTTACTTTTTGTACAGTTTTTGATTGAAAGGGTGTCAGATTTGGCAATTTATTATAAAAAGAAGAATCAACGATGCACCGGAAAAGTTTCTATTTCCAATGACACCGGTCCCATCAATCCCGACGGTTGCAAAGAATCAGCAATAGTCCAGTTATTAACAGGTATCCAAGTAGTCCGTTCAGATTCAGGCAAACGACTATCACCAATCAAACGATTTTGCCAAGTAGTAACCAGTTCGATCTCTAAATGATTCTTACCGGGTTTCACCAAATCCGTCACTTCAACTCGACAAGGTGGTGTCCAAACTCCTCCAGCATACTGACCGTTTACCTTTACCTTCGCCATTACACCGACACGATTTAAGTTAGATAGATATAACCTTCAGGCTTGGCAATGAGGGAGAAGTTCGTTTCATATACAATGGTTCCGGAATAATAACGTATAGTATCCTCTGCGCTTTTACTCAAATCCTCCAATACATTATACGTTTGTATCTTTTGGGGACCTCGCAGAGTATCACAGAAAGTCAACTTCCAAGGTTGGTCAATCTGGAAAAGAATTTGTGGATTTGGAAAATTTTGTACCAGCGATTCGCCAGCTGGTTCATCACCAGATTTACGGAACACAATAAATGCACTCTCATAAGGATAGAGTTTTAATGGAACGACTGTTCCGGTTTCTGTCTGCCAATAAGCCGGTAAAGAACGAATTTTTCCATTAATGGCATTCCATAATTCCGGTTGCTTCCGTTGTACACGAAATTCCGGACAGACTGTTACCTCCTTATTTTCTTGATTAGAGATGAAATAAATCTCCGTTTGCTCCATTGTTCTATGCCCGTACAGCAATTGTACATCTTCTGGAAACTTACAATCCGGTACACAATGGATAGCAGCCAAAGCTTCGTTCATATCCATATTCACCATTAAAAGCCCTTTCCCTATACGAGCCATCTTTTTCCGGTTACCATCTAGCCCATTCCAAAGCTCAGCAGCCAAAGCCTTCACTTGTT
>ENA-OQCP01000211-OQCP01000211.1-human-gut-metagenome-genome-assembly--contig:-NODE-211-length-25343-cov-1.958875_pt1 | contig 25343 bp, 39 predicted proteins | sample MGYA00242760_ERZ504583 | MGnify/ENA primary metagenome ERZ504583 (study PRJEB26092, sample SAMD00036308) | human gut metagenome | host: Homo sapiens | study: EMG produced TPA metagenomics assembly of...
CTTTTTCTCTCAGGATCTCTGCCTTCTCCAGGTACTGCTCCCCGTTGAACAGGATCGCACCACCCTCTCCCATGGTATAGTTCTTAGTCTCATGGAAGCTGTAGCAGCCAAAATCTCCAATGGTACCAAGGCTTTTCCCTTATAGTAGGCATCCACACCCTGGGCCGCGTCTTCCACTACCTTCAGATCATGTCTTCCGGCAATCTCCATGATCGTGTCCATCTCGCAGGCTACTCCTGCATAATGGACCGGAACGATCGCGCGGGTCTTATCTGTGATCGCCTGTTCGATCAGCTTCTCGTCAATATTCATGGTATCCGGCCGGATATCCACAAATACGATCCTTGCACCGCGAAGCACAAATGCATCTGCCGTTGATACAAAAGTATAAGACGGCATGATCACCTCATCGCCAGGCTGGATATCTGCCAGAAAAGCAGCCATCTCCAGTGCATGGGTACAGGAGGTTGTCAGCATCACATGACCCACATGAAAGCGCTCTTCCATCCATGCAGAACATTTCTTCGTGTAGATCCCGTCGCCGCAGAGCATTCCCCGTTCTACTGCGTCACGGATGTACTCAAATTCCTTACCTGTAAACGCAGGTCTGTTAAAATCAATCATGTATTTCCTCTTTATTTCTTATTCTTCATGGTTTTTCTACATTAACTGCACATCCCATTTTCTCACACTCATGTTGTAAATTCAATGCCTATTTTTCTGCCGGTGCATAATCCGGGATCTGATTATGGTATGCCACCTCCTGGCCGTTGGGATCCAGAATATGCATTTCCTCATAAAACTCTTCTGTGAGAAGATCCATTTCCTTACGATTCTCTGTTTTTACATAATATAATGCCAGATACGGATTAGGACCATGCTCAATGACCTTCTCTCCTTCCTGATAAAAGATCCAGGGCTTTTCCACCTGTTCTTTCTCTCCCAGCCGGACTGCCGCAGACTGATCCCCGATGGTAAGAAGCCTTCCCTGAAAATAAATGACAGCTCCACAGCACTGTGGTTTATGAACATCGTGTTCTGCCAGCATTTTTTCCAGCTTATCCGGATCATAGAGAGATGCAAGAAGAAGCTCTTCCATATTAAAGCCATAGACCATATCGGTCAATTCATGCTCATATCCGAAAAATCGTGCGGCGATCTCGCAGACCTGGATACCTTCTCCCGGCTTCCAGAAAAACTGCATGGAAAGGGCTCCGTCTTTCTGACCGGTTCTGTCCGCATATGCCTGAAGAAGTTCTGTGGCAGGCTTTTCAACTTTTGACAATAATCTGGAAGGATACACATTTCTTGTGCTGATGGGGATCTCACCTTTGGCAACAAATGTCTTTTCACGGTCTGCAATACTGATCACATGGACTTTTCCATGCCGCACCCAGGTCATCATATTGAATTCATAGCCATCGTTATATTCTTCCACCAAAATCTCCGGCATATCAGAAAATCCTGCTGTTTTTTCTGCCCCGTTTATCAGCTCCCCCAGATCTTCGGATATATAGATCCCACGGGAGCCGTATTTATCCAGTGGCTTGCTGACCACCGGATAACGAAGTCCCTCAAGCAGCTCTTTCAGCTGAGTTCTTTTGGACCTGTCTTTAAAATATGCGATCGGGATTTTTCGAAAGCCCGGAGTGGGAAGTCCCAGTTCAGTAAGCAGTGCTCTGGTCGCTGATTTATCACGATACCAGGGAAGCTGCTCCGGTTTCAGATAACAGGGGATTCCTGCCCGGTCCGCGATCTTTACCATACATTCCAGAAGAAGGTCGGAAAAGGATGTGATGATCCATCGATCTCTTTTTCTCGGCAGAGACAGGCGATCCGTTCCGTATCTGTTACCGGGATCTGAAATGCCTCATCTGCAAATTTTCTTGCCGGACCATCCGGATATCCGTCGCAGACAATGGTGTAGTATCCTTTTTCCCGGGCCTTCTGCACCAGCTGCTCAAATTCTCCCAACGTTCCCAGTATCAGCAATCTGTGTTTCATGATTCCGTTTCCTCCCATTCTCTTATGGAATCCGCGATATACTGCATTTCTTCTGCCCCGTATCTCTGGTCACAGGGAAGCGGCAGCACATTGGCAGCCCAGTCATATTCCATGGTATCCCTGTCAAATTCTTCCAGGATATTACGCCAGTTTGTCGGCACAAAAATCTTCCGGCCTGCCAGCCAGCGTCGAAGCTCTAATCCGTTCTTATGATAATACGGATAGGCAAACGGTCCCTCCGGCACCTCCCCTGTAAAAGCATTCCTTGAAGGAAGAAGCTGCGACAGCAGGCGGTAGTTCTGTTCTCTTCTTGCTTTGATACCGGAATAATCCATAGTCCTGAGGAGGTTTCCGGTCAGACGGGACATTCGGCGGATCTCCATCTCATGATAATTTGCTGCATTATCCAGCATTTTCTGATAGAAGGTTCCGGCATCATATTCATAACGTCCCAGAATATGCTCCATTCTTCCATGGAATGATCCAGGGGCTTCTTTTCCGGTTCCAGTTCCGCATCGGTAGACAGATATGCTCCGTCACTGACTCCGAGAAATTTTCTGCAGGAGTACAGAGTGTCCACACCCGGCAGCGGCTTCTGAAAAACGCATGCGTATGATCCACAATGATATTTCCATAGATTTTTTATATTTCCGGATCTTATCATCGGTAAGCTGGCCATAATAATTTACCAGATACAGATATTCTCCTTCCGGAAGAATTCTCTCCTCAAGAACCGGATGCAGACCTTCATCCATATGATAAAATTCGATTTCTGCCCCGGACCTCTCACAGGCACCGGTTACGGAATCGCAGAGAAAAAATGGCAGGTAGATCTTTTTGCACCTGCGTGCTTCCATCAGCACAAAAGCGCTGTTCTTCCGAGATTCACGCCGCAGAGATCCGGATAGTATTCCTGTCCCGCCGGTTCTTCCAGTTCCAGATAGCCGCCGATCTCTTTTTTCATCAGTCTGTCTCCTCCTGACGGATCACATAGTGCGGCATCTTTTTGGCCTCATTGAGAATATTCATGAGATAAATACCGATGATCCGATCGAAAGCAATGTCAGTCCGAAAAATGCCAGCATCACAAGCATCAGAGATGTCCAGCCTTCCACTGAGATCCCGCATAGAAAATATCTCACCAGATAATAGATCCCCAGTAAAAAGCTTACCAGAAAACTGGCAATGCCGATGTTTCGCACCATAAGCAACGGAAATGCCGTATGGGCAGTAATATCATAGATGAGATCCTTCACAAGGCGGCGAAAAGAATATCCGCTCTTTCCATATGCACGTGCTGCATGCTGCACCGGAACATTGATGATACGGTTGGAGCTTAAAACCAGAAGATTTCCAATCTGCGGAAGATATGTATTGGTCTTCAGCATGGCTTCCACCAGAAACCGGCGGATCAGTCGATAACTGGTGATCTGAAGGTTCGGATCCTTGCCAAGCATTTTGGAAGTTGCCCATACAGACAGCTTTGTGCCCAGCTTCCGGATCAGATTATGCTTACGTCCTTCATAGCTTGCAATGATCACATCCACATCGTCACGTTCCTTCATTACATTGATCATTTGGGAGCTCCTCAGGCTGATGCTGAAGGTCATCATCCATAGTTACGATGAACTCTCCCTTTGCGTGGGCAAATCCGCACAGAAGCGCAGGATGCTGTCCGAAATTCCTTGCCATCTGGATGATCTTGACACGGGGATCTTTTTCCCGGAGTTCTTGCATAACCGCAAAAGACCGGTCCCTGGACCCGTCATCTACAAGGATCAGTTCAAATTCTTCTTTTATCGTTTCACGGAATACTTTTTCCAGACGGGTGTACAGTTCCTGCAGCGTATGTTCTGAATTGTATACAGGAACAACCACTGAATATAAACACATATCGTTTTTCCTCTCTTTTGTATCAATTGACACTTATCGTTTAATCTTATCATTTTCATTTCCTGTTGTAAACCGTTACATTGTTCAAACATTTTCTTGCATAAACCTGCCGGATGATATATATTGATTATCAGTCTATGATAATCGCATTTATGATATGGAGGAAACATGACAAAAATCAAAGATTATATTCAGCTTCATCTGAATATCCTGCTGTTTTCTCTTACCAGCGTTTTTTCCAAGCTTGCATCGGTTTATTACAATAAAGAAGGGCTTCATAGTCCTCTTCTCTATGTATTTCTTTTTCTTATGATCGCAAACTGTGGGATCTACGCCATTGCATGGCAGCAGGTGATCAAAAAATTTTCCCTTTCCACGGCCTACGCAACAAAAGCGTCTATCTTCTGTGGTCCCAGGTATGGGCTGTGATCATTTTTCACGAAAATCTTTCGCTTCAGAACATCATCGGCATCCTGATCGTTCTGATCGGAGTCTGGATGGTGCAGAGATATGAATAGAACATTTATGCTGATCATGCTGGCCGGAACCTTTTTTTCGGCAATTTCCCAGGTACTTCTGAAGCAGAGTGCCAATATGGAATACAAAAATCCTCCGGGAATATCTGAACTGGCGGGTGATCCTGGCCTATGGTATCTTTTTTGGAGTGTTGCTCCTGAATACCTGGTGCTACACCAAAGTGGATATGAAATTCGGGCCGGTGATCGATACTGCCGCCTATGTTTTTGTCCTGCTGTTTTCCTGGCGGATCCTGAAAGAAAAGATTTCCCGCGGAAGATCATCGGAAATCTGATCGTCATTCCTGGGAATCCTTGTTTTATACCTTATGATCATAAAAATGCCGGCAGCTTTATATTCGCTGCCGGCATTTTTTATTTTTTCTTATTTGCTGCGGATACAGTTGTGTATACACCATCTTCATCGAATGTATAGCTCTTTCCGTTTTTCTCAATAGTACAGTTTTTGTACATGATTCCTGTTTCCGGATCAAAATAATATCTCTTTCCGTCCAGTTTGAGCCAGCCTCTCTGCATCTTTCCATTGGAGCCAAAATAATAGGTATGGCTTTCATTGTTTCCGCTCCATGTATAGAATACCTTTTTGACCATAATGCCATCACCGCCAAAATAATATACATCATCCCTGCCGTTCATGTACCGCACATGTCTCATCCTGTATCCGTATTTGGCCTGAAAATAATAATAGTTCTTTCCAACCTTTTTCATGCCCTTTAATGCATGTCCGTTTTTGTCAAAATAATATTTTTTCTCCTTATAGGTGATCCAGGTATTTTTCACAAGGACTCCATTTTTGTTTACATATCTGGAAATGTTCTTGGAATCCCTGATCAGCCTTGAACGGTACATTCCTGCCGTCTTATGGATATAATATTTCTTATTTTTTACCTGAACCCAGCCGTATTTTTTGACACCATTGACATAATAAAATTTCTTTCCGTTCTCTGTTGCCCAGCCGGTTTTTCCTTTATAGTTGCTGGTATCCGGTCTGAGGATGCTTTGTAGCCGGTCTGTGCATGCCATCTGGGTGTGATGATCTTGGTATAATCAACATAACCGAAGTCAATATCTACAGTAGAATAAGATGGGATTCCTGCAACCAAACCCTTGGTGGTATTCAGATATCCGCCGCCGTCACCATCGGTGGACTGCCAGATGGTATATTTGTACTTTTTCTTGTCAGGAGCCAGGATCGTATCACCGTACCGTGCAAGCCATACATCATACCCTGTCATCTTACTCCAGTCAAGCTTGTTGTCATACCAGTCTGTATTACAGTAGATCATTGGATGATAGCCGGCTTTTTTTACCTCATTGCAGAAGGTTTTTGCCAGATCCGCGATCTGTGATGCGGAAAGATTACGCATCTGATCATATTCAATGTCATAAACCACCGGATAGGATACTTATATCCATCCATTTTGCGGATGGCAAGCTGTGCTTCCTTCAGTGCCTGCTGTGTATTCAGCGCAAGGCTGTACACATAGGTTCCTGTCGGAACTCCTGCCTTCTCCGCCTGTTTCATGTTGTAATCATATGTCTTATCCAGATGGTTCAGGCCATAGGAAATCCTAACAAAGGCAAAATCTACATTAGATTTTTGACCTGTCCCCACTGATGGTATCCTGCCACTCGGAAACATCGATCCCACGTGTAACAGCACCTTCCAGCTTCTGGCCGCTTCCGTTATAGCAGACACCGTTGATCTTCTTCCATGCCTTTGAGCTTGCCCTGGAATCCTGTGTTGCCTTCCCGCTGGGGACCTTTTCTTCCTCAGCAACTGCCTCGCTTCGGTCTACGCCTCCGCCGCCCATGGCCATCGCTGTAGTTCCCATTGTTCCGATTCCCAGCAGTGCTGCTATACAACCTGCCACCAGCATTTCTTCCAGTTTTTCATTTTAGTTTCCTTCCATAAAGTATGTTGTTAATTTGTGCATAACTTTATTATACATATGGAAAAATGGAAAGTAAAGCCATATATGGAAAAAGACCGATGTCAGCTTCATACAGCTGAACATCGGTCTTCGGTTATTCTATATATTTCTTTCTGGTACTGTTCGGTATAGATCACGGAACTTCCGGGTCTGTAGGATCAAAGTTTCCGGCTCCACGGAAGGTTGCCAACGGTCTGCGGCCTAACGGTCCCTTGAAGGCTTCATTGTTAACGTATTTTCCGCTGCTGTAAATGTGGATCGTAGAACCGTTACAGTTCTCATATACCCACTTCGCATCAGCCACACAGGTACGGATACATCCGTGAGATGCAGGCTGACCAAGTTTCAGGTACTCACCTGCCGGAAGATTGTAAACACTCCTGGTCGAGCCAGCTACAGAATGGATAAAGATTCCTCCCTGTCCGCATCCGTCAACATGTGTTCCGTACTGTCCCCAGGACGGTCCCATCAATGGCTGCCATCTCAGACTGCGGCTCAGTCTGTATGTACCATCCCATGTAGGTGTTCCGGAGAGACCTACAGAAACACGGATTGTCTTAACCGGAATCGTCTTGCTGCTGTTTGTGTATACAGTCATAACACCGTTGGTCTTATCAACCTCCAGGTAATATGGTCCTCCGTAAATATTTGAAACATCATTGCGGCGGTAACCATCCTTATCAAAGTAATACAGTTTTCCATCGATCCATCTGCTTGTATTGGTCAGATACTTGGAACCGCTGTCCGGATCGATATATTTGACCTGATCATAGTAATCGCTGACGATCACCCAGCCGGTGGAAAAACGTCCCTGGCTGTCCAGATAACCATTTACGGAACCACGCTTCATGGATTTATTTGTCACAACGGTATAGTTCTGCAGATAGTACCAGTATTTACCTACCTTCTGCCAGCCTGACTTTTTCAGAACACCGTTGCCGCCTGCATAATACCACTTATTCTGGTAACGGATCAATGTACTCTTGTACATCCAGCCTCTGTGCGCATTGGCATCTGATGTTGCAAAGAAATAGTATTTTTTGCCGATCTTTGTTTTTCCTGTTGCAAGCTGTCCTGTGCTATTAAAGTAATAGCTCTTTTTGGAGGACTTGTTTGTTATCATCTGGCTCTTATAGTGGTTTCCGTTTTTGTCAAAGTAAAACCATCCGAAGAACTGGCCTTTTGCGTCGGTCACCTTCTGCCAGCCATATTTTTCAACAACTTTTCCTGCTGTGCTTCCGAAATAATAAATCTTGTTGGATGCACCCGGGCAGCCATGCCAGCAGTTCTTCCAGGAAACTCTCTGGCCATTGCCTCCGAAATAATATCTGCTGCCTTTATACTTCACAAGTTTTTTTTGTAATGATGCGGCCCTTGCTGTCTGAAACATAATATGCGTTATTCTGCGCCTTCGCCATTGTATTCGTCATAACATAGCCGCTGGCATTCAGCATATATCGATATTTCTTGGACATTACAGGTGATACATAAACTCCATGTTTCATGATCTGTCCACGTGTGGCAGCCTTCGGACTACAATAGATAAAACGTTTTTGATTTTTGCTGTTTAAAACATATGTCCATCCGCCATAAAAAAGCTTTCCTGGAATCTCTCCTGCCTTTGATGCCGGCTGGAAGTAATACTGATATGTTGTAGAACCAGTTGTCAGCTTCAGGATTCCTGTTCGCGGTTTTCCGTTACGCATCAGTGTATAATAAGCATTTCCGATCTTCTTGATCTTGCCTACAAGGTTCTGAGCCTCTATGGATTTGTAATCACCCTGGGAATTATAATAGCGGAAAACAGTTCCTGTCCATAACCAGTAATTTCTCTTCTGCTGGCCAAGATTGGATGTCCACGGTGTGATTGCTTTTCCGGTGGAATCCGAATACAGGGAAGCTTCGGAACTTTCGAGAAAATACCATTCTGTCTTCTGTGTTCCGGTATAACCTGCTTCACCTGGTTCACGGGTCATGCGGCCGGTTACCAGATATCCGTCTTCATTAAAAAGATAATACCCCACATGTCCGTTGGTATTGATCTTAAGAAGACCATCCTGCGCAGTAAAATAATTATCTTCGATGGAACCTGTTTCTGATCCCTGAGAAGCGTTCCCTTCATCCATGGCAAGAGTCTCTGCGTTATCTACGTTCTCTGATGTTTCGACTGCCGTCTCTGTTTCTGCGGGTGCTGTATCTGCAGATGTCTCCTCTGCAGACACTACATCTGCGGATGCTGTATCTGCAGAAGCTTCTGCTACGGATACTTCCTCTGTAGAAACTTCTTCTGCTGCACCTTCCTCGGCTGCAGTCTCCTGCTCTCCTTCTGCTGGCTCATTCTGGAGTACCGGAGCCTGCTCACTCTCTGCTGCGCCATCCGGAAGCTCTTCAGTCTGCTGTACCTCCTGTGCTGCAGCAGCTGTTTCGTCCACTGTTTTCTGCTCTTCTTCGCTGCTTTCTGCCGGATCCTCAGAAGCTTTTCCCTCCGGGGCTGCAGATGCAGCAACCTTCTTTTTGCGGAGTCTGTAAAAACCGTTTGCAGAAACCCAGTCACTTGTCTTGGCAACGACTACACCGTTTACCAGTGATGCTCCGGTAGCAGAAGTTTCCTCTGCCTTGTTGTTCTCTACTTTGTTCTGTACTGCGGTATCTGCTGACGGTGCATCCAGTTCCTGTGCATCACCTGCACTGAAATCATCGCCCGGATCTGTACTGTCTTCTGTTGTCACATCCGGTGCTTCTGTAGTTTCCGGTGTCTCTGTAATCTCCGGTGTTTCTATAACATCCGGTGTCTCTGCGGGGTTCTCCGGTGCAACAGGTGTTTCTTCTGAACTGTCTGTACTGTCAGTACTACCTGTCTGATCCTCTTCTGTCTCCGGCTGCTGTACAGTCGTTTCCGCTTCATCACTGAATACATCCTCAGCCGGATTGCCGGCTGTCTCTGCTGCCATCTGCACGTCTGTACTTCCCAAAGCCGCAGCGCCGGCTTCCAGAGTTCCGCCCATGCATAATGTCAGACTAAGAAAAATTGCCACAACTCTTCTCTTCACAATAATCCCTCCTGATCATGCTGCTGTAAATAATTACTGTATCTGTTACGTATCATTCGCCCAGTCCGCCTTCGATAAGAGCCACAAGCGCATCTATCGCAGCCTGTTCATCCTCACCCTCGCAGACCAGTGTGATCTCATCCCCGCTTTTAACACATGCACCCAGAACACTCAGAACACTTTTGGCATTCGCTGTACCTCCGGCATACTGAAATGTTATGGACGATTTGTATTTTATTGCCTCGCCGCATAAAAGCCCTGCGGGACGAAGATGAAGCCCTGACGGGTTCCTGACCGTTACCTTATAACTTAACATTGCTGCTGTCTCCCTTTATATTACTTATCCTTCAAGCCTTGTCCAAAGCTGTGATTACTTACTGACTACTGCTGTCTACATTGGAAACCTTGGAGATTTTGATCTCGGCGGTTACATCCTCCAGCAGCTTGTAGCCTTCCGGAAGCTGATTTGATCGGTACTTCGTAGCTGCCCTCCTCCCAGTCATCCATGGAAAGTGCTGCTCCTACCGACTTCAGATCAATTGGGAAGATCTCCGTCTTCCGCCTGCACCTTCAGTTCAATATCCGCAACTTCAAATGCCAGCTGCAGATCATCAGGCAGACCCTTTACTTTGATATCCTCTGTCGGGAAGCTGTATATCTTACTGCCCTCCGGCAGGATATTGACTGTGATCCAGAGTCCGTACTGGATCCGGATGTCAGCTTAAGGCCATCCGGAAGAAGTTCTGACAGGTTTACTTCTTTTCCACGTCATTGCTCTTTCCTGAAATATCCACATTCTCATTGTCTAGATAAATGGTATTTCCCTGAAGTTTCAGATTGTTCAGTGCTTCCTCACTTCCGGCTACGCTGAAAGTCTCCGGTACTGTTGTGACGCTATCCACAACATAGCCTTCTGCTGGTTCCCCTGTATATCCCGCACTGATCCGTATATCAGAACGCACCTTCAGAGCTTTGCCGTAACATTGACTTTTCCATTGTTGTCAAATTTCAGATAGCTCATGGAATTTGATGAAAGAGTGTCCTGATTCTTATCTGTGATAGTCAGTTCTGCGTCCGTGATCATCGTATCCTGATCGATCCCGTCAAGTTTTGAACTTACATCCACACTCACACTATCTATTTTACCAACCAGAGATTCCGGTCCTGTAATACGGACTTTTTCCGGATTTGCGGTGAGCGAAGCAATCTCCAACCCTGTGCCGGCTTGCTGTCATCACTGGTAACATTGATCGCAAATTCTTTGGTCACCTTTTTTTCCAGATGGACACTCAGATTCTGCGGTGATACACTGATGTTTTCCGGCAGTATCCCGGAGCAGGTCGCTGTAATGGGAATCATTACAGGATCTGTATCGGTAGACTGGGCCTGCTGCAGATCCGCAACTGCCTTAATATCACTTGAGGTGAGACGGTTGACTGTCTTCCGATCGCCTGTAATATAAACACGTACTGAATTTTCACGGTCATCCTGCATGACCATCTCACCCAGCTGATCCACATAAGCTTCGTTGATGATCTGCACATCTGAGATCACAAAGCCTTTCGTAATGATAGGGTCATCAACATTTACTACGATCAGCCACACCAGGATTCCCACAATAATCGACATGATCTTCAAAGGGATGTTCTTAGTCAGATTTTTCTTCATGTTTCACTCTCCCTTTCAGCAGATTTCTCAGCTTACCGTTGTCAACAACCTTCTTATTCTGAGCAGAAACAAGTATTTCACGAAGCTGCTTGCTGTTAAGCCCTCTGGACAGTTCTCCGCCTCTGGCCACTGAAACCTGTCCTGTCTCTTCCGAAACAATGATCGTAAGAGAATCCGTAGCTTCGCTGATACCCACACCTGCTCTGTGTCTTGTTCCCAGCTGTTTGCTCAGTTCCATATTATCTGAAAGAGGCAGATAGCAGGTTGCTGCTACCACACGGTTCCCACGTACGATCACCGCTCCGTCATGAAGAGGTGTATTATGCTCAAAAATATTGATCAGCAGCTGACTGGTAAGGATACCGTCAATATTGATACCGGTTCTCACATATTCGTCAAGCCGGATCTCTTCCTCGATCACGATCAGTGCTCCGGTCTTAACTTCACCCATATCAAAACAGGCCTTTACCAGTTCGTTGATAGTCTTGTCATTGAAACGCTCCTGCACTTCCCTGCCGGAATCAAAGGGAATAATGTTGGAAACAAACTTCTTCTGTCCCAGCTGCTCCAGCGCCTTCCTCAGCTCCGGCTGAAAGATTACGATCACACCGATCACCAGCACATTAGCCAGGTTCCGGAAGATCCAGAGGATCGTATTCATTTTGAAGATATATGCGACCAGGATAAATCCAAGGACGATCAAAATGCCCTTCAGAAGGTATATGCACGTGTAAATTTGATCCATGCCATAAACTGATATACAAAAAAAGGAAATCAGTCCGATCTCAATGATATCTATCACGCCAAATCCCGGAAGGGAAATCTTCCCCAGATATCCCGGCCACAACTGTCAGCACATTCTGCATAAGTCTCCTCCTTTCTTCCTGAGCTATTCCAATCGTTCCTGTTTAAAGATCCTTCAGCGATTCCTCCAGCTGTTTTTCGAAATCGATCTTGTCCAATCCCTGCGGTTTCTCACTTACTGTATTTTCGGAAACCATATCCGGCATCTTTACTGTATGCATTTCGTTCTTCTCAGGAAATACATCATCACTGAAAGACACAACATTGTCTTCTTTTTTTTCTTCTTTTACCGGCTCCGCATTGATCTTTTTGATGCTTCTCTCAGAAGTGGCGACCGTTGCCTTCGGAACGGCTTTTACGTAGTAATAGTACTCATCATCCTCATATTCCAGACGTTCTGTTCTGCTGTAATCTCCGCCAAAAACAAAGAACTCCAGAACAAATCCTGCCAGTACGGAGATCACTGTGGACAGGATCATCGGCACCATGGCTACCGTAATACTAATGCAGAAATCTCCGGCAAGGATAACCAGGATATAGATCACGCCGCCGGCAATGACAGCAATCCTCCATGCATAATCAAACGCCCGTGTTCTCAGAAGGTTCACAAACAGGATCACTACCACAAACGCGATCACCGTGATCCACATTGCCCAGTTGTGGACAAGTCCGTCAGAGATCAGCTTCAGTTTTTCTGTGATCTCTGCGGCAGGATCACTGAGTGCCGCCGACTGTGCATGTACAAACCGTATAAAATAATAGATCACAACACCGCATCCGGCCGGAAGCGCTGACAATGCCACTCACCCAGCAGGCCTGCTCCGATCGGCATAAGTGCAGGAACACCAAATCCGAAGGAAAGTGGTGTAAGGATCATTGCAAGATTCTGTGACCTGCTGAATCTTAGGAACAGGATCAGCATAAACAGAATAAGAAGCAGCATAAATCCTGCCGTTTCGATCCCGACTGCATAACAGTGCCCGATCATCAACGCAAATCCCATAAACATCATCACGGAAACCGGAAGGATCGAACATACAAGCGCCAGGATCAGGACAACAAAAATATTATCCAGCTGTTTCATGTAGCCCATATTGCTGTTGATCCAGAGAAAATAGGCAAATGCCAGAACAAACTTCAGGACCGGCAGTATATATACTTCATATTGTCCGTAAAATCTTTTGATATTCTGTTTGATCTCAAGTAAAGCTGTCATTTTCTATGTCCTCCTGCATTTCTCCGGACCGGATTTCTTTTTTCCTCCCGCCCGTAGATTTTTTCCAGTCTTGTAAGATCCTGATAATATTCCCTGACACTTTTTTGCCCGGAAATATTTCACAGAATACTGGATGTAGGTCAGTATCGAATATACAACAAGCACGATCAGATAACCGACGATGATATAGATCCCAACCTCGACCAGATTAATCTTATTCACATTATCCATAAGATATTCGCTGAAATATGCGGCAACACCTGCAAGTCCCAATATATATCCGATCGTTACCAGAAAAAAGTTTCTGATCAGTGCAAGTCCAATATAATCACTTCGATAATATCTGCTCACCGGAAGATACTTCCTGCCTTCTCCATGCTCATACATGGCCAGACGGTTCATGATCTTCACTTTTTCTTCATTTACCATAAAAATTAACTCCTCATAAGCTTTCTTTATCAGGAAAATCCCCGATATATGATCTGCATTACGCTTTCCATACAGTTATACTGTTTAACTGCAATCAAATTTATTGTAGCATAGTTCCATACCTATGAAAAGTGTTTTTTCGGCTGTTTCATGCCCTTCCTGCGCATATTGTCAGAAAATAAACTTTCTCTGCACCGGCCTCAAGAAGACACATTGCCATGGCATCTGCCGTACTTCCTGTTGTGTATACATCATCCACCACAAGTACAGAAAAACCTGGGATCTTTTCGGTTACCTGATATGCATTTTTCAGGTTCTGACGCCTCTGTATGGCATTAAGTTTTTTCTGAGATCTTGTGCTTCGTATCTTCTTTACCAGATGCTCATTCCATGGGATCCCTGTAAGAACACTGAGCCTTTCTGCCAGATATGCTGCCTGGTTAAAACCTCTCATCCTTTTTTTTCTGGGATGCAGAGGAACGGGAACGATCAGATCAGGCTTCCACCGTTCCAGATATTTTTTTCCGAAGACGCTCATTGCCTTTGCATAAAAATCCCCATATTCCCGACATCCGTAATACTTAAATCGTACCAGAGACTGTCTCCAGACCTCTCCGTACCAGAAAATACTTCTGCCCTCCGTAAATGATGGGCACCCTTGCGGCAATCTTCACAGTATTCCTCTTCCATTTTTACCGGTCTTCCGCATTTCATACACCTGGGACCGGATATAGCCTGACCTTTCCGGAACACTCCGGACAGATCAGCCGGTCTTTTTCTTTCAGTATCTGATGACACAGCGGGCATTTTTTCGGGTAAAGCATGTCCAGTAAAAAATCTGCTGTTTTTTTCAAGAAAGTCCTTTCTCCCCGATGGCGCTCTCTTTCTGTTCAGATTCATCCAGCTCCCGGATCCGTCTGTCCAAAGAGCTGTATCTCTGCTGCTGTTTTTCATTACGGATCATCTCCGCAAAAGTGGTCTCGCTGCCTACTACGGTAACACATTTTCTGGCTCTGGTCACTGCTGTATACAGAAGATTCCGATTCATCAGCATCCTTGGTCCGGAAAGGATCGGAAGGATCACTGCCGGATATTCTGAGCCCTGGGACTTATGTATGGTCACTGCATAGGCAAGTTCCAGTTCCTCAAGCTGTTTGAAGGAATATTCTGCCTGTCTGCCATCCTCAAATTCCACGGTGGCCGTTTCCGCAAATTCATTGATCTCCGTCATAATACCGGTATCTCCGTTAAACACGCCCACACCTTTATCCACAGGAATCTTGTATCGTCCAAGGATTTCCCACTCCAGCTGGTAATTATTCTTCACCTGCATCACCTTATCCCCTTCACGGAAAAGACGCTGTCCGATCTCTTTCTCCTTTTTCTTTTCATCCGGCGGGTTCAGATATCTCTGAAGGATCTGGTTCAGCGCTCCACACCTAAAAGTCCCTTACGCATAGGAGTGAGCACCTGGATCTCATAGGGCTTTGCATCTACATAACGCGGAAGCTTCTCCTGGATCAGTGCGATCACCACACGGATAATGATGTCCGCATCATATCTTTTCAGAAAAAAGAAATCCCGGCTCTTGTTATTGATGGTCACCTGCTCGCCCCGGTTGATCTTATGTGCATTCACCACAATATCACTTTCAGATGCCTGGCGGAAAATCTTTTTCAACTCTACTACCGAAAAACAGCCGCTGCGGATAATATCCCTTAGAACATTTCCAGGGCCTACGCTGGGAAGCTGATTTTCATCACCTACCAGGATCAGTCTGGTCCCTGCTGTCACTGCAAGAAGCAGCGAATGCATCAGTGCGATATCTACCATGGACATCTCATCAATGATGATCACATCCGCTTCCAGCGGATTCTCCGAATTCCTGTCAAAATGAACTGCACGGCCTTCCTGCTCTTCCTCCGGCATCCCGTTCAGCTCCAGAAGTCTGTGGATCGTCTGAGCCTCGTATCCGGTAGCCTCTGTCATTCGCTTGGCTGCACGGCCGGTGGGAGCTGCAAGCCGCAGCTCAGCGCCTTCCTCTTCAAAATAACGGATAATCGCATTGATCGTTGTAGTCTTTCCGGTTCCCGGCCCGCCGGTCAGAATGAACAGACCATGACTGGCAGCTGCCGCCACTGCCTGTTTCTGCATTTCATCTAACCGGGTTCCTGTCTCCTTTTCGATCCTGTTGATCCGTTTCGCCATCATCTCCTCATCTTCCGGGCAGAGGATGTTCAGCTCACAGAGCATTCTGGCTGAATTCAGCTCAAGATAATAATATCGTGTGGGATAGACAACTGCACCGTCTTCTGTTTCTTTCAGGATCAGTTTCCGGTCTACTACCATATCCATGAGATGTTTTTCCATATAGGAGGAATCTACTCCCAAAAGTCCGGATGCCCTGGAAAAAAGTTCCTCCTTCGGGAGATAGATATGGCCTTCTCCTGAAGCCTGTAGGAGAGTATACAACATTCCGCTTCTTATCCTGTAATCTGAATCTGTATGGATCCCGATCCGGGAAGCGATCTCATCTGCGATACGGAATCCCACACCACTGATATCCTCTGCAAGGCGATACGGATTCTCCTGCAGGACTCCATATACAGTCTGTCCGTATTTCTGATAGATCTTTGCGCCGAGATTCAGCGATATCCCGTATTTCTGGAGAAAGATCATAGCGCGGCGCATATCTGCTTTCTCCGTCATCTGTTCTGCGATCTCCATGGCCTTTTTTTTCGCTGATTCCCTTGATCTCAGCCAAACGCTCCGGTTCTTCCTCCACAATACGCATGGTATCATCGCCGAAACGACGTACGATCCTGGCCGCCAGTGCCGCACCGATCCCTTTGATCGCGCCGGAACCCAGATAACGTTCCATGGCCAGTGCATCCTCCGGCATTTTTTCCACGTAGGAGGATATCTGAAACTGTTTACCATACACCGGATGTGTTGTATAATTTCCGGAAGCTTCAATGGCAGCCCCCTGGGTGATCGCAGGAAATGTTCCCACACAGGTCAGTTCCTGTTCCTCTTCCATCCCTTTCAGTACCATGACCGTATATCCATTATCTTCATTCCGGAAGATCACATGATCTATATATCCTGTAACTGTCTCACTCATTTTCTTCTCCATCTGTAAACCTCTGATAACAGCAAAAGGCACTGCAGCTGCAGCGCCTTATCTGTATGAGTTTCCTGCGGCAGTCTCTTCTCTGCTCCTGTGCCGTCCAGACGACTCATAACGGTTTACATCCTTGACATGATTTCCGCATATTTTCCTGTTCCTGCAGCCACTACAAGCATTGCATCCTGTACCGTCAGTGTGCTGACTCCTGTTTTCTGCTCGATCAATGCATCCATTCCATGCAGCATGCACCTCCGCCTGTAAGAACGATTCCTCTGTCCATGATATCTGCCGCCAGCTCTGGCGGTGTTTTTTCAAGAACACCATGTACAGTCTCCACAATCTGCCCGGTCGTTTCCCTCAAAGCGGTCCGGATCTCCTCAGATGTCAGTGTTGCCACCTTAGGAAGTCCTGTGATGATATTTCTGCCCTTGACCTCCATCGTGCGAAGATCCGCTTCTTCACTGGCTGTTCCGATCTTGATCTTTATATTCTCCGCTGCATCCTCCCCGATAAAGAGACTATGCTTCTCACGTACATAATTCATGATCGCATGATCAAAATTATCTCCTGCAACCTTCACAGAAGCGGAAACAACCACTCCCCCTACCGATATGACCGCAACATCCGTGGTCCCTGCACCGATATCCACGATCAGATTACCAAATGGCTTGGTGATATCTACACCTGCACCGATAGCAGCAGCGATGGGCTCGTCCACAAGAAAAGCTTCCCTGGCTCCTGACTGATAGGCAGCTTCCTCAACTGCCTTGCGCTCAATCTCCGTGATCCCGCTCGGAACACTGATGCTGACTCTCGGTTTCCGGAACGCTCTCCGTCCCATAGCCTGTGAAATAAAATATTTCAGCATCTTTTCCATTACATTATAATCTACGATCACACCTCTTCGGATTGGCCAGATCACTTCCATATTGGAAGTCAGATGGCTTGCCATCTGTCTGGCTTCCTCACCGATTGCTCTGATCTTCTCTGTATCTTTATCATAAACAACCACAGAGGCTCTCTTAAAACGATTCCCTTGCCTGTGGAAAACACCAGACTGTTTCTGGTTCCCAGATCAATTCCAATATCCTTTGCCGGCATAAATCCTCCCGCCTGCGTCATACGCATTCTGTATGCTGACGCATTTATGACTTATTCTGTTCCGGTCTGTGCCGGAACGTTCCCGCACTTCATTATATACAAAACCACAGAAATTGAAAAGAACTTTTACCGGTTATTTCTGTTCCAGATATTTTTTCACATATTTACCGGTGTAGGAAACCGGATTCTCTGCTACTTCCTCCGGAGTTCCTCTGGCAATTACCGTTCCGCCTCTGTCACCGCCTTCCGGTCCGATATCAATAATATGATCCGCCGTCTTGATCACATCCAGATTGTGCTCAATGACCACAACGGTGTTTCCTCCTTCAGACAGACGGCGCAAGATCTCGATCAGCTTGTGGACATCCGCAAAGTGCAGTCCTGTGGTAGGCTCATCCAGGATATAGATCGTCTTTCCGGTACTGCGCTTGCTGAGTTCTGTGGCAAGCTTGATACGCTGTGCTTCTCCTCCGGAAAGAGTGGTGGAGGGCTGACCCAGACGGATATAGGAAAGCCCTACATCATACAGGGTCTCGATCTTTCTCCTGATCGACGGTACATTCTCAAAAAATGTCAGTGCTTCTTCCACAGTCATATTCAATACATCATAAATGCTCTTGCCCTTATACTTCACTTCCAGAGTCTCACGATTGTAGCGTTTGCCCTTGCAGACTTCGCAGGGCACATATACATCCGGAAGAAAATGCATCTCGATCTTGATGATTCCGTCACCGCTGCAGGCCTCGCACCGTCCGCCCTTGACATTAAAACTTGAAACGGCCTTTCTTGTAGCCTTTGCCTTGGCATCTGCGGTGGCTGCAAAAAGATCACGGATCTGGTCAAAAACTCCGGTATATGTGGCAGGATTGGAACGGGGAGTTCTTCCAATCGGGGACTGGGTCGATATTGATCACCTTATCCAGCTGATCGATACCAAGGATGTCATCATGTTTCCCGGGGATCACTCTGGCACGGTTCAGGTCTCTGGCAAGTCTCTTGTACAAGATTTCATTGATCAGAGAGCTCTTACCGGAGCCGGAAACACCTGTGATACAGGTCATCACTCCCAGAGGAATATCTACGTCGATATGCTTCAGGTTGTTCTCTGCCGCACCCTTTATATGAAGAAATCCGGTTGGTTCCTTCCTCACTTCCGGTACCGGGATCTTCAGCCTTCCGCTTAAATAAGCTCCGGTCACAGACTGCTCATTTTTCATCAGATCCTCAGCTGTCCCCATTGCGACCAGTTGTCCGCCATGTTCTCCGGCTCCGGGGCCGATATCGATGACACAGTCTGCAGCACGCATGGTATCTTCATCATGCTCCACCACGATCAGACTGTTGCCAAGATCGCGGAGACGCATCAGTGCCCCCAGAAGCTTGTCATTATCTCTCTGGTGAAGCCCGATACTCGGCTCATCCAGGATATATGCAACCCCCACAAGCCCGGATCCGATCTGTGTGGCAAGACGGATCCTCTGAGCCTCTCCGCCGGAAAGGGTTCCGGTAGCTCTTCCAAGTGAAGATACTCCAGGCCAACCTCCGCCAGAAATCCAACCCTGGCGCGGATTTCCTTCAGGATCTGTCTTCCAATAAGCTCCTGCTGCTTTGAAAGCTTCAGATCGCGGAGAAAGCCTGCAGCTTCTGTACCGGCATATTGGTCACTTCATAAATATTCTTATCCGCCACGGTCACTGCCAGGGACTCCTTCTTCAGCCTCTGTCCCTTACATGTGGTGCACGGAGTAATCCGCATAAAGCTCTCGTATTCCTGCTTCATAGCCTCGGAACCGGTTTCACGGTATCTCTGCTCCACATTGCGGATCAGTCCCGGGAACGCCACATCGTAAACGCCCTCTCCCCGCTGTCCTTTATAATAAACCTTCACAGAATGACCGCCGGTACCATGGATGAGGATATCCTGGACCTTCTTCGGATACTCGCAGAAAGGTGTATCCAGAGAAAATTCATATTCCCTTGCCAGGGCATCCAGGATCGCTCTGGAAAAGCTTCCCTGCGTGGTACAGGACTGCCATCCGAGAACAGCGATAGCCCCTTCATTGATACTCAGTTTCTTATCCGGGATCATCAGATCAATATCAAATTCCATCTTATATCCAAGACCCAGACACTGCGGGCAGGCACCAAATGGATTATTAAAGGAAAAGCTCCTGGGTTCGATCTCATCAATGCTGATGCCGCAATCCGGACAGGAAAAACTCTGACTGAAATTCAGAAGCTTCCCGTCCATAGTGTCTACTACCAGCAGACCATCTGCCAGATCCAGCACGGTTTCAATGGAATCGGAAAGACGCTTCTCTATTCCCGGTTTCACAATAAGTCGATCCACAACGATCTCAATGTTATGTTTGATATTCTTATCCAGCTTGATCTCCTCAGAAAGCTCATAGAGATTTCCGTCGATCTGCACTCTCACATATCCGCTTCTTCTGGCTGATCCAGAAGTTTAACATGGGTTCCCTTGCGGCCCCGCACTACCGGTGCAAGAAGCTGGATCTTCTGGCGTTCCGGAAGCGTCATGATCTGATCCACCATCTGATCTACCGTCTGTTTGCGGATTTCCCTTCCACATTTGGGACAGTGCGGGATTCCCACACGGGCATACAGAAGTCGGAAATAATCGTAAATCTCCGTTACCGTACCCACTGTAGAACGGGGATTCCGGTTCGTTGACTTCTGATCAATGGAGATTGCCGGCGGAAGGCCCTCGATACTCTCCACATCCGGTTTCTCCATCTGTCCCAGGAACTGCCTCGCATAGGAAGAAAGTGACTCCATATAACGTCTCTGTCCCTCTGCATAAATGGTATCAAATGCAAGAGATGACTTACCAGAGCCACTGAGTCCGGTAAGTACCACAAACTGGTCTCTGGGAATATCGACGCTAAGATTCTTAAGATTATTCTCATTGGCTCCGCGTATCCTAATAAAACGCTTCTTATCGTTTGCTTCTGCTGACATGAAAGCCTCCTACTCTGTCCGGTCATAAAAAATACTCCGGTATTCTTCTTAACAGCAGAATCTACCTCTCTTATTCCGCTGTAAAACTTCTGATTTTTTATCAGTATACTGCCAGAACATCCGTTCGTCAAGGTGAAAAAATCGACAAATTTTCTACAACAGAAAATCCGCCATCACTCCATTGCTCACATGGATTCCCTTTCTCGAAAGATATATCCTGTCTCCTTTTTGTTTCAGCATTCCGATCTCCAGATGTTTTTCAGGACCTCTCCGTAAACGTTTTCCATATTTTTTCCGAAATATTCCGCAAACGCTTCCATTGAAACGCCCTCTGTCATCCGAAGCCCCAGAAACATAAACTCAGCCATCTCATCTGCCTCTGTAAGGCTTTCCATATTCTGGCGGATCTTATCCGGAAACGCACTGTTTCCAATATATTCCTTCATATCCGCAGTATTGGAAAAACGCATATGATCCAGAAGTGAAGACGCGCCAAGTCCCAGTCCCAGATAATCGATCCTCTGCCAGTATCCCTTATTATGACGGCATTCCCGTCCACCTTTCGCATAATTGGAGATCTCGTACTGATGAAACCCATATTCCGCCAGGATCCTTGCCGTATTCTCATACATACGGTACTCCGTATCCTCATCCGGCAATTTCAGCTTTCTCTCCCCGAAAGGAGTGCCTTCCTCAATGATCAGACTGTAGGCGGAAATATGTTCCGGCGAAAGCCCTGCCACCGTGCGGAGATTTTTTCCCAGTCTGCATAGGTCTGTTCCGGAATGGCACTCATCAGATCGATATTGATGTTGGAAAAGCCTGCATCCCTTGCCATAAAAAAGCTCTCCTGAAACTCTTCCCACGTATGGATCCTTCCAAGGATCTTTAATTCCCGATTCTGCGGGGACTGAAGCCCCAGACTCAGCCGGTTGATCCCGTGTTCCAGATATATTTGAAGTTTTTCTTTATATAAGTCCCCGGATTTGCTTCGATGGTGATCTCAGCATCCGGGGCCACAAAAAACTTATTTCTGATCTGATCCAGCATCTCTCCAACAAGAGACGGATCAGGCACGGAAGGTGTTCCTCCGCCGATAAAAACTGTAGTGATCTCCCTGTCCGAAAAATCCGGAACAGCAGCAATCTCCCTTTCCAGAGCCTGGAAATATTCACGCTGCCTCTCTTTTCCGGCAGGTCCGGAAAGGAAATCACAGTAATCACATTTTTTCACACAAAACGGAACATGGATATAGAGCTCCAGCGGTTTTTTCGCCTCATTCTCCATCCATAGCTCCTTCCTCTCCACCACTACCTGATGTATCATTATCCTCATCAGAGCTTGTATCTTCACCGGCACTATCCGCATTATCCGTACTTCCGTCTGAAGCAGCCGGTGTCGGTGTCACGCCATCGATCCCCAGTGCTCGCTGCCGTTTTCTGCCAGGTACTCATTGACCATTGTCAGATTTCCATTGCTCGTCACTGCATCCGGATCTACGGTTTTCGGATCAGGAGTGGCAGTCGGTTCCGGCGCTGTACTGATTTTGATCACACTTTCCTCTTCTGCATTTTTCTTCTTTGAACCACATCCGGTAAGCAGAGCTCCTGTTATAGCCAGAAGTCCTGCTGCCAGAAACAGTTTTTTTATATTTTTTTTTCAAAAAGTCATCTCCTATTTATCATCCAGCTTCAGGACACTCATAAATGCCTTCTGCGGGATCTCCACGTTACCTACCTGACGCATACGTTTCTTACCTTCCTTCTGTTTTTCCAGAAGCTTCTTCTTACGGGAGATATCTCCACCGTAACACTTGGCAAGTACGTCTTTACGCATGGCTCTTACCGTCTCTCTGGCAATGACCTTGCTTCCGATAGCTGCCTGGATCGGGATCTCAAAGAGCTGTCTCGGGATCTCGTCTTTCAGCTTCTCACACATCTTTCTTCCGCGCTCGTAAGCAGTATCTGCATGCACGATAAAGGAAAGAGCATCCACTTCTTCTTTATTCACAAGGATATCCAGCTTCACAAGCTCACTTCTCTCATATCCGTCCAGCTCGTAATCCAGGGATGCATAACCTCTGAACGTGACTTCAGTGCATCAAAGAAATCATAAATGATCTCGTTCAGCGGCAGTCTGTATTTCAGAAGTGCACGGGTTTCTTCCATATATTCCATGCCTTCATACTGACCACGTCTCTCCTGGCAGAGATCCATGATCGCACCAATGAACTCTGTGGTTACCATGATCTCCGCCTTCACCATAGGCTCTTCCATGTATTCGATCTCTGAAGGATCCGGAAGGTTGGTGGGATTTGTCAGCTCGATGATCTCACCATTGGTTTTATAGACCTTATAAATAACACTCGGTGCTGTAGTTACAAGATCCAGGTTATACTCTCTCTCCAGACGCTCCTGGATGATCTCCAGATGAAGAAGTCCCAGGAAGCCGCAGCGGAAACCAAATCCAAGGGCGACCGATGTCTCCGGTTCATAATAAAGGGAAGCATCGTTGAGCTGAAGCTTCTCCAGCGCGTCACGGAGATCGCCGTACTTGGCACCATCTGCCGGATAAAGGCCACAATAAACCATAGGGTTTACCTTCTTATATCCCGGAAGTGCCTCTGCACAGGGGTTGTCCGCATCCGTTACCGTATCACCCACGCGGGTATCACGGACATTCTTGATGCTGGCTGTGATATATCCGACCATACCTGCTGTCAGCTCGTCACACGGGATAAACTGACCCGCTCCAAAATATCCAACCTCCACAACCTCCGTGGTGAATCCGGTCGCATCATATGGATCCTCGTGCCTTTTCACACGTCCGTCCTTCACTCTGCAAAATACGATAACACCCTTATAAGGGTCATAAACAGAGTCGAAGATTAGAGCCTTCAGAGGTGCATCCACATCCCCCGCCGCGCCGGGACCTTATTGACGATCTGCTCCAGAACCTGGTCTACATTCAGTCCTGTTTTTGCGGAGATCTGCGGTGCATCCTGCGCTTCGATTCCGATCACATCCTCGATCTCATTGATAACACGCTCCGGATCCGCACTTGGAAGGTCGATCTTATTGATCACCGGAACCACATCCAGATCATGGTCCAGTGCCATATATACATTGGCAAGTGTCTGAGCTTCGATTCCCTGTGCTGCATCCACAACAAGGATCGCTCCGTCACAGGCAGCAAGGCTTCGGGAAACTTCATAGTTAAAGTCCACATGTCCCGGGGTATCGATCAGGTTAAAAATATACTCATTTCCGTCCTTGGCTTTGTATACAATACGAACCGCCTGGGATTTGATGGTGATCCCTCGTTCTCTCTCAAGGTCCATGTTATCCAGAACCTGGGCCTGCATTTCCCTCTCGGTAAGAAGTCCCGTCATCTCGATGATACGGTCCGCAAGTGTTGACTTGCCATGGTCGATATGTGCAATAATACAAAAATTCCGAATTTTACTCTGGTCTATCATTCAGGAAGTCCTCCTTAAATTTCTCTCGTATAAAGCGTTCAGAACGCATATTTTTCCATACTGTTCTTTATCATATCATATTTCAGCCTTCTTTGTCACTGCCTTTCAGAACTCTGTTTAAGATATCTGCAAATGGTTCCATGGCATTTCGGACTTCCTCCACGGTATTTGTCTGTGCTCCGGCCTCCAGAAGCAGGGCCCGTGGCTTAAGATGCAGATTATAGCGAAGCCCTGCCAGATAGATCCCCCGGTAAAGATCGGGGTAATACTGTGCCGCCTGATATTCCAGCTGAAAGGAAAATGCCAGATTCTCTTCTATGTAAGGATTGGGCAGATAACTCACTGCCCCCTGACTGACTGTATAGCTTAATCCATTATAAAAAAGCAGCTGAGCAGTAGGTTTTCCATTCACCTGCGTTACCAGATGACGCTCATCCGGCACACCATCTCTGTGAAGGTCGATCACAACTTCAATGGTGGGATTTTCTTCCAGCACTTTTTCTATGGATGCCCTGGCATAATCATAAGCCTTGCTCCTGTCCAGTGTTCCTCCCATCATATCAAAGGCATCTGTTATATGAATGACCTGGTATCCATATGTTTTTTCCAGAAGTTCAGTAAGATGATCTCCACTCCTACGATGGTGTCCTCAGTCTGTCCTTCTCTTGAATCTGCAAAAGCCTCCTGGGAATGGGTATGATAGATCAGGATCTGGGGTACCGATGAATCCTTTTTAACGGACAGATCCTCCTTCAGAAAACGGGGCGCACTGATCTGCTGTGCATTCGTTTCCGTATTGGAATCCAATATAAAAAACTGATTCATCACATATCAAAATCTGCCAGTTTCGCCTGAGACAAGTCAATCTGCGGATGTGGCAGTGCCACAGTCTCCTGTTCCTTCGCAGTATTTTCACCGGATCGGTTCTCCTCTGACGCTGGAGGCTCCGGTTCTGTGTTCCCCGGCTCCGTAGCTTCCTGTTCTGAACCTCCCGGCTCTGTAATTTCTGGCTCTGCAACTTCCTGTTCTGCATTTCCCTTAACAGTTTCCTTTTCATTTTTTTTGCCGTCAGGAGATTTTTTCTCTGCCTCTTCCGCTTCTTTCTTTTGAATTTCTTTT
>ENA-OQCP01000213-OQCP01000213.1-human-gut-metagenome-genome-assembly--contig:-NODE-213-length-25297-cov-3.220818_pt1 | contig 25297 bp, 25 predicted proteins | sample MGYA00242760_ERZ504583 | MGnify/ENA primary metagenome ERZ504583 (study PRJEB26092, sample SAMD00036308) | human gut metagenome | host: Homo sapiens | study: EMG produced TPA metagenomics assembly of...
CACCAGAACATTGTCCCCATAAGCCGGGGATCGGCATCCACACAGTTTTTACAATAAAGGCTGCGGAGTTTTTCCCGTCATGAATGGGCGAAGCGAATACGGCCATGCTGTTCCATTCGGTGATTATGAGCGGTTTGCCGTTCGCCTGCTCCAAGGCTTTTTTGTCGAGCTCATTCAGAACGCCCCTGCGCCATGTTTTGTAGATGTCCGGACGGAAAAACATTTCTTTCATCGTTTTTGAAAGCCCGATTTTATTTTTTGCCGCGTTTTTGGCGATACTCATCATCCTGAAAGCGTCTTTGGCGGAAATGTGTTTCCGAAAGCGTCGCCGGGATAGTGATGCGTCGAAATGAAATCGCAGGGAACATCATTTTTGCGGCAATATTCAGTAAAATCTTCTATCCACAGGCAGGCGGATGATGACGGACCGCCGACGCACAAGTTGCTGTTGACGGACTTACCGCCCGCGCAGTAGAAGCGTAGAGGCTGAAATAGTCCTTCTGACTGCCTTTGAAGAAAATGGCGAGGTCGGGTTCATTCCATACTTCAAAATACCAGCTTTCAATCTCTTCGCTGCCGTAATATTCCGACAGGAATTTAATGAATTTCTTTATGAAATCCACCCATTTGTCCATTGATTTCGGGCGGGTTATGTTGTTGAGATAGCGTATTCCGGTTTTCTTTCCGCTTGCGAGTGCGCCGGGCATAAACGAGAGCTCAACAAACGGTTTCATTCCGCAGGCGAGAACATTGTCAAAAACATCGGCAATTTGTTTGAAATTTATCTCATCTATCTTGTCTGAAAACGGCACAGCGGCAAAAGGCTTGTAATCCGAGAGCCGCTGAAAGCAGAGCATATCGTCATCAAATATGCCGTGAAAGCGAATATATTTCATGCCGAGCTCATCGTGAACGAGCTTTACATGGTCGCAAACATCCTTTCTGTGCAGCTGGAAGGCATGATCGTTGCCGACTCCGAACTGCCAGGAAAAATTAGTAGGAACGGTTTTTGCGTTTTTATTTACTGTGATTTTCATATGCACCTCACAAGAACTTTCACTATCTGCTTGACGCTGTGCTGAAGTGCGGCTTTTGATATCTCGTTGCGTTTGACAGCTTTTAATATCATACGGAAGTGTTTTTTGCTGCCGGGGGTGAGCAGATTCGTGCCGGCACAGACGCTTCTTATGCTGTCAGCGGTGTCATAGGATCCCCAGTCTGTCATAACAAAGCCGTCAAAGCCCCACTCGCCGCGTAAAAGGTCATTTAGCAGTGCGGAGTTTTCGCATGGATAGATACCATTTACCGGGTTGTATGATGTCATGACACAGCCTGGCTTATACAGAGAGAAAGCTTTGTCAAATACTCGCAGATAAAGGTCGCGCAGGGTGTTCTCGTCAATTATCCCGTGCGCCGATTTGCGCTCGAACTCCATGTTGTTGGCGATAAGATGCTTGTATGTCGCTATAACTCCGTTTTCCTCGAGTCCTCTCGCCTGATATGCCATTAAAGTTCCCGTCAGTATCGGATCCTCCGAGTAATATTCCGGATGGCGTCCGCAGAGAATGTTACGGTGAAGGTTTCCGCCGGGGCCGAGATTTATTGAAATGCCGTTCTCTTTTGACTCGTCCGCAAGCACTTTGCCCACTTTATATGCGAGGCTTTTGTTGAATGTTCCGGCTAGCAGATTGCTTGACGGAAATCCGGTCGTAGGACGGTTGAGATTGACGCAGCAGTTGCCGTCGCTCATGTACAGCGTCGGCACGCCCAGACGCTTGCTTGAAGCGAGTTTTCCGGCGGCTCCGCTTTTGCCGGGACCCCAACAGGAGCCGTTGCAGACGGTAAAATCTGCCAGCTCCCTGAGCGAAAACTGTGAGACGAAGTCATCAAGTTTAGTCAAATCATTCTTGACATCGGAAAGCGTTATGGGACTTCCTCTGTATCGGGGCAGCTCATTATAAGAGGGTCTTGTATATTCGGCGTGAATAGCTATGGCTTTTTTAGCCTCAGTGATTTTTGTTTTGTCCGTGCGGACATTGCCGTTTTCGTCAACACCTGTTATTTTCTCTGCCTCACGGCAGACGGATACGGTTTTTTCACAGACTACATCGTCTTCAAGGACGAAAGAACAAACTGTTCTGACATTGTCCGCTTCGCCGCCGACCATAATGTCGTATTGACCTTTGGAGAGAATGAACGCGTGAATGTTTTTGTCATAGTGCGAAAAATCTTTCTGAGGTATGTCGATCGTCAGCGTTTGGCATTCGCCTTTTTTCAAAAGCACCGTCTTTTCAAAGCCGCAGAACAGCTTTTCGGGTCTCGGTTCATTCCCGCGCGGTGCTTTGACATAGACGAGAACAGAGTCCTTTCCGGGAACATCTGAGTTGTTCGTGACTTCTGCGCTGACGCGGAGTATGCCGCTTTCAAATGATGCGGAGGAGCGGACGGAAAAGTCGGAATAAGACAGTCCGCGGCCGAAGTAATAAGCGGCGTCCTTTTTGAATGAGTCAAAGTAGCGGTATCCGACAAATTCCTGTTCCTCGTAATATACGCTTGCGCCGAAGCGCTTTCCGTCGTCGGAGTAGAGCGGAGAGTTGTCATCGAGATTGATGAAGTTTTTTGCGGACGGCGAGTCGTAATAGTCTATCGGCCATGTGTCGGCAAGCCTGCCGGAGGGATTGACTTTTCCGCAGAGAATATCAATAAGACTTTCGCTGCCGCGCTGGCCGCTGAAGCCTGTCCATATAACAGCAGACGCACCGAGACCGCGGATGAACCCCATCTCGATAGGATATCCGGTGTTCAGAATGATTATAAGATTTTTATACTTTGCGGCGGCTTCGCTGAGTGCCGCCTTTTCTTCGTCTGTCAGATAATATTCACCCTTTATCGGTCGGTTGTCTTTGTTTTCGCCCGAGCCGCGGGAAATAAAGAACAGAGCCGTCTCGGCGTTATCGCGTATGCTGAGTGCCCCTGAATGTTCGACGGCTTCGGGAACGGTCAGCGTCCAGCGCGGCTTTATGAGGCTTGCACCGATTGCCGTTATACGAAAATCATTGTAAGCCCCCAGCAGTTTTATTGAACTGCCGCTGCCAAGCGGGAGAATGCCGTTGTTTTCGAGCAGGACGATGCCCTCATCGGAAACCTCTTTTGCCGCTTGCTCATTTTCTTTGTGCAGACCGTCATCAATCGGCTTGGGCGGGGTTTTGAATCTGAAGGTGCAATCGGGAAAACATCTGCCGTCAATATCTCTATAGCCGCTGAGTTTTACGGTGTAGGTCTTGTCAAAGTCCTGAGCCGCTTCGCCGACGGGCAGGAGATATATGGGCAGGGTGAGAAATCAAATTTGACGCACTTGCCCTTTGAAACGGGCTTGCCGTTTACCGTGGCTGTTCCGTAGCCGTCGTCGGCTATCATTTTTGTGCAGACTATGGGCAGGCTGCGGGGCGCTGCACAGTTCATTGCAAATATCCCGTTGTCAATGTCATAAGGATTATATTTTTTTGCCAGTAAAGTGAAAAACATCGGCATTTCAGCTCAACTCCATTTTCAAAAAATCTGCTTTTCCTTTGCCTCGATATACTAAATACAGGGCATCGGTTTTTTCTTCGGAATCTATTTTGACGGAAAATGTTTTCCATTCCGTCGATTGAGAAAGAGAAATAATTCCAACAGTTTTGTCTCCGATTTTTATATCCATCCTGCCGTTTGCATTTCTGACAGTAATAGAAATGCAGACGGGCTTTTTGAAATTAAAATATTTGAAACCGATGACGGTGCCATTGGTAATTGCCGTTACAAAGCTTTCGTCGTTTCGCGACGCGATGTTGGGCTGCCTGTCTCCTTTGCCGTTTCCCTGAACATTTTTAGTGCGGCGGTTATACAGATTGCAGCACAGAGCGGCGGAATATTCGCCGGCTGCGGGCAGGGGAGCGCCGACACCCTGTGTGGTTATCTCAACCTGATTTATTGTTCCGTCTGCGTTTATTGTTACGGGTTCAGCGCAGGCTTGACGGGAGAAATCCGTATTGTTCGTGCAGCGGTGATAGAAAACATAATATTTTCCGTTAATCTGTTCTATCGAGCCGTGTATCGTTCCTGCGGGAGCTTTTCGCTGCTTGTTGCCGCGATAGCCGAGGTCGCTGTTTGAAATAATAACGCCGCGATATTGAAAACCTCTGTCCGGAAAATTGCTTGTCGCGTAGGCAAGCTCGTTGTTCTCGCCGGATGAGTATATCAGATAATACAAATCGTTTATTTTTCGTATGCATGGAGCTTCATAAAACGGGTGGCGATAAAGCTCGCTCGATTTATCCGCAGTAGTCTTGCTGTCGAGAACCGCCTTCGGTTCGCTCTTTACCGTGCACATATCATTTTCAAGCTCGACAACTGCGCAGGAAAGTATGCTTGGTTTTGTTTCCGTCACCTCGCGATACAAGCGGTTGGTCAGTTTGCTGAGCACAAAACGGTAGAGCGGAGAAAACACTTTACTTCTGAAATCTCTGCCGAGCCCCCATCCGTAATAGAGCCATATTCTGCCGTTGTCGTTTATGACTGCGGGGTCGTTTGTAAGAAACTTCAAAACCGGAGCACCGTTTTTATATTTTATATCGCTGAGATATTCAAACGGACCGTCGGGACTTTCCGAAACGGCGACAGACATCGGGCCGAATGCAGATGTGTTCGGCCCCGCAGCGAAATAGTAGAGATAATATTTCCCGTCATTTCCTCTTACGCAATCGGGTGCATAGTAATCTGCAAGGCGACCGTCGCGGCTTCTCGGATCCTGAGATTTCAGGTAGACTTTTTCTTTGCAGCTCCAAGATGAAAGGTCTGAGACGGGAGCCGACCAGACGGAGTAATCCTGCACACAGAATCGGTCCGAGTTTTCGGCATCGTGACTGCCGTATAGATATACTCTGTCACCGAAAACATGAGCTTCACCGTCGGGAATATATTCATTTAATGGAAAAAGCGGATTCATGGTATTATCTCTCCGTTTGTTTCGATAATCTTTTTATAATGGTATGCGGAATTTTTAGGTGTGCGCTTGAGCGTTTTATAATCGACATATATGAGCCCGAACCTCGGTTCGTAGCCCTCTGCCCACTCAAAGTTGTCCATAAGCGACCAATGCTGATATCCGAAAACCTTGACTCCGTCATCGATGGCTCTTCTGACATTTGAAAGGTAGTCATTCATAAAGCCGATGCGCACATCGTCCCTGACTTCTCCGTCCGTTATGCTGTCGTTGTTTGCCATGCCGTTTTCGGTTATGATTATCGGCAGGCGGTATCTGCGATAAAGGAACTTCAAGGTCCAGTAAATCGAGCGTCCGTCTATTACCCAGCCGAGCGAGGTGGTGTTGAGCTTTGATTTGTCAATGCTTTTGTCGCCGCCCCAGGCGGAATAATTGAATGCCTCATAGTGGTTGACGGCAAGAAAATCAAAATCTGTTTTAAAGCGGGGCATATCCTTTTTATGCGTCGCGTAAACACAGTAGGCGGTGACGGGCTTTCCCAGAAGAATGGGATCCATCCACCAGCGGTTGTTCATCGTGCCCATAGTCACATTGAACGATTTGTTGTACGCTTCTTCTACGCTCTTCGGGTCTGATTCATCATTCGGGATAAATGCGCCCGACGCGAAAGAGAGACCTATAAGCGGCTTCTTTTTTGCGTATTTTCTGATGGTTTCGACCGCCCGACGATTTGTGAGCATAAATATCTTCGTGAACTTCGGCAGGGCAAGATAGCGGTGCTTGAACGGCGCATGAACTCCCTGCATATAGCCGTTCATGAGAAAACAGGACGGCTCGTTGAAGGTTATCCAGTATGTTACTCTGTCGGACAGAGCCTCGACGACTGCTTTTACATAGAAATCAAAGTCGTCTATAATATCTTTTTTCAGCCAGCCGCCCTTTTTATATTGCCAGAGCGGCAGATCCCAGTGGTAGAGCGTAACGAGCGGCTCGATTCCGTTTTTAATGAGCTCATCAACGAGATTGCTGTAAAATTCAAGTCCCTTGGGGTTGACCTTGCCGTCTTGGGAGATAACTCTCGGCCAGGATACGGAGAACCTGTATGATTTCAGCCCCAGCTCCTTCATCAGAGCGACATCTTCCTTGTACCTGTGATAATGATCGCAGGCGACATGGCAGTTGTCGCCGTTTTTTATTTTTTCTTTCGGAGCTTCATCCCATATGCTGGGCGTTCGGCCGTCCGAATCATATCCGCCCTCGATCTGCGGTGCGGCTGTCGCGGCTCCCCAGAGAAAGCCGTCGGGAAAAGCATTTTTGCTCACGAGTTATCCTCCTTGCTTGTTGTAACGGTGAAGTTCAGCAGATTCAATTTGCCGGAGCCTTCGAAACGAAAATACAAGGCCGACTCGGCAAGAGAGAAACGAATACCTGTCTTTGCCCGCCGTGTATTTGGACGAATATCTATTTCTCCGATACAATCGCCGTCGATCTGTGTGAACAGGCGAAGTTTACCGCGTGCTCTGCCGCTGACAGAAGCAATGATGCCGGCGGCATCGGACAAATCAAGATATTTATAACCGGTAACAGTTTTGTCTTTTATATTTGCAATATATTGGCAGGGATCACATTCACGGTATTCTCCTTTTTGGGTTATGTACGGATAAGAGCGCTTGTTGGTCTTTGTTGTTTTGCACGCGCCCTGTTTTCCGTACAGCACGCAGGCAATCCCCGCTTCATAATTCACACCCGTCCTCGTCGGAGCGGAGAGAAAAAGACAGTACCGGTTGAGTGTTGTCGGTGACTACATCCTTTTTTGAGTGTTCTATTTTTATTTCATCAATTTCAAACATAGTGTTTTCTCAAAACTCGTTTATCGAACCTTTGGTTATTCCGCTTTCGTTGAATGAATCAACTGCAAAATAATACTTTTCTGTTTCTTTATTTAAAAATGTTACCGTATAGTCATTTTGACCATACAAAAGAATGCTGTTATAAAGCTTATCGGGGGCGATTCCGAGACGGATGCAATATCCCATAGCATCGTTTTGACTGTTCCATGAGAGCCTTGCTTCGGTGGCGCTTGTTCTCTCGGCATTTTCGCCGGAAACAGCCGAGGCTTTTTATTATTGTCGAGACCGAATACTCTGAGCCCGGATATCGAAAAATTCTGCCCGTATGGAGCACCTGCAAAGACTATGCGGATATAACGAGCCCTTGCGCGGCGAGGGATGAGCTTGTGCGGAAAAACCGTGTTCTGCGTTTCTTCGTAAGGAGCCCAATCGGTGCCGTTTGAACTGTATTCTATTCTGTATTCATAGCGGACAAGTTCTTCTTCGATATATCTCTCCTGGGTGAACGTTCCGCCGTATTCTTTCATCGGGGCGCGCTTCTTTTTTGTGAAGCAGTCGGCAAAATTTACCTGTACCGCTTCAACATTATATTCTTTCCCGAGATCGACGCTCAGCCATTCTCCGCTGTTTCCGCTGGTTGCCGACCAAGCGCTTTTTATGCTTTCGTCAAAGGCGTTCTGCGGGTCGAATCCGCTGCGGCTTGAGGAGCGCACGCCGTCTTATGATAAGACAAAAGCATCCATTCCGGCTCAACGGTCAGCGGGTCAAATTTTCCGTCAGGGATGTTCTTTGGATAGTCCGCAAAATACTGGTTGCAGAACAGTAATCCGTCTTTGTCAACTCCCGCAGGCCAAAGACCGAGACGGCGTTCAAAATTATGGTTGACACCCACGCAGACCGTGGAGGCGTGCCAAAGATTTCCGGATTTGTCGCTGAATGTGCTGCCGTGACCGGCTCCGCAGGTGAATCCGGACGGAACAATGGAATACGGATTGTGCTTCTGCCATTCAAATTTGCCAAGCTGGTTATCTGAAATCAGAACCGCATCGCCGTAGGTCGGAAACTCAGTGCCGGGAGTTGCATACTGAAAATAGTATCTGCCGTTTATTTTGTTGAGAAATGCGCCCTCGATAAACGCGCCGTCTCCGACAAACAGATTGATATATTTTTGCCACAGACTGATTTTTTTGTCGGCATAGATATCCTTGTTGTCTATGCGTGGTTCTCTTTGTCGCCGGACACTATCGGTACCTTTTTTCCGATGGGAGTCATCGTCTTTATATCCATCTCAATCGCGTAGATAGGCTCTTTCGAAGAACAGCCCCAATAGAGATACGCTTTGTTGTCTTCAAAATGAAGGTGCGGATCCCAGAATGCAAACGGCGCCGAGACAAGCTCAAAGCCTTAAAGGGGTCGCGTGTGCGCAGTATCCTGCTCTTTTTTGAATAAGAAGAGGCGCAAAAATACAGCCATCCGTCGTGCTCACTCACATCGGGAGCATAGCCGTGTATTTCAAGCTTTCTGTCCTCGTGAAAGTCCCAGTGAAACAGGTCGTCCGAATAATAGAAGCCTCCGCACTTTGAGGTAAAAAGAAAATATTTGTTATTGAAGAGAATTACAGTCGGATCGGCCGCTTCCTTGTAGGCATATTTCCCGAACAGCGGATGCTGATATTTATATGCTATTTCGAGCGGATTGCAGTATAATTGCGCCATGTTGTTATTCCTCTTTTCCGCCCGTCACTTCTATGGAGAACGAGACAGGCTCTGTATTTTCGGAAGATACCGTGACGGTTGATTTGCCGTCGGCTTTCCCTGCGCGGAACACAGCGAGCGCTCTTCCGCGGTATGTATTATGATAAGGGTGGATAAAAACTTCGTCGGTTTTGTCAGCGCGCTGCCAAAACCTTGCAGAGTGACTGCATTGCCGTCAATTTTTATATCAACGCGCTGTTCCATATACGGAAGAAGTACTCCGCTTTTGTCGGTGAACTCAATTTCCGCAAAGCACAGAGCCTGCCCATCGGGCGGCAGAACCGAGCGGTCGGGCCTGACTGTCAGAATCGGATCTTTTTCGCCGCTGATAAGTCGGGTGCGCCCCGCCTCGTTCCCGCTTTTGTCCAGGGCTATCGCAGCGAGCGTGCCGGGAGCATATTTCACGGAGAACAGAGCTTTGTTTTTGCGGACTTTTTTTGTTCCTATAACCTTACCGTTGAGCTCCAATCTGACGCTGTCGGCTGTTGTATAAACCTCTGCGACGGTCGCTTTCCTTCAAAGCCGTGCCATGTCCAGCTGTCGAGCGCATTTGTGAACTGCCATGCGCCCTTGCTCGGCGTTTCTCCGCTATGGTTGAGCGGCCTGACAGCGAGAAACGGCTCTTTTTCCGTTCCCCATACGGTTCGGAGAAATGCCATTTGAGCCAAAGGCAGACCGGTAATGTCAATCATTCCCTGCCCGGAGAGGAGCGGAAGCCCCTTGTAGGACTGATATGTCCATCCCATGCAGGTCTCGCCTATGTAGTCCCATGCCGACCATACGAAGTCACCTATCAGCTGCTTGTGCCTGAGAACGCGGTTCCAGTTATACGGCAAATCGGCGGACATAGTCTCTGTGCCTATCATCAGCCGGTCGGGATATTTTTCGGCATCCTTGTCATAGCGCGAGGATGCGTAATTTAGTCCGACAATGTCAAGGACGGGGATATATCGCTTACCACTTTTTCCGCCATATTGGTTTTGCTCAGTGCAAAGAATAACTTGCCGAGCTTTTCCGCCCAATAATTGAAAAATGCCGAACCGGATTTCTTTTCTTTGTAGCCTTTGCCTTCCGGCAGAGGTTCTCTTTTGTATTCCTTTTTGTCGCTGTAAACGCCGATGCCCAGACGCGCATAGACATCAAGCAGGACGTTTATTCCGCAAGTGACGGGACGGGTGCCGTCGAGCAAGTGAACTGTATCGCGCATTTCGGCGCATAGCTCGATCCCGCGTTTCGCAGCTGTTTCTGTGACCTCATTGCCGAGAGAATATATTATAACGCTCGGATGGTTGTAATCATTTTCAACCATTGCAGCGAGAACGGATTTGTAATCGGAGAGAAAATCACGCGAATAGTCATGGTATTCTTTCGGTATATACCATCCGTCAAATGCCTCGTCCATGACATACATACCTATTCTGTCGCAGGCATCGAGAAGTGAGCGGGAAGCGGGGTTATGCGCCATGCGCAGAGCATTGAAGCCCTGGCTTTTCAGTATTCTTACGCGGCGTTCCTCGGCATCGGCAAAAGAACAGGCACCGAGAACACCGTTGTCATGGTGGATGCATCGCCGCGAAGCAAGTCTCACGGCCGTTGACAAGCAACCCGGTTTTTCCGCTCCATTCGAGAGTGCGTATGCCGAATTTTTCTGTCAATTCTTCGCCGCCTCGCGAAACCTTACAGGTATATAGATACGGCGTTTCCGCGGACCACAAGTGTGCTCCGCTAATCTCAAACCGACCTTTTTGACCGCTTGCGGCAAGATTGCCCTCGGCATCGAAAACCTGTACTTGTGCACCGTCGTCGGTATCGATTTCGATAACGGCGGGTGAGATGCCTATGGTTTTTATCTTCAGAAAAGTCGGGGCATCTTTTCTTGAAATTTCAAGATATACGGGGCGGTATATTCCGCTGCCCGAATACCAGCGGCAGTTCGGAACAAGACTGTTGTCGGCGAGAACCTCAACGGTGTTTTCACCGACTGTGATTTGCTCGGTGAGGTCGGCGTAAACGGCGAATAACCGTATTTGTTTTCTTTAACAGCTTCACCGTTTACGCTCACAACTGCATTGCGGTATACACCGCCGAAGTGCAGCCGTATATTTTTTCCGATGTCACTTTCGTTGATTTGAAATGTTTTTGTGTATCTGTACTTTCCGCCCGGAAAGTATCCGCTCTGAACCGAGTTTCTGCACGAAGCATATCTCTTTTCGCCGAGCATCGCATCGTGCGGAAGACAAACGGAGAAGCTTTCACCGTTTTCTTTTGTCAGCGTCCAGCCGTCGTTAAAATCGAATATCATTTGGATTCACCATGTTTTTTGGCGAACTTCGCCGCCTTTTTCTGTTCTTTCTTTGCCTTTGCGGCGAGATATTTGGCATTTTCTGCCTCAAAGTCAAGTCCCTTCTTTTCACAGAGGGCTTTGAGGTCCTTTATTCTGTTTTCCTCGTATTCGCGCTCGTCGCTTCTGCCTCCAGTCTGTCCAGCTCTTCCGGTTCAATCCACTCTTCACCTTTGGCAAGGACAGCTTCTCTCTTTCTGCGGAGCAGTTCGGCGGAAATTTCGGGCATCTTCTTTTCTACATCCACGAATGGAAGCAGAATTATGAACGCTGTAGAAAGAATAATATCGAACAGATAGAATGAGAGGGTCATGAATGCTCTGACTTTTTCGTTTGGCATAACTCCGGCAATATCAACGAAGCCGAGGCGGAGAATAGCTGATTCGTATCCGCCGGCAAACGGTGCATATATAAGAGTCATAACAGCAGTGACAATACCTGTGCCGAGAAGTCCCTCAAGGCGGATATGCGACTTGTATTCGATGCTGTCAAATGCAAAGCAGGTAAGCGTTGCAAATATATATGCGTTGGGAAGCCAGCCGAGGTTTCTTAAAAGTCCCGCTATCAGAGCAGGAATCATTTTATCCGGGAATATCCAGCCGATGATGCTGCCGATAAGCACGAGCGAATATCCGCCGACGGTCAGATTCTTTATTCCGACTTTTTTGGATATCGGGTATATCAGGAATGCACCGATACCGAGCGGAACTCCTGTTACGATCTGATAGATCATCTGCATGAAATCGTTGTTGATGCCGCCGAGCATATATTGAATATAGAAATATTGAACGTTTCCGCCCTTGTAGTTGTCAACAATTCCTCCCAGAAGCCCAAGAAAAGTCAGAATGACCCAGTATTTGTTGGTGAACAGTGCTTTCATCTGTTCTTTAAGAGGAATATTGTTTTCTCTGTCAATGCCCTGTTCGAGTGCGATATCTTCGATAATGCGCTCTCTGGTGAAATAGTACTCCATGAGCACAAGCGGAACGGCGACTATCGAAAGGATTATCATAAGTATAGCATATCCTTTGATATCATACTGGAGCCATAACGGGATAATGACCGAAGAGACAAGCATTCCGATGAGTATGCCGGAAATGAGAGTCCACGACATTTTGCGTATAAAAGTCAGCTGAGCTTTCTCTTTGGCGTTGTGAGTTGAAAGAGATACTATGTTGTCGCGGAACAGGTAAAAGTAGGAGGTTCCGATTGTATGATAGCATATGAGCAGGGTGAAGAAATAGTACCAGTAGTTATCACCCAGAGTATTTCCCGAAAACAGGAAGATGGTCGCCGCTATTGCAACGGAACAGAATCCGAAGATCAGATACCACGGACGGAGTCTACCCTGCTTTGACTTTGTGTGCGAAATGAGCCACGACACCAGGAGACCTGTAGCGACGGCAAGAATCTTTGCAACAGTCATTACCATCTCATATTTTTTGCCCATTGCGGATATCATCGCGGCGTTGCTTTCGCCGTACATTGCGCCGACCTGCTGAGTGAAAAACTTTTCAACGAGCGCGGCGACAGTGTTGACAACGAGGATGAGTCCGAGGGGACCGATGAGGTGCCCAAGGTATTTTTCTTTCCATGACACCGAGCAGGTTTTTATTTTTGAATCAAAAAATTTTGAATTTATTATGCTTTTCTCAAGCAGGGATATTTCTTTCATAAGTTCACCTTTTTTATCAATAATGTGCCGTCGAAGTGTTATTTCGATACTTTGTTGAAATCTATTTTTATAGTTGTTTTTCCGCCCTGTTCAAATGTTACCGGAACAGAGAAAACGCCGTTTTGACCCTTGAATGTCTTGCTTTTTCCGGCAGCAACGCCTATGTTGCGTTTTCGCTCTGGTTTTTGGGTGTGAGGGTCAGCTCCGTTCCATCGTCATTGATTTCCCAGAAACCGTCGCTCCACATGGAATATTTTCCCGCAAACTGGGCGCAGTGAAGCTCGTAGATTCTGCCTTTTTCACCCCACTCGTTTGCGTCAGAGGTGTTTCTGAGCAGTATGTATGCATCGCCGACGACTCCCGCCCATATCTTGCTTTCGGAATCGGATCGCAGAATGTCGCCCTTTTTATCCTTTATGAAGCAAACTTGCCGACAGAAACAGACGGCTGTTTTGCCGGGACGGCTGTTGTTCCGCTTGAAGAGGCATCTGCTTTTGTCTCTTCAATGGATGCGGATTCGGAATCTGTTTGCGGTGCAGTGGAGTCCTGCGGAGCTGCAGATGGGTCCTCAACTTGAGCTTCAACGCTTCCCGAGGATGCGTCGGTGGTATCGGTTTCGATGTTCTTCTGGTCGCGGCAGCCTGCAAATAAAGCAAGCATCGCCAGTGAAAGAAGCGCGCAGATAAATTTTTTCATATATGATCCTCCTGTTTTTGATTTTGCTCTTTTGCTGTGATTTTAGACGCGGCAAACACACAATGCCCAAAATCAGTCAACAAAGTCTGCAAAAAATAATCATTATACATTGATTTTAATCAAAAACAGTTGAACGGTATTTCACTATCGGGTATAATATTATAAAATAAGGTTCGCGGGGGTGTTCTTTGTGGATGACAGAATAAATAATATATGCAGTTTATTTTATGCTTCACATTATATACCGCTGGCGGTGTATGAAGAAAGGACTATAGTACATATTTTTTCGTCGGCGGGCAGCAGTCTCGATTTGTTTTCTTTGTTTGAGGCTCAGTCGTTTTCCGCCGAGCAGACTATGTATATCCTGACTTTGCCTGAACAGGGGACATATGGGCAGATAAGAATAAAAACAGCCCGATGAGAGTACTTCTCGGTCCGGTTTTTCCGACGCCTATCACGGAAGATACGGTTATGACTGTTGCGCGAAGAAATTTAACGGATAAAAAAGATATGGATGCGTTGGCGGAATTTCTGTATTCCATTCCGAATTGCTCATATAATCAGTTTGTGAACCTTACCGCGCTTCTGAATTTTATTATCAACGGGGAGATGTTTGACATTGCGGAGCAGTTTCGCGAAGAATCGTCGGATGTAGGAAACAAGCTTGCGGTTACATATACCGAGGACTTGTACAAATCGCAGGACGAGCAGGTTCTGCACGGAACATATCAGTTTGAAAATATGCTCCTCTCATTTGTAAGGGACGGCGAGACAGACAAACTGAATGCGTTTTTGACCTCCACCGCGAAAACAACGCACCTGCGGGAGGGAAAACTTGCGGAAGCGCCGCTGCGTCAGGCAAAAAATCTTTTGATAGGCGTAGCACCATGGTCGGCAAGGTCGGCGCTATCGGCGGCGGACTCGGAGTTGAAGAGACTTATCGCCTTATCGATCTGTATATCCAGGAGTGTGAAAAGACCTCCTCAACAGAGGAGGTTAAAGTGCTGCAGTACAACATGCTTCTTGATTTCACGGACAGGGTTGCACAAGTGAAGGCCCCGCGGAATGCGTCGAAAGAGATATATGCCTGCATGCAGTATATTCAAAATCACACAAACTGTCAGATAGGAATAGATGATGTTGCGGGATTCATCGGAAAGAGCAGGACATATGTAACAAAAAAATTCAGGCAGGAAACCGGAGAAAGCATTACAGATTTCATTATAAAAAGTAAAATAAGAGACGCCAAAAGGCTTCTCAGATACTCTAACCGAAGTCTGTCGGAGATCAGCACCCATCTTTGCTTTTCAAGTCAGGCGTATTTCCAAACCGTGTTTAAAAAGTCTACGGGTATGACGCCGAATGAATACAGGAATGTTCACAACGAAAAGTGATTGGAACTTGAGGAAAATCGAAATTTTAAAGGAAAAATGCGATTCTTAGCAGTTAATCAAAAATTACAGAAAATAATAAATATGCAGTGCCGAACGCGCAGAATGGCTTCATCATCAAGCAGACGTCGATAGGATAACCGTCTGCGATAAATATGTGCAAATAGAATTCAAATGCGGGGTGATATTCGCCCGGCAATATGTAGAATAAAAAGAATGAACAGCGCCTCGAAATGTCTTATACAGCATTTCAAGGCGCTGATTGCGATTTTTATTTCGGATATTTCTTCAGAAAGTGGTGGAAATAATCACAACGATATGTTACAATTCCTATGAAGAGGAAAGATGAATCATAATTTTTTGCCGCCTTTTTCTTTTTATTGAAAAGATGCGTTGTTGAATATAGGAGTAATAATGTAATTTGTGCTTGAAAGAGCAGCTGATACACACAACAATGCGGTTCAGCTTTCGCTGTGCCCACTCACATCCACGTACTCTGCAATGAATATAAATTCTCAAGCATGTCTCAACACAGATTTTTAATGCTGTGTTACGGTGCAAGGCTTTCCGAGCCTTTTGTGTCTTACACGCAGCGGAAAGGAACGGTCATAACAATGAAAGAAAACCAAGAAAAGAAATCAAAGCTTTCCGGATTGGGTGCCACGCTTCAGCTCGGGAATAAGCCGCTTTGGAAGGAACGCGTGTCATATTTCTTCGTGAACCTCGGAAACATCCCTATAATGACCATGGTCAACGCATACCTTTCGATTTTCTATACCGACACACTCGGTATGGACGCAAAGGTCGTCGGAACAATGTTTTTGATTGCAAGAGTTTTTGACGGAGTGAATGACCCGTTCATCGGTTATTTCATTGACAGAGCGCCAAACTCAAAGTTCGGAAAATTCAGACGAATTCTTATTGTCGGAACGATCATCTGCACCTTGAACTATGCCGTGGTATGGATGGGTCCGGCATATGTTTCGGACTCGATGAAGGTTATAGTTGCCTATATTTCATATATGCTTCTCGGTGTGACCTTCCCCGTTATGGACATTTCACTCAACAGTATGCTTCCTGTAATGACAAACGATATGGAGGAGCGAAATTTCCTTGCAATGCTAAAAAATTTTGCTTACGGTCTCGGCGGTGGACTCAACCTCATAGCTCCTATTGTTTTCGCAAAGTTCAACTCTTCCGTCAAGGGCTATAATATTATGAATCTGCTTGCTATGGGAATCATTATTTCGTGCTCGCTCGGCGGAATCACGGGCATTCATCAGCGAGTCGAACCGCTCAAGGATGCCGGATATAAAGCAAAGGATGTTTTAAGAATCATTAAATTGAAGCCGATTATCGCTTTCTTCATCGGCGGACTCATTGTTCAGACGGGACTTGCGTTCGTTGCAACGTCGAATCCATATTATGCAACGCACGCGCTCGGCTCGATCGGAAAGCTCACTATTATGAATACGGTCGCAATTGTCGGCGGCCCCGTCTCATTGCTTGCCGTTCCGCTCGCGAAGAAGATTGGAAAGCGCAGGATTTATGTTTGCGGAATGATCGTCACGGCGATCGGTTGTCTCGTTCGCCTTGTTGCGGTCAACGACAAAACGAGCGGTCTTGTCGCCGCCTGTATCTCAAGCGTAATTTGCAGCTGCGGAACAAGCTTTGCACAGCTTTTGTATTATTCGATTCAGGCGGATAATATCGACTATGTGGACTACAAGCTCGGCCTGCGTGCTGAGGGCGTGATTGCCGCAGCGACCTCAATGATTACAAAAATCAGCAACGGAATAGGCGCAGCTTTTTCGCTTTACGTTCTTTCATGGACAGCAAACGGCGACGGCTCATACACAAAGTTAGGCCTCAGCCTTGCTGACGGCTTGATTCCGGGTATAGTGGTTTTTGTTGGTGCGATTGTATTCTTGCTGCTTTACAGAATCAACAATGAAGAAGCCGAAAAAATTCAGGCGGTTCTTTCGGAAAGACGGGAGACGGCGGAAAATGAAACTTAAAAATATCCGAATCGATGATCTGTGTGGTTTTGCCGTGACAGACAGTGAAAATCCGCGCTTCACTCTTGAAACCGAAAACGAGCTTGAAAACGCTTTTATTTCTTCATATTCCCTTAAGTCAAAAGTGACGAAGCTGTCCTTTGGCAGACAGAAGAGCAAAGCTCTACGGTCGACAATATCGTTTATGGCGGAAGAGCTCTTCTCCCGTGCACGGTTTATACGGTGGAAGCGACGGTTTGTGACAATTACGGAAACAAAGCCGAAAAAACGGCGGAGTTTGAAACGGGCTTTCTTTCCGGTGATTTTTCTGCGGAGTGGATAACGAAGCCGAACTATCACGTCGGTTTCGGAAAAAGCCCCATTCCGCTCGTCTTCAAACGTCAGTTTTTGCTTTCAGGTAAGGTGAAAAAAGCGCGGCTTTATTCAACCGCGTTCGGAATTTATTCTTTCACGCTTTGCGGAAAAGAGATTTCCGACGACCGCTTTGCTCCCGGTTTCACGAGTTTTGAAGACCGACTTCAATATCAGGTTTATGACATTGCGCCGTTTCTCGAAGAGAAAAACGAATTGGTTTTCACCGTTGCGGGCGGTTGGGCGGTCGGGATTTTCGGCCTGAATAGAAGTAATAAGCTCGGCGCCGACAGGCTCGCGCTCAAAGCACTTGTTCAAATCGAATATGACGATGGGCGAAAAGACGAAATTAAAACCGACGAAAGCTGGCTCGTCACCGCTGACGGGCCTGTCAGAGACGTGTCGTTTTATAACGGAGAGATATTCGACGCAACGAAAACCTTGAGCAAGGCGATCTTTGAAAATGCCGAAAAAGAGAAGCCCGTATTTCTCCGCGCCTCGTCGCATCGTACGGAAAATTTGCAAAAATAATCGAAACGCTCGAACCGAAAGAGATTCAAAAAAGCCAAAACGGCTATATCTATGATTTTGGTCAAAACTGCGCCGGAGTTCTTGAACTTGAAATTAAAGGGAGAAAAGGGCAGAGGATAACCGCTCGACATGCGGAGGTTCTTTTGAACGGCGAGCTTTTTACAAAGCCGCTGCGTTCGGCGAAAGCAAAGCTTGAATATGTTTGCGGCGGAGAAGAAGAGACCTACTGCCCGAAATTTACCTTTATGGGTTTTCGTTATGCCGAGCTTTGCGGAATTGAGCCTGAAAACGTCAAGGTCAGAATGAAGGTTATTTCCTCGATTGACGAGGAAACGGGAGACTTTTTCTGCTCCAACGAAAGCATTAACCGCCTTCAAAAGAATATCAGATACAGTGGTTTTTCAAACTTCCTTGAGATCCCGACCGACTGTCCTCAGCGCGACGAAAGACTCGGCTGGACGGGCGACATCTCCGTTTTGCTTCGACGGCGTGTTTCAACTTCAATATGAACCGCTTTCTTAGAAAGTGGCTTATTGATGTGAAAGCACAGCAGACAAAAGACGGAGGAATCCCCGTCGTTGTTCCTCGGGTCAAACATTTCGGCGGAACAAAGATTACGGCCGGCTGGTCCGACTGTGTTTTCCTTGTCCCGTGGGCGCTTTATCAAAACAGCGGGGACAAAACCATTCTTGAAAAGTTTTATCCGATGATGAAAAGATATCTTTCGGGAGTCGAAAAGAAGGCGGCGGCGTTTTCATCGGGGGAAAGGCGATACATTTGGTCGCACGGATTTTCTTACGGCGATTGGTGCGCTCCGAACGAAAATCAAAAGCAATGGATGGCAAAAAAGAAGTGGATTTCAACCGCATATTATGCCAACGATTGCGCCCTCGCATCAAAAATTGCGACAATTCTCGGTTTTGAAGAGGAGGCTAAGGCGTTTCAAGAAAAGCGAAAGTGCATCGAAAACGCATATCGGAACGTTTTTACCGACAAAAAAGGAACGCTCAAAAACGAGTTTCAAACAGCCTATGTTTGCCCGCTGTATTTTGGAATGGTGAGCGGAGAGGAAAGAAAAAAATATGCTGAAAACCTTTTAAGACTCGTGAAAGAAGCCGATAATCATCTTTCCACCGGCTTCCTCGGAACACCATATCTCCTTTTCGCCCTTTCTGACAACGGATATATAAATGAAGCATATGACCTTTTACTTCAGGATACCGTCCCATCGTGGTTGTATGAAGTCAAAGCCGGGGGAACGTCAATTTGGGAGCGTTGGGACGCGCTTCGACCCGATGGAACCGTCAATCTCGGAAAAGATCCGGGAAGCGGCCTGGTAAACGCTGTCGGCGGAGGAATGGTTTCTTTCAACCATTATGCGAACGGTGCAGTCGGCGATTGGTTATATAGGCGCGTCGCGGGACTCGAAGCGATTGAGCCGGGCTACAAAAAATTTAAGGTTGCACCCCTCGTCGGAGGCGGACTCACGAGCGTGTCATGTTTCAAAAAGCTTTCGAGCGGAACTATCAAAATCAATTGGAATTTTGAAAACGGCGTTTTTGTTCTCTCGATTAATGTTCCGTTTAACACGAGCGCTGTCATCACTCTGCCCGACGGCGAAATGCACGAGGTTCAAAGCGGAAAGTACAGCTTTAAAACAGATTTAAAAATATAAGATAACCAAACTGCTTAATGCCGCCTCAATCGGTTCTTCGACTGAGACGGCATTGCTTTTGTTATATGCCGGCGTTTTGGGAAGTATTGCGTGTTATCGGGCGCAAGCAACCGGCAGGTGCTTAAAATTTCGAACTATCACTGCGCGTCATTCATATTGAAGCAGAATTGAAAATGCATTTTACGAAAGACTATTTATCTTTTGTCGCAATATTTCCTTTTCACGCTTCCGTTTGTCGCGAATCTGATATAAGGTATTCCGTATTTGTCCAGGATATCATTTTTCATTTTGTCGCGCTCAAACTGTTTTGTGCCATGTCGGTGAAATGAATAACCGTCAACTTCGACTGCTAAAAACGCTTGCTTTGAGATTTTGTTGAATATCAGAAAGTCAAGGTGCGTTGAGCTGTTCATTGCATATCACATTCGTCATCATTTAGCAACCGAGGGTCTCTTATGAGCATCTTCAGCGGCTGATGACAGATAACAGCGAGATCATTCTTTCGCTTTCGGTCAGAACTTCTGTTATGAGTGCATACATGAGATTTTCAGAATCATAAGAGGAAACTCTTTTGTGCTTCTTTAGGTAATCCTGTCGTGCCTGCGTGTATTGACTGTAGAGATAATCAAATACTGAATACAATGCGCTGTTGCTGACTGAACAGTTTTGGTATTCAATGTATTCGATAAGATCGCGGATGTTCTGCCCGTCTCCTTGGTAATTACCGGATGTTATCAGCACAAGCTGCTTTTTAGCTCTTGATACCGCAACATTGAGAAGATAGGGATTGTCCGTGAAGTCGGTTATTTTATCATCTACGGTAGTCATTATTATTGTATCTTTTTCGCGTCCTTGAAACTTATGAACCGTAGCTACCGTGATGTCGCTGCTTGGAAGCTGTTCTTTTATCGTGTTGATTTGATCGTTATACGGCGCGATTATTCCTATTTTGTTTGGCTCCGAGTTGATTTTCGGTAATATTTCTTTAGTCAGAATATCTATCTGCCGTTGGTTCATATGTCCCCTTGAGTGATTGCCGACGGAGGTTTTCACAACGGAAAGAACATTTGATTCTCCGCAATCGTTTGTCATAATTATTAAATTGCCGTTATAGAACTTCTGGTTGCAGAAATTTATTATTTTCGGGTGACACCTGTAGTGCTCACGAAGAAGAGTTCTCGGAATATCAGGAATAACTTTGCAAAGCGATGAAAGAAAACTGTTATTTGCAAAATTATAACTGAGGGAGAGATCAAAAGAGCGGAATATTGCATCTGCAATTTTTCGGTCGCCATCGGTTATGACATTTGGCAGTTGCTTGGAATCCCCAACTATTACTGCGTGTCCTGCGTTTGAAAGCGCCAATGCGCCCGTGGAATATCGACCTGAGAAGCTTCGTCCATTATTGCATAATCAAATTTAGCCTTGCGGTACAAACTGTTTCTGGATGAAAATGTAGTGCTGAGTACCACCGGATATTCAAATTGAAATTCACAAGACCTTTTCCAAAGATCTTCTTCGGTGAAAATCGGACGACTTTCATTTTTTGAATATTTAATGTACAGCCGATGCTTAAAGTATTGCATTGATTTTGCTTGCATATCGTTCAAAAGCTGCTGCGCATTTATGCTTTTTAATGAGCTTTTTGCAAAACTGATTTTTCTTTGCAGCTCTTCTTCTTTGGCTCTGTAAAAAAGTGCATGAAGTGCTGATATTATATGCTCGGGCTTGTTTTTATAAAAATCCCACTTGCACATTCCGTACTTGAATCTGCTTTTCAGCTTGAAAAAGAAAGAAACACTTTTTTCGCTGTCTGCATACCTTTGACATCTTTCCCATAGTTTGAGGATATCGGAGGAATTGACGGTTTTGCGCATTATTATTTTTGTGCGATCCGGCAGATCTGTTTCCGTAATGTATTTCTCAAAGTGGCGTTGCTCAAGAATAATCTGATTGAGTTCCTGCTTTGTTTTTGCAAGCTCCGACTGTAAATCAAAAACACGAACAAGCTGTTCGGAAAGTGTCTTTATTTCTTCAACAAATTCCGGACTTTCCGCCTCGGCAGAAAACCAGCTACTGAAGTCGGGATATAAATCTGTTTGGGAGGTCAGAAATTTAGTTTTATTTGATGATCTGCCGAGTGATGCTATAATAAAATCAAGTCCGTATTCAGAAAACTTTTCGTATATATTCTGTATTGCCGAATTGTTATTGGATACGACTTGTACTGTTTTGCCGGCGATGACGATGTTAGCGATAATATTCAGAATCGTTTGAGTCTTTCCGGTTCCGGGAGGACCTTCAATAACACTGAGCTTATTCTCTAAAGCATTTTTTACGGCATTGAATTGGCTCGCGTTGCAACCAAACGGAAAAATAAGATATGGAAGTTTTACCGAAATTTCGCCATAAAGATCGGGATTTAAGTAAACTGCCAATGCGGATGTTTCGTCGATAAAATCTATTCCTTCATATTGCAACGGTAAAAGTTTTTCACCGTTTTCTGTTTTCAGATTACAGAGTTCTGCCGATCTTTGCAGATAGTTGAAAACATTTTTTGCAGCCTCATTATCAAAAACAGACTTTTCTATTTGCAGATCCTCTTCCGCATAGTCACGCGCGGAGCCGTTTTCGAAGCATATGTGCCAATAGCGTCGGTTGATGTCCGCAAAAACATAGATAGCGCGTATATTCCAAAGCGCAGTTCCGTTATGCGATAAATGGTAGTTAGATGGATCGAGAACAACAGGTTCTTTCAGCCAATGAACATTTTTCGGGTTATATGAATATGTCTTTTGATTCTTGAATGTTATTTCGTATTTTTGGGTTGTGGCATTGTACTTCAGCTCGATAATATCTTCCGTAATTATCCGCCCGTTGGCGATTATCATTTGCCTGTTTGAGTTCACGCGTTTCACCACCTGTATTTAAATATCTGCGAAATAATTATATATCAATCTTGTTGAATTTGAAATAACTTTTGTTAATAAAATGAAGAAAAGCCTTCACGATTATCAAAACCGTGAAGGCTTTTTTGGCGGACAGGGTGGGATTCGAACCCACGAGCCGCTTGTGCGACTACCTGATTTCGAGTCAGGGCCGTTATGACCACTTCGATACCTGTCCGTATTTTTAACGGCTATGATATTTTAGCAAATGTGCCGGGCTTTGTCAAGCGGATTTGCAATTTGCCGTGAATTTTATTTGCGCATTTGCGGTATGATGCTTGCGCTGCGATGAAATGACCCCACCCGTTTTGGCGGGTGGGGCTTTGTGCTGTGGGTTTTAGAATGTGACTTTTACTGTCTTTATCTCGAAGGGCTTGAATCTGAGCGAGACTGTGTTGCCGCTGACTTCGAGCTGCTCTTCGTTTTCTTCGAGCAGGTTGCAGACATATACGCTCTTCGGAGCGCGGTCGAAGGTGTAGACGCAGTCGGTCGTCTTGTTCCATGTCTCATATGCGCGGATGATGACATCGTCGCTGTCCTCAGCCTTCTTGACGGTCTCGATGATGACATTGTCCTTGTCGGTGCTCACGAGCGAGTAGCTGTCGTGAGCCGCCTTGCCGCTGACGCAGTAGAGCGGCAGGTTGAGCGAATAGCCCTGGTTGACGACATCGGAGGTGTCGACCGAGCCCGCGTGCGTAGATGGAGTAGGTGAAGCGGTGAACTTCTCTGTCCTGCTCGCTGTTCGGGTTGACGGCGCAGCGCAGGAGGCTCGTTCTGATGTGACCGTCCTTTATGTCGTGACCGTACTTGCAGTCGTTGAGGACGGAGAGACCGAAGCTGTTGTCGCTGAGATCGACCCACTTGTGACCGACGACTTCAAACTGCGCGAAATCCCAGAGCGTGTTGCGGTGGGTCGGGCGCTTGTAGTTGCCGAACTGGATATCATAAGTGGCCTCGGTGGCGTTGACATCAACGGGGAAGTCCGCCTTGAGAAGTATCTTCTTCTCTTTCCAGTCGACCGTGTAGTCAATGTCGATGCGCGGCAGGTCTGCGTAGAAGATGAAGCTCTGCTCGATGGTCGAGGAGAGGAACTTGCGCGTGACCTTTATGACTGTGCGGACGGGTCCGCTCTCGGTCACATCGACTGCGCTGACATCGTTTATCTCGGTGTACTTCTGATCAAAATAGACCTTGATATCCCATGCCTCGTGGTTGAACGGTCTGTCGTCATAGGCATAAATTTTATTGAGAACTTCGCCCTCGGGCGCGACGGCTCTGCCGGTTGCCTTGTGGATGAGAGACGCGATGTTCATATCCTTGTCGAACTTGACGGTGAAGAACTTGTTCTCTATAGTCTTGTTCTCGACTTTAACGGTGTTCTCGCCGGACTCGCCGCCGTGAACAATACTGAAGGTTTTGTATCCCTTTGCGGGCACGCCCTTTGCAAAGAACACAAGGCGTCCGTCGGCGGATTTCTGCCACGGCATGACGTTACCGTCGGCGTCGACTATCGAGAAATGCTCGTCAGCGGCATATCGGTGATAACGACATCGTCGCGCTCTGCGCCGAAAGTGTTGAAAACGGTCAGGGCGCTGCCGTCCGGAGTGCAGACTATCTTGCGAGAGTGTCGGCTATCTCAGCTTTGCCCTCGGAGATGAGCTTGTCGTACTGCTCCTTGGAATCCTCGTAGACTTCTTTTATCGAAGAGCCGGGGATTATATCATGAAACTGGTTGAGGAGTATTATCTTCCATCCGTCATTGATGAACTGACGGGGATAGGACGCGATGCCGTTTGAGTCGGCGATGGCGCAGATAGTCTCCATATCATGATAGAGCAGCTCGCTCTTTCTGTTGTATCGCTTGTTTCTGCCCTGCGAGGTAAGGGTGCCGCGGTGGAACTCGAGATAGAGCTCGCCCGCCCATTTGGGCAGCCTGCGCGAACCCTTGACTTCCTTTTCGAGGTCGTGATAGAAGTCTATTGCAAACTCCTGCTTGACTTTCGGGCAGCCGGGGATGCCCTTTGCCATGCGGTGACCCATTTCGAGCATATCGCGGGTCGGTCCGCCGCCGCCGTCTCCGTGGCCGAAGGTGCAGAGATACTCTTTGTTGAGATCCTTCTGCGAGTACCTGTGCCAGCCGCCGAGGATGTGCTCGGGGTTGAGATAGGCGTTGTATGTTGTCTGCCAGCAGTCTCCCTCGTCGAAGCAGTCGGTGCTCGGCGAGAAGTGAGAGAGAATCTCCGTGCCGTCGATGCCCTTCCACATGAATGTGTCATAGGGCACTTTGTTGAACTCGTTCCAGGATATCTTTGTGGTCATGAAGTAGTTGATGCCGGCCTTCTTCATAATCTGCGGGAGCGCCGCGCTGTAGCCGAAAACATCGGGGAGCCACATTATCTTGTTGTCAACGCCGAACTCGTCCTTGAAGAAACGCTTGCCGACCAGGAACTGGCGGACAAGGGATTCGCCGGAGGTGACGTTGGTGTCCGATTCGACCCACATGCTGCCCTCGACTTCCCAGCGTCCTGCGGCGATCATCTTCTTGATGCCTCATAGACCTCGGGATAGTCCTCCTTGACAAAGGCATAGAGCTGAGCCTGCGAGGACATGAACTTGTATTCGGGATATTCCTCCATGAGCTTGAGGACGGTTGCAAAGGAACGGCCGGCCTTCTCTCTTGTCTGGCGGAGTCTCCAGAGCCATGCGACATCGATATGCGTGTGACCGATGCAGCAGGCGGTCGCGTCCATGGTATTTTTTGAATATATTTCCCTGTCGAGCAGGTCGATTGCCGCCTCGGCGGAGGCAGCGAATGTATCGTAATCAGCGGTGTTGAAATCGATAAGATTGACGGCGTCGTTGAGCGCCTTGACTATATCGATGCGCGGAAGATCGTCCGCGTCATAGAGGGACGCGACTTTGAGCGGGGTTTTGAGATCGAAGATGAGGCGGTTGACAAGGTCATCGACGACCTTGAGGCGCGCGCCCATTCTCAGCTTGCCCTTGAATTCCCAAGCGTCCGAATATGCGTTGAGGCAGCAGTCGAATTCTTCGCCGCCCTTGGCGCAGTCGAGCAGGCGTATCTC
>ENA-OQCP01000214-OQCP01000214.1-human-gut-metagenome-genome-assembly--contig:-NODE-214-length-25267-cov-3.569928_pt1 | contig 25267 bp, 30 predicted proteins | sample MGYA00242760_ERZ504583 | MGnify/ENA primary metagenome ERZ504583 (study PRJEB26092, sample SAMD00036308) | human gut metagenome | host: Homo sapiens | study: EMG produced TPA metagenomics assembly of...
TGCGATAGTTATCTGAGTGCTTATCTGCGACGGGATCGAGTATCTTGCCGAGCTCGCTGACTGATTGAAGCGGCGGGCGATTTTCCGTCGAGGAATCGCTGATGCCGGAAGCGCGAGCATGAGCACTGCCAGCCGATATGACCTTTGTAATAGAGCACGGCGAATGCGGGTATAAGAAAGATTCTTATAAGCGAGAGCAGATTCGGGACAGTCAGACAGCCCTTAAACAGATTTTTTACCATAGTTATCCTCCTCAAATATGTTCCTCCTGTGCGGGGACGGAAATATCAAACCGTTATCAGCCGTGAAAATATATCGGTTGAAACGATCAAACTCACGAGTTGGATGCGCCGACTGCCGAGGCGAACTGCGTGCCGGGCGCAAATGACGCGGCGGCATCGAGCAGCAGGCAGGCAAACACGGCGACGAACACGCCCTTCAAAGCCCCGAAAACACCGCCGAGAGTGCGGTTGACGGAGCGGATAACGGGCAGTTCAAACAGCTTGCAGACAGCCTTGGCGGCAATCTGAAGAAAGAAATCGCAGACAAAGAAAATGACGGCGAAGCTCAAAACTTTAAGTACGGCGACAGCGATAGGCTTCGCGACGCTGTCGCAGATTTCGGCGGCGATATTCGACGCGCTCAGATCGACAGAGCCCGCCTTTTCGGATATCGCGGCGATATCAACGCCCATGCTCTGAGCCGCTTTGACAATGGCGGCGGGCAGAGAAGATATAACTTCCTGCACATTCTGCGAGGTGACTGAGTCGAGGACATATCGGGCAGCTGAGCCGCCACGGCAGTTTCAAGGCTCTTTTTTATGAACAGGTCATATATACCGCTTGCGACAGGTTCGCTCAGCCATACGGCGAGCGCAGCCGCCGCGGCGACCACGACGAGTCCTATAATCGAGCGGATAAGCCCGTTTTTGACGCCGACGAAAATGCACAGCGCAAACACTGCGACTATTAAAAAATCGACTATAAAATCCAAGACTTATCCCCCCCTGTTCGCTGTTTTTTCAATTATATCACACGCTATGCACAGTGGCAAACCTTTTATTATTAAGCGGTTGTTAATTTTTTGTGATATTTGACGCATATTGTACATACACGTCGCTGCCCGCGCAGATGACCCTTTTGCCGTTTTTGCCGGCGGAGACGGTCTTTGCAGTCTCGCCGCTTGAAGATATCAGTTCAACGCCGTCGTCAAACAGCACGGCGACATATTTATCGGTGCAGGTGAGCGCATAAATTTTCTTGTCGAAGCTGCGCTCGAACAGAAGCTTTGAGCGCCTGTCGAAAGCCACGACCTTCGGCTTCTCTTCGTTGGCGTATTCATAGAGCACGACGCGCTTCTGCCGAATCCGACGCGGACTCGTGAGCCAGAGTGTTGCTGCCGAAAGAGTAATCCTCTTTGTGGCCTTTTTTCGTCACGGTCGTTTTGAAATCGGTCGAATAGGCTATTATGCTTGTACTCGAATTATATATGACATCGAAGAGCAATGTGTTGTCATATTTTATGTCGGTGACTACCGGATTATCTTTTTTGAAATTCAGCACAACGAGGCGCGAATATGTAACAGCGTTTTCGGAGCCGACGAGTATCAGCGCGGCGCTCTTGCCGTTGGGGGCTATCGAGATATCGAATATCTTCTCCTGCGCACACTCCCATGCAAATATCTTTTCTAACTTGTGATTATATACGCACAGCTCGCTCTGAGCTGCGGAGGTTTTGAGCGAGAACGCTATTGTGCCGTCCTTGCCCATGGCGGCGGTATAAATTGGCGAGCTGTATTGCCGTCGCCCAGAATCTTGCTTGAATTCATCAAAGTGAAATCGCCGGATGTGCGGTCATAGACCAGCGCTCTGCCGTTATAGACCGCCATATCGGGGTCGGAATAGTTATGTTCGAGGCGCGCGACCTCCTTGGCGGAGGAATTGAGCACGACGACGGAATCGCGGGTCAGCAGGGCGATATTCGACTTGAACGGTGTCATATCGAGCACATCAGCCGAGCTTATTTTATATGGATATCCCGCTCCCGTGCCTGACGCAGATATCAGCTGCTTTGCCGAATCCTCGACATCGTTATACTTCATGCCGCCGAACGAACGCGCGGCAAAAAACACGACCGCGCCGACCGCAAGCAGAGTCAATATAACAATTATTATCGTCTCGCGCTTTGAATTTTTTGTTTTCTTCCTGCCGTTTTGTGTGGGTTTATCCGCCTTTTTCTTTGCAAAGAGTCCGCTTATGAGCTTCTTTGCGCTGTTTTTCTTCTTGCCCTTTTTCTCTGCCAACTTGCCGCACCCCCGTTTTTTAGTCTTTGCCGTTATAGAAAACCTGCTCAAGGCAGAGTCCGTAGGCGGGCGCAGTCGCCCCCGCTCTGTCTCTGCTGAGCGATGAAATTATATCGGGCAGCGAATCTGCCGCTATCCTGCCCCTCGAAATATCAAGGAGCGTGCCGACCATTATTCTGACCATATTATAGAGAAAGCCGTCCGCCTCGAAGTACATCAGCACTTCGTTGCCTCGGCGCACGACATCGGCGCGGGTCAATGTGCGGACATTGTCGACCGTGCTGGCACCCGCCGCGCAGAACGCCGAAAAATCGTGGGTTCCGAGCATCTGCGACGCCTGACGGTTCAGGAAATCCGCGTCGAGCGGATATTTATAGTGATAAGAATATCTCGAAATAAAAGGGTTGCGCTCCTGCGCGTTCCAGATTCTGTAGACATATCGCTTGCCGGAGCAGTCATAGCGCGCGTGAAACTCAAACGGCACTTCGCGGCAGTCGGTCACAGCGATATCGTGCGGCAGAACGCCGTTCATCGCACTCTTCCACTTCTCGGGCGAAAGAGACGATTCGGTGCGCATATTGCAGCAATACATATCGGCATGGACTCCGGAATCCGTGCGCGAACAGCCTATGACATTGTCGCGGACTCCGCAGATACGCTCGGCGGCATCCTGAAAGGTCTGCTGAACCGTATTCGCATTTTCCTGTACCTGCCAGCCGTGATAATCCGTGCCGTCATAGCGCAGGGTAAAGAACAGATTCTTCAAAGCCTTCACTCCGATCAGATAAGATGCCCGAGATAATGATTGAGGACTATTACAGCCGCGAGCAAAGCGGCTGTGACACCGAGGGCAACAAAATCGCGCGCGGCGAGCTTCATCTGCTTCATGCGCGTTCTGCCCTCGCCACCCGTGTAGCAGCGGCACTCCATAGCGAACGCCAGCTCATATGCGCGGCGGAACGACGAGATAAACAGAGGAATCAATATAGGTATGAGCGCTTGGCGCGCTTTATAAGTCCGCCTGTTTCAAGATCCGCTCCGCGCGCTTTCTGCGCGTTCATTATGCGCTCGATCTCCTCGATAAGCACAGGGATAAAGCGCAGAGCGAGCGTCATTATCATGGCGAGAGTATGCACCGGTACTTTTATCACTTTCAAAGGCGAGAGCAGACGCTCCAAAGCGTCGGTGAGCATAGTGGGCGTGGTTGTATAGGTCAGCAGCGAGCTGACGACAACGAGCAGGATTATACGCACGGTAGTGAATATCGCGGTATAAACGCCTGTGGTCGTTATGGTTATTTTCCAAAATGAGACGAGCGTCTCGCCGCCGCGATTATAAAAGACATTGATAACGGCGGTGAAGAGCATAAGAATAACGAGCGGCTTTATGCTGCGCCACATCATCTTCATCGGGACTTTTGAAAGAAGAAGAGTTGCCACGACGAAAACGAGTCCGAGCGCGAGGGAATAGAAATTCCTGCACACAAAGAGAATGACTATAAGCGCCATTGTGAGCACAAATTTCATACGCGCATCCATGCGGTGGATGACGGAGGTGCCGGAATAATACTGACCGATAGTGATATCGCTTATCATACCGTTCCCCTCCCCTCAAAATAGCGCATGAGCTCGTCCGCGCCCTGACTTACCGTAAACACGGACGGAGAGACATCAAAGCCCCTGTCATGCAGCGCTCTGAATATTTTTGTTATCTGCGGAACGGTGAGTCCCATCTCCTCAAGCTCGTCCGTGCGGGAATAGACTTCGGGCACGGTGCCGAACATCGCGACATGGGAATGGTTGAGCACCAGGACTTTGTCGGCGGTCTTGGCGACATCCTCCATGCTGTGGGAAACGAGGATAACGGTGCTCCCCGTCTGATCGCGATAAGTGCGGACAAGCGAGAGAATGACCTCTCTGCCGCGCGGGTCGAGACCTGCGGTAGGCTCATCGAGAATGAGCACTTCGGGTTCCATCGCCATAACGCCAGCTATTGCGGCGCGGCGTTTTTCGCCGCCCGAAAGATCGAACGGAGATTTTTTCAGATGCTCTTCGCTAAGTCCGACAAATTCGGCGGCGCGGCGCACGCGGCGGTCAATCTCCGCGCTGTCGAGTCCCATATTTTTCGGTCCGAACGAGATATCTTTATAGACGGTCTCTTCAAAGAGCTGATACTCCGGATACTGGAAGCAAAGCCCAACCCTGAACCTTGCGGCGCGCAGGGTGCGCTTGTCTTTATTGATATCCTCGCCGCAGAGCAGAACTCTGCCGGAATCGGGCTTCAGAAGTCCGTTGAGATGCTGAAGAAGGGTGCTCTTACCGGAGCCGGTATGACCGATTATTCCGACTATTTCGCCCTTTTCAAACTTCACGTTTATATTCTCGATAGCGGCGACGGCTCCAGCCATGCCGTTTTCATAATAGTGGGTGAGATTTTCTGTTTCAAGCACTGTCATCGGCTCACCTCCATTATTTTTGAAAGCGCCTCGACGCACTCGTCGGCGTCAAGGATATCGCCGGGCAGGTCTATCCCCTTTTCGATCAGACGGTGGCACAGCTCGGTGCTCTGCGGCACATCGAGTCCGCAGCGGCGCAGGACATCGGTCTGGGAAAACACCTCGCGCGGCGTGCCGTCGAGGCAAAGTCGCCCGGAATCTATAATTATGACGCGGTCAGCCTTGACTGCCTCGTCCATGAAATGCGTAACAAAAAGGACGGTTATGCCCATCTCGCGGTTAAGGCGGCGGACTGTGTCAAATACTTCACGCCTGCCGCGCGGGTCGAGCATCGCCGTAGGTTCATCGAGCACGATGCAGCCCGTCTGCATGGCAATTATGCCGGCGATAGCCACGCGCTGTTTCTGGCCGCCGGAGAGCTTATGCGGCTCGCGCAGGCGGTAATCGTACATCCCGACCGCTTGAGGGCATCGTCGACCCTGCGGCGTATCTCATCGGGGGCTACGCGAGATTCTCGGGTCCGAACGCCACATCGTCCTCGACGATAGTCGCAACTATCTGGTTATCGGGATTTTGGAACACCATGCCGACCTTGCGGCGGATATCCGTGAGCCTGTCTCATCCGAAGTGTCGATGCCATCAACGGTAACTGTGCCGCTCTCAGGCACCAATATGGCGTTTGTCAGCTTTGCAAGGGTGCTCTTGCCGGAGCCGTTATGACCGAGAACCGCGACAAATTCGCCGCGGTTGACGGTGAGGTCTATATTGCAAAGTGCCGGAGAGGGCTTGGCTTCGCCTTGCTCCTCCGGCTCATAGGTATAAGTTACATTTTTAAATTCAATAAACTTCTCGCTCATTTTATCTTCTCCACACTGCGCTTGCGCCGCAGGGCAGGACGAGCCCCGAGGCGGTGACGGGCAGACCTATCTCATCGGAGGTCACCTTGCCACCGAACAGCGGCGACACTGTACTGCCGAGTATATACTGCATGACGGACGCAGAAAGTCCCGTTGTGTAAGAGTTGATGAGCACCATAACGGGATCGTCCGAGAGCACGGCGGTACACAGCGACGCAAAGTCATAAACCGCATCCTCAAGCTTCCAGACCTCGCCGCCCGGTCCTCTTCCGTAAGACGGCGGATCCATGATAATAATATCGTATTTGTTGCCGCGGCGTATCTCGCGCTCGACAAACTTCATACAGTCGTCAACGAGCCAGCGCACTGGCTCATTTGCAAGGCCGCTGACTGCGGCATTCTCCTTCGCCCAGGCGACCATGCCCTTTGAGGCATCGACATGGGTAACATGCGCGCCGGCGTTGAGAGCCGAAATCGTCGCAGCGCCCGTATAGGCGAAAAGATTCAGCACGCGCAGAGGTCTGCGCTCTTTTCTGATTATCTCGGCGGTCATATCCCAGTTGACTGCCTGCTCCGGAAAAACGCCCGTATGCTTGAAGCCCATGGGTTTGACCATAAACGAGAGATCGCCGTATTTTATCTTCCACGCGTCGGGAATCTTTCTTCTGATATCCCACTTTCCGCCGCCCGAAGATGAACGGTTATAGACTGCGTGCGCCTTATACCAGAGCGGATGGGTCTTCTCTGTTTTCCAGATGACCTGGGGATCGGGTCTTATAAGTATGACATCTCCCCAGCGTTCGAGCCTCTGACCCGAAGAGCAGTCGAGCAGCTCATAATCCTTCCATTTATCGGCAACGCGCATATCTTTTCCTCTCCGGCGCGGGGTTCCGCGCTCCTGTTATATAAGTCTCTCTCTGACGACCTCGGCAATCTCGTCGCAGAGCTTTTCGATAAGTTTTTCGTCCTTGCCCTCGAGCATGACTCTGACGAGCGGCTCGGTGCCGGACACCCTGACGAGCACGCGTCCGTCCTCGCCGAGCTCAGCCTCAGCCTTGGCTATGGCTTTCTTTATCTCCTCATCGCTTGAAAAACGCACCTTGCCGATGTTGGAGACTCTGACGTTCTTGAGCACCTGCGGATAGACCTCCATGCACTTTGCAAGCTCGGAGAGCGACTTTCCGGTGCGCTTCATGGTCTGGAGCACCTGAGCGGCGGTCACTTCGCCGTCACCGGTGGTCGAATGATGCAGGAAAATGACATGTCCGGACTGCTCGCCGCCTATCGCATAGCCCTTTTCGAGCATACGCTCGAGGACATAGCGGTCACCGACCTTCGTTATCTCACAGTGAATATCATTGTCGGCGCAGAACTTGTGGAAGCCCATGTTGCTCATGACGGTGACAACTGCCGCGTCGCCATCAAGCTCACCGCGCTCTTTCATATCCTTGGCGCAGATGGCGATTATCTTATCGCCGTCAACGACATCGCCGTTTTCATCGACTGCAAGGAGTCTGTCGCGTCGCCGTCGAATGCGAAGCCTGCCATAAGTCCGTGCTCAACGACATATTTCTGAAGATTCTCGAGGTGAGTCGAGCCGCAGTTGTCGTTGATATTGACGCCGTCCGGCTTGTTTGAGAGCACATCGCACTCAGCGCCCATCTGCATGAAGAACTCGGGAGCGGTTATGCTCGAAGAGCCGTTGGCGCAGTCGAGGGCTATCTTCATGTTGTTGAACCTGTAATCAACGGTCGAGCACAGGTGGGTATATAATCGAAAATCGGCATTTCGGAAGTTGTGATTCTGCCGACATCGCCGCCTATTTTGACGGGCGGAACGACGGTCTCATCGAGGATTATCGCCTCGATCTCCTCCTCGAGCGCGTCGGGGAGCTTATATCCGTCGGACTTGAATATCTTTATGCCGTTATATTCGCAGGGGTTGTGCGAGGCGGAAATCATTATGCCCGCATCGTACTGATATTTCTGAACAAGGAACGCCACTGCCGGGGTCGGCACGACGCCGAGGAGCAGAACATCTGCGCCGACGGAGCAAAGACCTGCGCTGATGGCGGCCTCAAGCATCTCCGACGATGCGCGGGTATCCATGCCTATAAGCACGCGAGGCCTTTTATGCGTGCTGTCGGTGAGCACCATGGCGGTAGCTCTGCCGATTTTCATGGCGAGTTCGCAAGTAAGCTCGCTGTTTGCAACGCCTCTTGCGCCGTCTGTTCCAAAAAGTCTTCCCATAACTAAACCTCCAATTATCAGATATCGAACTGCTGTTGACCCGGCATTGCTATGCGAGATGCCTGTAAGCGGCGGGAGTGACCGTGCGTCCGCGCGGAGTTCTGCTGAGAAAGCCAATCTGCATGAGGTAAGCTCATAAACATCCTCAATCGTTATCGCCTCTTCGCCGACTGCCGCGGCTATCGTCTCGAGTCCCACGGGACCGCCGTTGTAGTTTCTTATCATCGTAGTGAGGACAAGTCTGTCTATCGAATCAAGCCCGAGGCATCGACCTCCATGCGGTCGAGCGCCATTGAGGCTGTTTCGCGGGTTATTACGCCGTCGCCCATGACCTGGGCGAAGTCGCGCACGCGCTTCAAGAATCTGTTTGCGATTCGCGGAGTGCCGCGCGAGCGCGAGGCTATCTCGCCTGCACCGCTCGGATCCATCTCGATGCCGAGGATTCCTGCGGAGCGCGTGACTATCTGCGAGAGCTGCTCGGGCGTATACATCTCAAGGCGGAGAATAACGCCGAATCGGTCGCGCAGGGGCGCGCTGAGCTGACCCGCTCTCGTCGTTGCGCCGACAAGGGTGAAATGCGGCAGGTCGAGCCTTATCGAACGCGCCGAGGGGCCTTTGCCGATAATTATATCTATCGCGCTGTCCTCCATGGCGGGATAGAGCACCTCTTCGACCGAGCGCGACAGGCGGTGGATCTCATCGACGAAGAGCACATCTCCGTCGTTGAGGTTCGTCAGCAGCGCGGCAAGGTCGCCGGGCTTCTCTATCGCGGGGCCCGAGGTCACGCGGAGATTGACATTCATTTCATTCGCTATTATGCCCGCAAGGTCGTTTTGCCGAGTCCGGGAGGGCCGTAAAGCAGAACATGGTCGAGGCAGTCGCCTCTGCGGCGGGCGGCCTCGATATAGACCGAGAGGTTCTCTTTCGCCTTATCCTGGCCGATATAATCGGTCAGCTGGCGCGGGCGCAGGGAAAACTCAAGGTCGGTATCCTCGGGCGAGAGATCGGGGGTAACTATGCGGTTTTCAGTATCCATATCCATAGAGCCGTCTCCTTTCTCTCATTATATATTCTTTGAAATAAGGCGCAGAGCCTGTTTTATCAGTTCTTCGGACGACAGCGACTGATCGAGCCTGCCGACCGCCGAAGCCGCTTCGGTCTTTGTATAGCCGAGCATGACGAGGGCATCGACCGCCTCCTCGCCTGCGCTCGACGACGCGGCGGCGTTTATCGCGGCGAGCTCCTCGCGGTTCTCGGAAGATATATATGATTTCAGTTTATCTTTAAGTTCAAGCACGACTCTCTGAGCAAGCTTTGCGCCCACGCCCTGAGCCGCAGTTATCGCCTTTGTATCGCCCGAGGCGACGCAGACAGCAAGCCTGTTCGGAGTCAGCTGAGAGAGTATCGCAAGGGCGGCTTTCGGGCCGACGCCGGTAACATTTATGAGCAGTTTGAAGCAGTCAAGCTCATCCTTATCGTAGAAGCCGAACATATCGAGCGCATCTTCGCGGACATTGAGATAGGTATAGAGCGTGACCGTATCGCCTATAGTGCCTATATTTTTCAAGGTATTGGCAGTGGCACTGCAATTGAACGCAACGCCGCCGCAGCTGACCGCGACGCTCGTGGCATCGGTATAGACCACTTGACCGGTGATACTGTAAAACATACTGCTCTCCTTTATCTGTACTGGCTGAGTCTGCCCATGACGGAGCCGCTGCAATGGCAGTGGCAGACCGCCATAGCGAGCGCGTCGGCGGCGTCATCGGGCTTCGGGATTTTTTCGAGATTGAGGATTATCCTCGTCATCTCCTGCACCTGCTTCTTCTCAGCGCGTCCGTAACCGACGACGCTCTGTTTGACCTGCAGGGGTGTATACTCAAAAATCGGGATACGGTGCTTCTGCGCGGCGAGGACGAGAACGCCCCTCGCCTGGCTGACATCGATAACCGTTTTTGCGTTGTTGTTATAGAACAGCTTTTCTATCGACATCGCTTCGGGATTATACTTCTCCATAAGCTCCGACACGCCGTCATATATGCGCTCGAGGCGGATGTTGAACGGCATTCCTGCGGGCGTTGTCACCGCGCCGTAATCGAGCATGGTGAAGTGGTTGTTTTTATATTCCACAACGCCGCAGCCGACGATTGCATATCCGGGATCAATACCGAGAACTATCATTTCTTGTTTGATTCCCTTTCTCTGATTATCATGCGCGTCGGGGTGCCCTCAAGACCGAATACGGAGCGAATCTGATTGTCGATATATCGCTGGTAGCTGTAATGGAACAGATCCTTGCGGTTGACGAAGCAGACGAATGTCGGCGGACGGGTCGAAGCCTGAGTCATATAGAATATCTTGAGTCTTCTGCCCTTATCTGTCGGCGGTTGGACGCGCGCCGTGGCATCGGCGAGCAGGTCGTTGAGGCGGCCGGTCGAGATACGCATGGCGTTCTGATCGTCAACATATTTGATGAGCTCAAACAGTCTGTCGAGCCTGAGTCCCGTTTTTGCCGAGATAAAGATTATCGGGGCGTAGGACATAAACGAGAAGTCGTTCATCAGCTTCTTGCGGTAAGAGTCCATGGTCTTGCCGTCCTTTTCGACGGCATCCCACTTGTTGACTGCGATTATGCAAGCCTTGCCGAGCTCGTGCGCGATACCCGCGACTTTGGAATCCTGCTCGGTGAAGCCCTCCACCGCATCTATCATTATAACACATACCTGCGCGCGTTCAACAGCCATTCTCGCTCTTATGACGGAATATTTTTCGATAGCGTCATAGACGCGGCTCTTTCTGCGCAGACCTGCGGTATCTATAAAGACAAACTTGCCGTATTCATTTTCCACATAAGAATCCGTTGCGTCGCGGGTAGTGCCTGCGATATCGGAGACTATCATTCTGTCCTCGCCCAAAATGGCGTTGACGAGCGACGATTTGCCGACATTGGGCTTGCCGATAACGGCTACCTTGATGGTGTCGTCCTCTTCTTCCTCTTCGTCGGCGGGCGGCAGATGCTCGCAGACGGCGTCGAGCAGATCACCCGTGCCCATTCCGTGGACGGACGAAACGGCTATCGGATCGCCGAGACCGAGATTATAAAATTCATAGTACTCCGCGGGAGGTTCGCCGACGGTGTCGCACTTGTTGACACAGAGAACTATCGGCTTGCCGCTCTTCTGGAGCATGGACGCGACCTCGCTGTCGGTCGAGACAACGCCGGAGCGCACATCAGTGACGAGAATTATAACATCCGCGCTGTCGATAGCCAGCTGAGCCTGGCGGCGCATCTGCTTTAAAATTATATCGTCCGAATAGGCTCAATGCCGCCCGTATCGACGAGCAGCAGCGTTCTGTTGCCCCACTCGCAGTCTCCGTAGATTCTGTCGCGGGTGACGCCGGGGTATCGTCGACTATGCTCAGACGTGCTCCGACGAGCTTGTTGAACAGGTCGATTTGCCGACATTGGGTCTGCCGACGATTGCAACAACCGGTTTTGACATATTTATGACCGCGCGGCAAACGGCTTTCGCCGATACCGCTTCCTTTCAAGTTTTGGGATTATTATAAGCAGCATTTACGCTTATAAAAATCAAAAAGGCAGAGAAGGCTCATCCTCCTCTACCTCTCCGCATTCATGACTTGTACGAAGCACAGCCGAGGCGGAACCTCAGCTTAGCAGTTAACGCTTTAAGCCGCCGATACCGGCCGCTTTACGAGTCATATTTGACTTGCGTGTGTTTCAAAGGCTCACGCGTCCTTCTTAATCACTTGCTTGCCGTTGTAATAGCCGCACTCGGGGCATATTCTGTGGGGTCTCTTGTACTCCCCGCACTGCGGGCACTTAACGAGCTCGGGAGCGTCCATCTTCCAAACGTTGGAACGTCTCTTGTCTCGTCTTGCGCTTGATACTCTTCTCTTGGGTACCGCCATGTTGAGCACCTCCTTAATACTAGTGCATTGAATGTGGAAAAAATCCTTTTAATTATCCAAAAGCTGTTTGAGAGCCTCGAGACGCGGGTCTACGGCTTTTTGCAGCTGCATTGGCCTTCATTGAGGTTGGCGCCGCAGAACTGGCAGACGCCTTTGCAATCCTCTTTGCACAGAATCTTGCTGGGCAGGGTGAGGAAAATATCCTCCCGCACAAGAGGATCAAGCTCAAAATGCATATCTTCAACAAGAATCAGCTCGTCGTTCTCCTCATCGTTGAGCGAGGTCACGAGAGTGTGCGAAACGGGAATGTCGAAAACGCGGTCTATCGATGAAGCGCAGCGGTCGCAGTCCGTAAACACTTCAACCGTCGCCTGAGCCTCGATGCAGACTATGCCGGCGCGGTTGACCGTCTCGCCTTTGACGCGCACTGCCTTCTGAAAAGGCTTGCCCGCCCAGAACTCCTCGTCGGACATGTCCATCTCATAATCAAACGGAACGGACGCGCCGATATTATTGAAAATGGGTTCTAACTCAATAAACATAGCATTCACCTTGCGGTTACTTAAATCCGCGCAGAAAGTATTATATCTTCCTGCGCGGGTTTTGTCAATAAAAACTTCAGTTTTTTTAGACTTTTTTCTCTTAAAGTTTCTGGCAGAAGTCAAAAATCTTCTCGGGAAGCTCCTCGTCGTCAGCCGAAACGGTGAAGACAAAGTTCTTCTCGGTGATATCGCTCAGCTCCTTGACCTTCTCAAGGAAAACTGCAAGCTCATCATAATCTCTGCCGCCGATGCGCAGAGTTGCGTCGATGAGGATATCGGTTATATCGTGGTCACCTGCGCAGATACCGCTGAGGAAGCCGTAAAACGCCTTGTAGCCGCTGACCTTGTAGAAATCAGTCTCGATGAGTCTTGCACGATAGTTGATATCGTAAGTCAGAAGCCTTTCTTTCTCAACGCAGACAACGTTGCCGCTGGAAGCTTCAACAGCCTTGTTGACCTGCTCGATGAGACGTTTTGTCTTGCCCGATCCTTTGCGTCCTGTAATCAAAGAAACCATTTAAGAATTCCTCCTAAAAATTTATTCTGTTTTCAAGCTCAGCACGGCGCTCCTCATATCCGGGCTTGCCCATGAGTGCGAACATATTGAGCTTATAACTTTCAACGCCGGGCTGGTCGAACGGATTGACTCCGAGGACATAGCCGGAAATTCCGCATGCCTTCTCGAGGAAGTAGATGAGCCAGCCGAGATTGTACTCATCATCTTGTCGACATCGAGGAGGATGTTGGGCACGCCGCCGTCGGTATGCGCAAGAACCGTTCCCTCGAACGCCTTGCGGTTGACCTCGGACATATGCTTGCCTGCGAGGAAATTGAGTCCGTCCTCATTGTCAGCGGTAGCCTCGATAACAAGATCGCGCTTAGGCTGAGCAAATGTGACAACGGTCTCGAACAGCGAGCGCTCGCCCTGCTGTATGTACTGGCCGAGAGAGTGGAGGTCGGTCGAGAATATCGCCGAAGCCGGGAAGATTCCCTTGTGCTCCTTGCCCTCGCTCTCGCCGAAAAGCTGCTTGAACCACTCACACATCATGGTGTAGTCCGGCTCATAGGCGGCCATCATTTCGATCTTCTTGCCGCTTCTGTAGAGAATGTTGCGGATAGCGGCATAGCGATAGCAGTCGTTCTTGTCAAGTTCGGGCGACATATACTGCTCTCTCGCGTCTGCGGCGCCCTTCATAAGTGCGTCGATATCGATTCCGGCGACCGCTATCGGAAGCAGGCCGACTGCGGTGAGCACGGAATATCTGCCGCCGACGTTATCGGGAACTACGAAAGTCTCATAGCCCTCTTCGTCGGACATATTGCGAAGCGCGCCCTTTGATTTATCGGTAGTGGCATAGATGCGGCCCTTTGCGCCGTCCTTGCCGTACTTCTTGATGAGCAGGTCTCTGAAAATACGGAACGCGAGCGCGGGCTCGGTGGTCGTTCCGGACTTCGAGATAACATTGACGGAGAAGTCTTATCCTTGCAGATATCGATAAGCTCGGCAAGGGTCGATGAGCTGATTGTGTTGCCGGCAAAGTAAATCTTCGGGGTATCGGCAGCGACATCGTTATATTTCTGGGACTTCACGAACTCGATAGCGGCTCTTGCGCCGAGGTAAGATCCGCCGATGCCGATAACTATAAGTATCTCGGAATCCTTCTTTATCTTCTCTGCGGCTGCCTTTATTCTGGCGAACTCCTCCTTGTCATAGTTGACCGGAAGGTCGACCCAGCCGAGGAACGCATTACCTGCGCCCGTGCCGTTATGAAGCTTTTCATGAGCGGCGGTTATCTCCGGCTGAATAGCCGAGAGCTTAGCGGCATCTGCCGCCTCGCCGACAAACGAGGTGTTAAGTCTGACTGACATTCTTTTTCCCCCATATCTATTGAGAGACCACACGGCCTCCGGCTCTTCTGAGCTCTTTTTATTTGTTAATATTTTAACTTATTTGAGTAGGTATTTCAAGCTTTACGGGCAATATTTCACGAAAAATTAAAACAGATTTCACTTTGCCGCCTCAAATGCGTTTTTTCAGCCGTTCTGCGAGCTTCTGTAGGCTTCAACTTCCCAATTTGTGATGAAATCCGTGAGCTCTTCCGTCATGTGCGACGCACCGCCGAACGAGCGCGAATACACGGCGATATCCGCCGCGTCTTCAAAGAGCATCTCGCAGTCGCTGCGCGCTTCTCGCTCTCGCCGAAGCAGAACGCTCCCCTGCTCCGGAGCAAAATAACGCGAGGCATGAAGCCGTGATTTTTATTATATGCGCTTATTTTTTCATCAGCTTCACCGACGCTGTCGAGCCAGAGCGGATAGCGCGGCAATAGACGATATGGTCGGGAGTGAACGGACGCATAAGCTCCTTTGCGGCATCCGCGGAGCCGACAAAGCTCTTTGACACGCCGAACGGGACTTCGCGGCAGACAGTACCCTGCGGGAACGCAGAGAGCAGAGCCTGCTGAGCTTCCGTATCAAAAGTCGGACTTTTATCGAAATCGGGCTTTTCCGAAAGGCTGCGGTCAATCGAATCAAGCACAAAACTCAGCTTTTCGCCGAGGGCATCGACCGTATCGGCGGCGACGAATATGCCGTGATTTTCGAGCAGGAGCATATCGCAGTCTTTGCCCGCGCGAGCCTTAAATTCAAGCATCTTGTCGCGGCAGAGTTTCGCCAGCACATAGCCCGGGCGGCACTGCTCAATCCAGATAAAATCGCGGTCTATCACCCGGCGTGCGGCGCTCTCCCCGCCCTTTGAGCAGGTGATGCCGTTCACCTTTGCCGGGTGCAGGTGCAGGACATAGGTCTGCGGGAACAGCGCATGGAGCGTTGTCTCGACGCTCGGGCGCTTCGTCTCGCCCGGAACGCGCGACGACATAAGGTCTTGAAGAACGAGAGCCTCGCGTTCGGAATCGGAATCCGGATAGCTCTTTTCAAATATTTCGCCGAGCTTCGAAAGATCGATTTCAACAAAGCCCTGCGCCGTTATGGTCGCAAGAGCCGTGCCCGAGCCCTTGACCCACATCCTGCCGTCCGCCTTTGCGGAGGTGTTTCCGCCGCCGGCGAGGACGAGGGACGGGTCGGAGCCGTAAAAATTCGAAAAGCCGACAAGTTCATCTATAAGCATGAATATTACCCTTCTTACAGAAATTCCGGGGCACGGCAGTCCGCACCCCGGCTATTATTGTTATGATTTGATTTCTTTCCAAGAAGCGCTGTAATAAGCGTCGAGATCGGCTCCGAGGTCGTGATAAACCTCACCTTTGTCGATAACCTCGCGGGACGGGAAGATATCCTCATCCTGCTGAACCTCGGGATCAAGCTCATTGTAGAGAGCCTGGTTCGGAGTCGAATAATAGATATACTCGAAGTTCTTCTTCGCCGCTTCGACTCCGCAGAGGTAGTTGATGAACGCCTCGGCGTCAGCCTTGTTTGAGCTGTAGGTCGGGACGACCCACGAATCGATCCAGAAGTTCGTGCCCTCCTCGGGAATTGTGAACTTCAGATCGGGGTTGCCGCTGATGTTCTGCTCCTCGTCGCCCTCGATAGCGAGATAAGCTTCGCCGTTATAGACGAGAGCCATCGCAGCCTCGCCGCTTATCATCGCGTCGCGAGCCTCGGTCTCGACAAGATACGCCTTGAGCATCGGCTTCTGCTTGATAAGCAGCTGCTTCGCCTCGTCTATCTGAGCCTTGTCGGTGGTGTTAAGCGAATAGCCGAGAGCCTCAAGCGCGACAAGGAAGGAGTCGCGGATGCTGTTGGACATGATTATCTTTCCGGAATACTTCTCGTTAAAGAACATCTTCCAGCTCTTCGCATCCTCTTCGGAGACCATCTTGGTGTTGTAGATAACGCCGACGGTGCCCCAGAAATGCGGGACGGAATACTTGTTCTCGGGGTCGAAAGATTTTGACTTCTCGAGATAAACTTCGCCGATATTCTTGATATTCGGAATGTTGTCGAAGTTGAGCTCGGAGAGTCTGTTCTCCTTGATAAAACGCTCGATTATATAATCCGAGGTGCAGATGAGGTCATATGACTGGTCGCCGTTGACCGCTTTGTTATAAAGCTCCTCGGGAGTGTCGCACTCATCGACATTGACTTTGATGCCGTTCTCTTTTTTGAAGTTCGAGATAACATCGAGGTCGATATACTGGCCGTAGACGAGCACATTTATGCTGCGGGTCTTGGTGCAGCCCGCGAGCGCGCCCATGGAGCAGAGGCAGAGCACAATTGCCATAACTGCCGCCGCAATTCTTACAAAAACAGATTTTTTCATTTTTCGTCCCCCATCAATAGTTTTTTCCCTTTGCCGCGCTTTTCTCCTTATTGATGCTGATTCGGTTGACGGCGAACAGCACGATAAGCACGATGAGGAAGATTATAGTTGACAGAGCATAGAGCTCAGGCTGGTTGCCGAGCTTGCGCTCGGTATAGATTATTATCGAGAGCGTCTTTATTCCCGCGCCCTTGGTGAAATAAGTGATGGTGAAATCATCGAGCGACATGGTGAACGCCATAAGGAAGCCCGAGAGGATGCCCGGGAAAATATCCGGGACTATCACCTTGAAAAATGCCTGAACCGGCGTTGCGCCGAGGTCGACCGCCGCCTCATATGTGTTCCTGTCGCGCTGACGGAGCTTCGGCAGGACATTGAGGACGACATAGGGAATATTGAAGCTGATATGCGCTATGAGCATGGTCGTGAAATTGAGATTGCCGAACATGCGCACGAAGAGCAGCATCAGCGCGATACCCGTTACGATATCGGCATTGAGAAGCGGGATGCTGTTGACGCTCATTATTGCGGACTGACTGCGCTTTCTCATATAGAGAATACCCACGCACGCGAGAGTGCCGACTACTGTCGCTATCAAAGCGGAGAGCACGGCGAGCAAAAGCGTATTGCGCAGAGCCTCCATAATAGGTCCGCTCGTGAACAGGTCTTCGTACCATCTGAGGGTGAAGCCGCCCCATTTCATATAGCGCGAATTGTTGAACGACATGACTGTCAGAACGGCTATCGGCAAATAGAGCAGGACGAAGATTATCGCCACATAAAACTTTTCGAGGAAGTGTCTGAATTTTACCACAGCGACGCCTCCTCTCCCGAGCCTTTCATCTCGCCGATCATCATGCTCACGAAGATAAATATCATGAGCACTATCGAGATGCCGGAGCCGAGATGCCAGTTATTGCCCTGGTTGAACTCCTGTTCGATAATATTGCCTATGAGCAGAACTTTTCCGCCGCCGAGAATATCAGCGATAACGAACTCCGAGATGCTCGGCACGAACACCATAGTGATGCCGCTTATAACGCCGGGCACGGAGAGCGGAAAGATTATCTTGCGGAAAGTCCTCGCCGGGGTCGCGCCGAGGTCGCCCGCGGCGTCGAGAAGGTTGTGATCAATTTTTATAAGGGCATTGTAAATCGGCAGAACCATGAACGGGAAATAATCATAGACCATACCGATAACTATCGCCGCCGGAGTATACATGATGCTGAAATTCGGCAGATTCAGCGCCGAGAGGATATAGTTGAGAATACCGTTATCCGAGAGCAGCATCCTTATAGCTATTATCCTGAGCAGGAAGTTTATCCACATGGGCAGGATGAAAATAAATATAACGAAGCTGCGGTTTTTCGCGGCGCTTTTGCTTAGTATCAGTGCGAGCGGATAAGCGAACAGCAGGCACATTGCCGTTGTTATCACTGCGAGCAGCAGGGACAGCCCGAGCGCCTGAATATGAATCTTTTCAAAAATCGCTGTTATGTTTGAAAAAGTGAACGTGCCGTCCGAAGAAGTGAAGCCGTAATAAAAAACGAACAGCAGCGGCACTATCGTAAAGACCAGCATCCACAGAAGATACGGCCCTGCCATAAGTTTTTTACGCATCGGCGTTGAACACCTCCTCGTCCTCGGACTCGGGTTTGTTCATGATCTGGATGTTCGAGGGTTCAACGCTGAGGCCCACCTCCGCTCCGATGGGAGTGGAGACGGTGCTGTGGACAAGCCACTCGTATCCGTTCACCATAACGTGCATCTCATAGTGCACGCCCTTGAATATTATATCGGTGACAACGCCCTTGAGCTCGCCCTGCGAAGGCGGAGTCAGGACGACATCCTCGGGTCTTATGACGACATCGACAGGCATATTCTCGCCGAAGCCCTCATCGACGCAGACGAACTCCGCGCCGAGGATACGCACGAGGCGGTCTCTTATCATAACGCCGTCTATTATATTGCTCTCGCCTATGAAGTCGGCGACGAAAGCGTTCGTGGGCTCGTTATAAATGTCAACGGGAGTGCCGATCTGCTGGATATAGCCCTGGTTGAGCACGACGACGGTATCTGACATCGTGAGAGCCTCCTCCTGATCGTGGGTGACATATATAAATGTTATGCCCATCTGCTGCTGAATCTTCTTGAGCTCGACCTGCATCTCGCGTCTCAATTTGAGATCGAGCGCGCCGAGCGGCTCATCGAGCAGAAGCACACGCGGCTTGACCGCAAGGGCGCGGGCTATCGCCACCCTCTGCTGCTGACCGCCCGAGAGTGAATTTATGTTGCGCTTTTCAAAGCCGCTGAGGTTGACGATAGACAGCATTTCACTGACCGTCTTTTCAATCTCATTCTCCGGCGCTTTCTTTATGCGCAGACCGAACGCCACATTTTCATAGACGTTCAGGTGCGGGAAAAGCGCGTAACGCTGAAAAATGGTGTTAACCTGCCTCTTATGAGGCGGCACACCATTGATTTTTTATCCTCAAATATGACATCCCCCTCATCGTTCGAGGAAACCGGCAATGACACGCAGAATAGTAGTCTTTCCGCAGCCAGACGGACCCAACAGCGTGATGAACTCCCTGTCCCTTATATAAAGGCTCAGATCGTCGAGCACCTGATTATCACCCAGTTTGACGGAGATGTGTTTCAGATCGATAATGACATTTTTTTTCAATTATGCAGCCCCTCTCTCAAAAGAATACGATGCAAACCGCACATCAAAAATATAGTAAGTATTAATATAGAGCTAATCCGCAAAAAAGTCAACAGATTTGACAAAAAAAGACGCACTCGGCAAAAATTTTGCGGCTCACCTTTGGAATTGGCGAGCCGCAAAGAAAATTTTCAGTTTTCGGGGGAGGCTTTTTCTCTGAGTTCTTCTATTATCTCGACTATTTTAAAACGCGGCTCGTATCTGCCGGAGCTTTCGACGACCTTGAGCTCGTCGCCGTCGAGGAACGCGTCGATATTGCCTCCCCTGTCCTGCGCGGCGGGCAGGCACAGCGGCGGGAACATCACGCACACCAGTTATGCCCCGCGCCCTCACCTATCACGACTTGACGGCGGTATAGCGTCCCGCGGGCATGGTCAGGCTGCCGTAACAGCGGGTGGCGAAATACTCGTTGACGACATTGACGCTCACGGGATAGTCATAGCCCTCGCGCTCTATCACCTCGCGCGCGGCAGCTTCGAGCTCCGCTTTCTGCGGCTCTATTTTTGCCTTTGCCTCGTCCGCCGTCACGGTGCCGTCGAAAAGCTCCGCGCCGCGTTCGAGCACGGCATCGCGGACTTTTAGCTTGAGCGCCTGATCCCCGTCGGAATCTGAGTTTGCAATGACATGCATTCGCAGCACATCGGAGCGCACACGCGAGCAGTTATAGGCAAACGCCCCGACGCTGCACGCGCCCGCCGCAATAATGACCGTGAACACAACAGCCTGTATTTTGAGCAGCCTTGATAATTTTTTTGACTTCATGATAAGTAAAAACCGTCCTTTCTTTCGGATGCAACCGAATTATGGGCGGTTTTTGATGGGTTTATACGGAAAAGTTTGGAAGCGGATTTTTACTTACACTTCTTCACGACAATCAGCGTTATGACTGCGGCGGAGCCTATGACGGCAAACGCCGCGCAGGCGGCAGCGACTTTGAACTTTGTGCTGTCGTCAATTCCGCTCGATGACTTCGTGCTGTGTTTCTTCAGGTTCATACCCGCGCTCAGCGCATATGCTTCGGCGGGCGAACCGCTCGTGGCAACTATCGTTCTCGTCTCGCCGTCCTCCTCGCCGAAGGCGTTCTTGCCGAACTCGCCGACGCTCGACGGAACGGTTATCTCCTGCGCCGAGGTTTTGGCAAACGCATTGTCCGTTATTCCGACAACCGGCATACCGTCTATTTCCGAGGGAATCTTGACCTTTTTACTTGAACCGCTATAGCCGCAGATATAGGCATTGGCTTTTACCACGATATATTTGAAATCGCCGTAGAATTTTATTTCGGCGGAGCTCGCTTCTTTTTCGACCTCTGCGTTTATCTGCGCAAAGGTCTCGCTCTCGGTCACGCCCTGCGGCGCGTCGGATTTAGAAATTACGGATGCAAGATTGGAAATTTTCAAAGCAGGACGAACTCCATGGTCAGTACCATCAACATGCCAGTTGCTGCCGAGACTGCCATAGCTGCTGACACCGCATATATAGTCGGTATAGTAGCCGGCAGACCGCAACCACCAAGACGAATATTCGTCTGATGAGTCGACCCCCAATCCCTGACATTTTGCATAGTCGGTACCCCTCGCCTGACGGGCAGGGCTTGAATCTGAATCTGCCTGGAAATCGTATGTGGTATTCTGAACCTCGTTATAAGAGAGCAGAAAAACCTTGTCATAGGTGGTCTCGCTGTCAAATTCACTATTTGAAGTCGAATATGCTTTATTATCCAATTCAGAAGTCAGTATGCTTGCCTTCTGCGAAGAAGGAAAGGCGGTGTTATAGAAATCATCGTTAAGCCATGCTCTGATACTGCTCGTAGCATAATCGTTAGCATAGTGGGTGTGCTTTGTATCGTTCCAGCGGGCTATAGTGTATCCACGCGGATCTTTTCCGTAACTGTACACCGTGTTGCTGTAAGCCTGAGAATCAATTATGCTCTCACAAAGCACAAGACCCGTCGAGGGATCGAGGACGCGCCATTTCAAAGGCTCATATTTGAAATAGTATATATTGTTTGGAGTGTAACCGTTGTCGTCCTGATTTGTATTACCCTCATAGGATGAACAATATGTCCACCACGGTCTGTACTGAGAAAAAGTAACGGCGCGGTATTTTGTGCCATTATATGTAAAATCGGCATATTTCATCCAGTCGCCCTGAACCATGGCGTCAAAAGAGCTACCGTCACCATTGTAATAGCCATAGCTGACCCAGTTTTTTGAGACTTTATTGAGGGCGGAAACGAGGGAAGAATTCGTGACCCTGCTCTGCGGATAAGAGCCGAATTCGACGATGTCACCGACCTTGTATGTTTTTCCCGCCGCCTCGGCTTTTGGCGCGAAAAGCTCATACCATCAACGCCGACGAGCCCGCCTATCGGCGCGGCGCAAAGCAACACGATCGCAAAAAGCACAGCCGCAAATTTTCTCATTTTCATTATTTACCCTCCGTTTTTGCGTACTACACGCAATTTCTCAGGCAAATAATATCCGATTGAATTTCCCGTGTCAACAGGGTGCGGCACGAACCGCACTTTAAGCGGTACGAACGGCAAAAAAATATAAAAAACGCGCCGCCTCAATAAAGCAGCGCGTCAGCTTATCGATAAACCCGGTTTTGGGAGCTTCGCAGGAAATAATGCCCCGATTGTGTGAAAAAATGGTGGCGCGAAGCGCCGGAGAGATTGTTTCGAATGAGTTATAATTCTTCAAAAATGCTGAATATTTTGAGCTTTCACGCAACAACCCCTCAGTCACGGCTTTGCGTGAAAGCTCCCCTTACACAATGGAGCCTTGAGACCCCGTGCAATAACAGAGTTTTTTGACAGACCAACGCGCCGCCTTAATAATAAAGCAGCGCGCTTTGAAATTTAATCTTTGAATCCCGTTATTTCCTCGCGGGTCTTGAAGATTCCGCCGTTGTTTTCGAGGATATCCATATGCTCGATGGCGTAGCCGTGCCGAGCGCGACGCATTCGAGCGGATCGTCGGGAATAATGACATGGACGCCGGTTCTCTTCTCTATGAGCTTATCCATGCCGTCGAGCAGAGCGCCGCCGCCGGTTAAAAGTATACCCGTCTCGGAGATATCGCCCGCAAGCTCGGGGGGCGTCACCTCGAGCACGCTGCGCACGCCCTCAGCTATCGCTTCGAGGTGCTCACGCATGGCGAGATAGACTTCCGTGGTGTTGACTTCATCAGTTATCGGCATTCCGGTTATATAGTGCTTGCCCTTTATGCCGATTGCAAGCTCGGTGTCGCGCAGATACGCGCAGCCAATGCGCTTTTTTATGCTCTCGCGGTCTTTTCGCCGATGACTATATTGCGCTCGCGGCGCAGGTAGCGGATTATATCCTCGTCGAGGATATTGCCGGCGATTTTAACTGATTTTGAAATCGAGATGCTACCCATGGTGACGACCGCAATATCCGCCGTTCCGCCGCCGATATCGACGACCATCGTGCCCATCGGGCGTCTGATATCAAGCCCCGCGCCGAGTGCCGCGGCGAGCGGCTCTTCTATAAGGCACGCCCTGCCCGCTCCTGCGGCGGTGACGAGATCGAGGATAGTTCTCTTCTCAAGGTTCGTGACGGTCGAGGGCATACAGACGACTATATTGGGCTTGAACACCATGTTTTTGCAGACTTTATAGAGCAGGACGCGGACTATCGCCTTTGTGGCGGTGAAATCCGAAATAACTCCGCTTCGCATGGGCTTGACGACGGTTATGGAATCGGGGTTGCGCCCAATCATATCCGCCGCTTTCTGACCGACCGCCAGGAGTCTGCCCGTATCGGTATCGAATGCAACGGCGCTCGGCTCGGAGACGACTATTCCCTTGCCCTCAACGAAGATGAGTATGGAAGTTGTGCCGAGGTCTATTCCGATGTTTGTTCCGAGCATTTTCCGTCCTCCTTTTTGGTTATCGCCGCGCTGACGCAATATACTTTATCCGCGCCGCGCAGAAGCAGGAGCTTTGCGCACTCGTTGAGCGTCGCTCCCGTTGTTGATATATCGTCGCAGAGCAGAACTGCGGCATTTTCTGTAATTTTGTTTTCGGCGCAGTCGAACGCGCCGATGACTCCGCCGAAGCGCTCGATGCCGCCCAACGTTTTCTGCTCCTTTCCCTGAAACGGTCGGGAGAGCAGTTTTTCTTCAAACGGTACGCCGAGCTCTTTTGCAATTTCTTTTGCGAGCAGTGCGCTCTGGTTATATCCGCGCTTTTTGAACGAGGATTCCGACAGGGGCACACAGCAGACAAAATCAAACTTCACGCCCGCGAAATTATTTTTAACGCTGTCCGACATAAACCGGGCGAGTCCCACGACGTTCTGAACACAGCCGTCAAATTTCAGGGCATGAACCGAACGCTTCGCGGCACCGGAATAATAAAACGGCGCAGTCTGCGATTCGAAAAAGCGTCGGTGAGACGAGCATGAACAATACTTTTTCTCCCTGCCACAGCGCGGCACAGTTCGCCTTTTACATATTCGAGATCGGCTTCACACCTGTCACACACGGCATATCCGGCGGCACGACTTTGCCGCACAGGGCGCATCGGCGCGGGAAGAGAGCATATGAGATATATTCAAGCGCCGACATCTTCATTCTTCGTTCACCAGGAGAAAATGTTTGAGCACGGAATAGCGTCTGGCTTTTTTGTCGTTCGCCGCCATAGCGTAAATCTGACTCTGGCTGCCGACGAGGACAAGTATTTTTTTCGCGCGGGTGACGCCCGTATAGAGCAGGTTTCTGTAAGCAAGGCGCGGCGGCACGCCGATTATCGGCATTATGACCGCAGGAAACTCGTTGCCCTGGCTCTTATGAACGGTCACGGCGTAGGCAAGCTCGAGCTCCTGCAAAGCTTCAAACGGGATAACCGCCTTGCGCTCGTCAAACATTATCTCCGCCATGCGCGAGCGAAGGTCGACATTTCTGAGAATACCTATATCGCCGTTGAAAATCCCCGTTCCGTCGCCGTCGGGGCCTGTCCACTCAATATCATAGTTATTGCGCGTCTGCATGACCTTGTCGCCCGTGCGGAACACTGTCGCGCCGACGGTAGTCTCGGGCTTCGAGGCATCCGGCGGATTGAGAGAAGCCTGCATGACGCGGTTGATATTGTTCGTTCCGCACTCACCCATTCTCGACGGGCAGATGACCTGGATATCGTCGAGCGGCGAATATCCATAGGCACGGGGCAGGCGCGTGGCGCACAGATCCGAGACGGTCTTTGCCGCGATAAACGGCGAATCAGTCCGCATGAAAAAGAAATCTTTGTCGCGCACGCCGAGCTTCGGCGGCTCGCCCTTGACTATTCTATGGGCGTTTTCGACTATAAGGCTCTCCATCGCCTGGCGGAAAACCTCGGTCAGCTCAACGACCGGGATAATCCCGGAGCTATCATATCGTGCAGGACATTGCCTGCGCCGACGGGCGGCAGCTGATCCGAATCGCCGACCATAACAAGGCGGCAGCCTATCGGGAGCGCCTCGAGAAAGCTTGAAAAAAGAGTTATATCTACCATCGACAGCTCGTCGAGGATAACCGCCTGAGCGTCGATAGGATTGCGTGCGTTGCGCGAGAACTGCGGGCGATCGTGCTTGTCCCACTCGACCTCGAGCAGCCGGTGGATGGTCTTGGCGGGTCTGCCCGTGACCTCGCTCATGCGCTTTGCGGCGCGTCCCGTCGGTGCGGCAAGCGCGACCTTGAGCCCGTCATCCTCAAACAGCTGAAGGATCCCGTTCAGGGTCGTTGTTTTTCCCGTTCCGGGGCCGCCGGTCAAGATAAGCAGTCCGCGCTCAATGGCGGTGACTATCGCCTTTCGCTGGAGATCGCCGTATTTTATGCCGTTCTTTTTCTCTATTCTATCAATTTCCCTGTCCGCCGCTTTTCTGCCTGCGGGAGGGAATCGGAGTATCTGTTTCATGCG
>ENA-OQCP01000215-OQCP01000215.1-human-gut-metagenome-genome-assembly--contig:-NODE-215-length-25216-cov-3.480888_pt1 | contig 25216 bp, 34 predicted proteins | sample MGYA00242760_ERZ504583 | MGnify/ENA primary metagenome ERZ504583 (study PRJEB26092, sample SAMD00036308) | human gut metagenome | host: Homo sapiens | study: EMG produced TPA metagenomics assembly of...
TGCAACGAATATGGCGCGGCTACCGGCAGACCGAGAAGAGTCGGCGGCTTTGATGTCGTGGCCTCGCGCTACGGAGCGCGTGTACAGGTGCAACCGCAATCGCGCTGACAAAGCTTGACATTCTCTCTTATTTCGATAAAATCCCCGTCTGCATCGCATATGAAATAGACGGAAAGCGCGTCGATACTTTCCCGACCGGCAGCGCGCTCAATAACGCAAAGCCCGTCTATGAGTATTTTGACGGCTGGAAAGAGGATATCTCCGTCTGCCGCTCGTTCGATGAACTGCCCGAAGCGGCGAAAAAATATATCGACTTCATAGAAACGCAGATCGGCGTGCAGATAAAATATATTTCTGTTGGCGCTGAAAGGGATTCCATCATTATCCGCTGACGCTCCCGCCGCGTGCTTCGCGGGTCACGACCATATGAACAACTATTCCGCCGAATATCACGGGATAAGGCTCAGCTACGGTCTATCGTGCGACCATAATATCTATGTTGTGCCTTTCAGGGGCGGCCAGCTTATAAATATCAAAAACGACGGCACATTCACCGTCCAAAGGCTCATTCGCCACAGGGGACAGAGCGCCGTGACGATTGGAAAAGAAAATAAACAAAAAGCCGTTCCTTAATGGGCGGCTCAATTTATATACTAAAACACAAAAGCCATCCCTTTTTCAGAGATGCTTTTGTGTTTACTCTTCTGCCGTTTCGCTGTATCTTCTCAGTGATATCCTGCCTGCCGTCAGCATGACGCCCTCAAGCATCAGCGCGGAGCAAAGCGGAGCACATATTCTCGGATAGCCGAAGATGAGCACCGCCGTCATGGCTGCGAATGTAAGCGTAACGCGGATTATCGACCGTTCGCGGTAGCGATTTTCTCCGCGTCGTCGAGCGGCTTTTCTTTCGCCGCCGCAGGGGAGAGGATGCATATTATAATGTATGCCACTGCCGATGCGAGCGCACCGGATTTCAGAACCGCGGACTCGCGCAGGGCGAAGAAAACAAAGCATATCGACAAAAGTATTTCTATCGTCGACAGTATCATGCATCTGCCTCGGTCGAGGCGTGAAACCCGCCGCCGTATTTCTTGACGAACAGGAACACGGCGTAGAAAATCATGCTCTCGAGCGGAACCGAAAAAATCAGCCCCAGTATCAGGCAGATGACCGCGTACATCAGCTTGATAACAACGAAAAGAGACCGTAGGCCACGATCTCTTCCTCGCTGTCCGGCAGATACCCGCGCTTCTCAAGACGAGAAGTCAGGCGAACTGACAGATCATAAATCATTTGTTCTTATAGATCTCCGCGCTCTTGGGCATACGGGGCTGATAAGACCAGGGCGAACCAGTCGAATTGATGTCGTCCTTGACGTTCTTCTTGGCGAGAGTGATAACAGACTCTGCCGCTTTCTTTGCTATGTTCTTCATTTTTGTCCACCTGCTGCCGGTTCCATTTAAGTCCGGCATTTCCTTTCTTTGGTATTTTTGGGACAACTACATGATAACATGTCAACAATAAAATTCAATATAACAAACAATATTGCATATTTTTGCGTCAAAACTGCACAAATCCTTAATATTATTTAACAACGGCATAAAATAACAGCGTATTACAAATATAATTGTGTTAGTAAATGGCAGTTTGTTCAAATTAAAAGCGGCAAATGGTAACATTTTCCATGGGTGATGAAAGTGAATGATGAAAAGAAGAATGCCGTTATCGGGGCGCGGATAATGCAGCGCAGAAAGCTGCTCGGAATGAAACAGTCCGAGCTGGCGGAAATTATCGGAGTCTCGGATAATCAGATATCCAATATAGAGAACGGTAGGAGCTATCCGAAGCTCAACAGCTTTATGCTCATCTGCAAGGCTCTCGACTGCAACGCGGACTATTTCTTCTCCGGCGTGATAAGCGATTCTCTTCCCGAGCAGATAGGGGAGATGCTCTCGTCGCTTTCCGTCGAGGAGCAGAGGATGGTCTGGCGCCTTGTTGACTGTTACATACATCAGAAAGATGACTCAACGATTTAACGATTTAAACTATTTGACTTGAGTTTTCTCATATGGTATAATTGTCAACGAGGAGTGGCATTTCGTGAAGATCGCAATTTGTGATGACGACAGTGCTTATGTAAAAAAGATCGAATCGGTGGTTCGCACGACCCTTGCGGAGAAGAATATCGATGCGCGGTTCGATCTCATATCTGACAGTGCGCAACTGCATGACAGCGCGGAAACATATGATATGGCTTTTCTCGATATTGGGATGACCCCGTATAACGGGCTTGAGATTGCCGCAAGACTGAAGAAGAGAAACCGCAATATCATTATATTTTTTATCACATCGTATGATGACTATATCGACGATGCCATGGATCTGCACGTTTTCAGATATATATCCAAACCGCTCGACGCAAGGCGACTCAGAGCGGGAGTCGAAAAAGCGCTGAAGCTCATCGACAGGGCGCGCATAAGCTTTCTTGTGAAAGAGAGCGGAAAAGCCGTGTGTGTCTTCTCAAAAGATATTGTTTTTGTTGAGATAGCCGGACGCTCACACGGGTCGTGACGACCCAGGGGGAGTACAATTCGGAAAACGGCATTGACTTCTGGGATTCAAAGCTCGCTGCGCCGTCATTCTTCCGCGTGCATAAGAGCTATATAGTCAATGTCCATTATGCAACGGATTACAGCCGCGCGACCATTGTGCTCTGCGGCGAGTACGAAATACCTGTAGCCTATAGAAGGCAGGCGGAGTTCCGCCACTTTTTTCTCAACTATTTCGGGGGACGATGATCTAAATGAATCTGGTTTCTGCACTTTCACACGCTATGGAACTGTTTATTGTTTTTCAGTTCTTTAACGATCTGTTTTCGACCAAGGGCAAGAAAATTGTCGCAACGGCGGTCGGCTTTGGCTTCTATGCCGTGGCGTATGCGGCGTTCCTGTTTGTCAATTCGACGGTCGCCAATATTCTGCTCTGCTTTGTTATCGATTCCGTGTTTGCAAAGCTCTTCTTTGAATGCAATATCAAAGGCGCAACGCTCGGCGCGCTGTTCATAGCGGTGTCGAACACTGCGTCGGAATTTATAGTCATAAGCCTGCTCGCGATAATCGGCGGCGGTGATATAAAGGCGTATCAGTCGAGCGTCTATATCTATCTGCTTATGGTGCTCCTGAGCAAGTCCGTCCTCTTCGTTCTGACGAAAGCGGCTGTTTATGCGGGACTGTATCTGCGCGGTCAGAAGGGCGTGCGCATCCCTGCGTTCCTGCTGATTTATCCTATAGCGTCGATAGTTATCCTCTATACTTTCTGGATGATTTCCGTGCGCTACGATTTGTCGAAGAATATAAGTGTTATAATTTCCGTCGCGTCAATCGCTATAATCGCATCGGCGTTTCTGACTTTCGTCTTTTACGGGCGCACTTCGCGCAAGATGGACGAGCTCTATAAGACCCAGCGCGAGGCGGAGCGACTGCGCACCGACCAGACTTATTACGCCCTGCTCGATCAGCAGAACGAGATGCTCAAGACTATAACGCACGACGAGAAAAATCATCTTATCGCCATAAAAGCACTCGCGAACGATCCCGCAGTCAGCGAATATATCGAGAATATCTACGGCGATATAAAATACCATTCGATGTTTGGCAACACAAAGAACAAGTTCCTCGATTTGCTGCTTAACAAATATAAATCGATCTGCGATTCGAGCGGGATAAGCTTCGAATACAATATAAGAACGGCGAACCTCTCGTTTATGGATGCGCCGGATCTGATAACGCTTCTGAGCAATATCCTCGACAATGCGGTCGAGGCGGCGAGCGTTTCTGAAAAGAAAACGATAGAGCTTTCGATAAACAGGGTCAATGAATTCGATATGCTTTCCTGCGTCAATTCCAGCGACCGCAAGCCGCAGTCCGTCGGCAAATCGCTCAGGACTTCAAAGAATTCCGGCGGCTTCCACGGTCTTGGAACAAAGAGCATCAAGGCGATGGCGGGAAAATATAACGGCGAGTTCGATTGGGCATACAGCGAGGCTGACAGGGAGTTCACGGTCAATATCGCGTTCTTCCATACAGATAAGGAGAGAGTAACAAAATAATATTTTTCGCGGAGCACAGTTTTTTTTACTGCGCTCCGTTTGCTGTAATATTCATATATTGCCATGCTCCTTTGCTGTGCTCAAATATCACATCTGAAATTTATATGGCAAAATCAATCTCGGGCTAATGCGGCAGAGCAGTAGCCTGATACTTCGGCACACTGCTGAAGTAAAGTGAATAAATTTTGCAAAACGGCTTAATAGCGCGCTTTCGGGAATCTTTGCGCCGCGTGCGCGCAAAAAACTAATATCGCGGACACCGAGATATAAAGCCGCCGAAAATTTTGATGGCATTCCGGGGTATTTGACAATAAATTCAATCTGTATAAGCTTGCATTTTCGGCTGTATTATGTTAATATGTCCTATATTAAGCAGTCATAAATAGTTGTAATTCAACACTTTTAGTTGTTTGTGGTGCTTTTTCTACGGGGCGGAGCACAATTTTTGCCCCGATACTTTGACGACAGGGAGTTGGCATACTTGGCGAAGTATATCATCAAGCGTGTTGCAATGGGTCTGCTGTGCATATTCATTGTTGCAACACTGACTTTTCTTCTGATGAATCTGGTACCGGGCGGTCCGTTCACGGCTGAGAAGTCTATGAGTGAGGCGGCGCAGAGAGCGCTTGAAGCAAAATTCGGACTGGACAAGCCCCTAGGGCAGCGTTATTTGACATATATGTCCGATCTTCTCAAGGGAGATATGGGCCCGAGCCTTAAACAGCGCGGACGTTCGGTAAACGAAATAATTTCCTCGAAATTTCCGATTTCGGCGCGTCTTGCGGGCGTCGCCGTGCTCGTATCGTTGCTCGTCGGTATCCCGCTGGGCTGTGTCTCGGCCTATAACAGAGGAAAATTCGCCGATAATATTATTATCGTGCTTGCGACCTGCGGAATAGCCATACCGAGCTTCATAAGCAGTGTTATTCTATTGTATACATTCGGAAGCAAGCTGAACATATTACCGACAATAGGACTAAACTCATTGGCATCTTATATAATGCCCGTCACGGCTCTTTCGATTTATCCGACGGCTTATATAACCCGCCTTATGCGTTCGAGCCTGCTCGATGTTATGGGTCAGGACTATATCCGCACCGCGAGGGCAAAGGGTCTGTCGAACTTCAAGGTTCTCTTCAAGCACGCCCTGCGAAACGCCATCCTTCCCGTTGTTACTTATGTCGGCCCCATGCTGGCGGGTCTTATGACCGGATCGTTCGTCGTGGAGAAGATATTCACCATTCCCGGTCTCGGCCGCGATTTCGTCTCGGCGATAAACCAAAAAGACTATACGCTGATAATGGGAACTACAATAGTTCTTGCCACTCTTATAATTGCGGCGAATGTTATAGTTGATATCCTCTATAAGATCATAGACCCCCGTATTAAACTCAAGTAAGGGAGCGGCAGGAGAGAAACGATGAAGAAAAAATTTCCGAGTCTGCACCTGAATGCAGATGATTTTATCCCGGCAACAAACGATGAAAAAGAGAGCCTCGTCGTCATGCGCGACAGCGTCAACTTCTGGGCGGACGGTATGCGCCGCCTGCGCAAGAACAAGATAGCGATGGTCAGCCTCATTTTCATCCTTATAATAATGGTTTTCGCCTATGTCATGCCCGCTTTCTGGCCGTATAGCTACGAGCAGCAGATTAAGTACAGCGAGAATCTCAAGCCCTTTGAGTACAGCCAGACAGAGCAGGCGCAAATCGACGCGGGTGAAAAGGTGTTCCCGCATATCTGCGGAACCGATAAGCTCGGCAGAGACTTCGCAGTCCGCCTTATGATGGGCACGCGAATCAGCCTTACAGTCGGTCTTATCTGCGCGGCGCTCGTCCTGATAGTCGCTCGATTTTCGGCGCCGTCGCTGGATTTGCCGGTGGCTGGGTCGATATAATAATGATGAGAATCACCGATATTCTCTATACAATACCTGATGTTCTTTTGATAATAGTGCTCTCGCTCGCCTTGAAACCGAGCTTGAGGATCTCGCCGAACAGCCCGGATTTGGCTGGATGAACACGGTCGGACCGAACCTTATCGCGATATTCCTCGTGTTCGTTCTGCTCTATTGGGTCGGCATGGCGCGTATCACGCGCTCGCAGATTCTTGTGCTCAAGGAGTCCGAATATGTCACGGCGGCGCGCGCTCTCGGCGCAAGCAACTCGCGCATAATCAGAAAGCACCTGCTCACAAACTGCATCGGCACCCTTATCGTTACCACAACTCTTCAGATCCCCTCGGCTATATTCACCGAGAGCTATCTGAGCTTCCTCGGACTCGGCGTTGCGGCTCCCATGCCGTCGCTCGGCTCCCTCGCAACCGATGCTGTCAAGGGCATGAACACTTATCCGCATCTGCTGTTTTTGCCGGCAATACTTATCAGCGTCATCATTCTCGCATTCAACCTCTTCGGCGACGGACTGCGCGATGCGTTTGATCCGAAGCTGAAAAACTGACAAGGAGGGCGAGAATTTTGAGCGAAAAACTTCTGGAAATAAAAGACGAAAAACTCTCGTTCTTCACCCCCGCGGGCGAGGTCAAGGCGCTTAACGGCGTGTCCTTCTCCATGAACGAGGGCGAGGTGCTCGGCATAGTCGGCGAGTCCGGCTCGGGCAAATCCGTTACGGCTTATTCAATAATGGGTCTTACCGCCTATCCCGGCAAGCTCATCGGCGGTACGATATATTTCAACGGTCATCAGATCGAAAAGATGAGCGAAAAAGAAATGCGCAAAATCAGGGCAACGAGGTCTCGATAATCTTCCAGGATCCCATGACGAGCCTCAACCCTGTCTATACTATCGGCAATCAGATAACCGAGGTTATCCGCTGCATACGGGCAAGAGCAAAAAAGAGGCATATGACCGCGCGAAGGAGCTGCTCGAGCTTGTCGGCATCAACGAGCCCACAAAGCGCCTCAAGCAGTATCCCCATGAGCTCTCCGGCGGTATGCGTCAGCGAGTCATGATAGCAATAGCCCTCGCGTGCGAGCCCAAACTGCTCATAGCCGACGAGCCCACAACGGCTCTCGACGTTACCATTCAGGCTCAGATACTCGAGCTTATGCAGGAACTCAGACAGAAGCTCGGCATGAGCATCATAATGATAACCCATGACCTCGGCGTCGTCGCCAGCATGTGCGAAAGAATCGCCGTCATGTATGCCGGTCACATCGTTGAGTACGGCACGGCAGATGAGATATTCTATGAGCCCAAGCATGAATACACCAAAGGACTCATCAATTCTATTCCCAAGCTCAGCGCTCAGGAGATAGAGCGCCTTGTGCCTATCGAGGGTCAGCCGGTCGACCTGCTGAATCCTCCCGCAGGCTGCCCGTTCGCGCCGCGCTGCGTAAACTGCATGAAGATATGCCTGCGCGAGATGCCGCCCAAGACGGAGCTTAGCGATACGCACTACAGCCACTGCTGGCTGCTTCAGAAAGAAGAATTTGAAAAGGGGGAGACAAGCTGTGAGTGAGAATGAAAAGCTCGTTGAAGTGCAGCACCTGCAGCAGTCTTTCCCGGCAGGCGGCAGAGGAAAGCACAAAAAATTCGTCCAGGCAGTCGATGATGTCTCGTTCTTTATCAATAAGGGAGAGACGCTCGGTCTCGTCGGTGAGTCCGGCTGCGGCAAAACTACCGTCGGCCGCACGCTGCTCAGACTCTATGAGCCCACGGACGGCAAGATAATCTACGACGGAAATGTTATTTTCGATAAGGAAAACAAAGTGGCGGTCAATATGCTGCCCTTCAGACGCAAGATGCAGATGGTTTTCCAGGATCCCTATGCGAGCCTTGACCCGCGCATGACGATAGGCGATATCGTAGGTGAGCCCATCGATATCCACCATCTCGCCGCCAACAAGGCGGAGAGAAGAGAGAAGATAATCTCCCTTCTTGAGCGCGTCGGACTCAACAGCGAGCACGCAAACCGCTACCCGCACGAGTTCTCCGGCGGTCAGCGCCAGAGAGTCGGTATAGCGAGAGCTCTTGCGGTCGATCCCGAGTTCATCGTCTGCGATGAGCCGGTCTCCGCGCTCGACGTCTCCATTCAGGCGCAGGTCGTCAATATGTTTGAGGATTTGCAGGCGGATCTCGGACTTACTTATCTGTTTATTGCCCACGATCTCAGCGTCGTTCGCCATATCTCGAACCGCATCGGCGTTATGTATCTCGGCAAACTCGTGGAGCTTGCGGACAGCTTCGAGCTTATCGCGCACAGCGTCCACCCCTATACAAGAAGCCTTATCTCGGCAATCCCCGAGGCAGACCCCAAGGCGGCGCGAGCCGCGAAGCGCATCCCGCTTCAGGCGATGTCCCGAGCCCGCTGAATCCTCCGAGCGGCTGCCGTTTCCGCACCCGCTGCCCCTATGCGGATGAGCAGTGCGCCAACGAGTGCCCGCAGCTCAGGGAGGTAAGCCCCGGCCATTTCGCCGCGTGCCATCATCTCGATAAGGTCGCAGACTGACATATGAAGTCAGAATCAACGGTGTTTATTGCGTTTTGGAGCGCAATGGATAATAAAGCGGCAAAGCCGTAAAATTTTGTAGAGGAGATGTATCAATGAAGATCAAGAGAATCGTATCTCTGTTCCTTGCTTTGGTGCTCGCACTTTCTGCTGTCGCAGTTCTGGGCTCCTGCAAGAAGTCAGAGAAGGGAATCACTGTTCAGATCGGTCCCAACCCGGAAACTCTCGATCCGGCACTCAACAGTGCAGTCGATGGCGGCAACATGCTCATCACTCTGTTTGAGACACTGCTTATCATCGACCAGGACAACAAGGTTCAGCCCGGACAGGCTGAGTCCTACACCGTCAGCCCTGACGGTCTTACTTGGACCTTCACCATACGTGACGGCCTGAAGTGTCCGACGGCACCGAGCTCAACGCCAAGGACTTTGAGTACACCATGAAGAGAATTGCCAATCCCGATGTCGGCGCACCCTACGGCGAGACTGTTGTCGGCATGATCGAAGGCTATCAGGATGCTATCGGCAATCCCGATAAGAACGGCAAGAAGACCACAAAGCCCGACACTGACAAGCTCAACGTCAAGGCGAGCGAGGATGGCAAGACCCTTACCATCAAGCTTGCATATCCCTGCTCTTATTTCGATAAGATCGTTGCTTTCGGCACCATGAGCCCCGTTCAGAAGGCTACCGTTGAAAAGAACGGCGACAAATGGGCAACCAAGCCCGAGACCTATGTCTGCAACGGCCCCTACATGATCTCCGAGTGGACTCCCGGCGAGAAGATCATATGCAAGAAGAACCCCAACTATAAGGGTGGCTGGGACAACAGCAAGATCGTTACCGAGCAGCTTACTTTCCTCCTTCTCGAGGATTCTGCCGCTTCTTATGCCGCTTATACCAGCGGCCAGGCTCTCATGATAAAGGATGTTCCCACCGAGGAAATCCCGAGCCTCAAGAAGTCAACCGACGGCGGCGACTTCTATGTCGATCCGATCCTCGGCACTTATTACCTCAGCATGAATCTTAATAAGGCTCCCTTCAACAATGTCAATGTCCGTAAGGCTCTCAGCCTTGCTATTGACCGTGAGTATGTTGCCAACACCATCATGCAGGTACCTACAGCCCGGCTTACAACTATGTCGGACCCAGCATCGTTGACAGCGGCGACGGCATGTTCCTTGACAACGCTATCGCAGCAAACGGCGGCAGCACCTATATCAGCAAGGACTATCAGGCTAACCTCGCCGAGGCTAAGAAGGCTCTCGCAGAGGCAGGCTATCCCGACGGTAAGGGCTTCCCGACCATCACTTATTCGACCAATGATATCGGTTACCACAAGGCTCTTGCTGAGTATCTTCAGCAGGTCTACAAGAAGGAGCTTGGCATCAACATGAAGATCGATGTTGTTGACTGGTCGTCCTTCACTCCTCAGCGTCGCGCCGGTAACTATGAGATGGCTCGTAACGGTTGGGTCATGGACTACAACGACGCTTCCAATATGATCGAGCTGTTCTATTCGTCCAACGGCAACAACGACGGCAAATACAACAGCAAGGCTTTCGACGCCGCTATGGATAAGTCCAAGGTCGCCGATTCCAAGGCTCACTTTGAGGCTCTCCACGAGGCTGAGAAGATCATGTCCGAGGATTATGCTTGCATCCCCGTTGCATACTACAACGACTTCTGGCTGCAGAGCCCGACCCTCAAGTACATGGCACAGCCCCTATGGCTACTGGTACTTCCAGTATGCTTATGTTGAGGGTTAAGTCATAATCCAAAGCTCAAAGCATAATTGAACGCTGCCCGTGTCACGCAAGTGGCACGGGCAGTTTTCGCTTTGCCTGTTTTTAGGTATCAGTTTTTCTGTATTTGGAGTGACTATGTGAATGCGATGCAGTAGGGCGGATATCGTTCGACGGCAAAATACATGCAGCTTGTAGGGCGCGGCGACCTCGACGCACCGATGCCGCATTAGCGGCACATAACCTTCACGAATATTTAACGTAGGGACAGCCCTTGCGGCTGTCCGCTGTCGGCGCAGCCGATACAAAATCACATCGCTTTACGATTGAAATTTCACGCCCCAAAACACACCGATATTCCTCCGATTTTCACCGCTCTGTTGCCAAATTCCGCCGATTGTGCTATCATTGAACCGACAAAAAAACGGAGATGATAAAAATGACCGTTACCGAAAGATTTCTGAAATATGTTACCTTTGAAACCACTTCCGACGAGTCGAGTGATAGCGTGCCCTCGACCGCGACCCAGCTCGTCCTTGCCGATTATCTCGTCGAGGAGCTTCGCGGCGCGGGAGTCACCGACGCATGCGCGACGAAATGGGCTATGTCTATGGGCATATCCCTGCGTCCGATGGCTGCGAAAATTGCCCGAAGATAGGGCTCGTCTCGCATATGGATACTTCGCCCGATGTCAGCGGCGCGAACGTCAAGCCGCAGATAATCAAATTTGACGGCACGAACGCCCGATGGTCGGCGATGAATATATCGGGCGCGAGCTTATAGTTACCGACCACACGACTCTGCTCGGCGCGGACGACAAAGCCGGCGTTGCCGAGATAGTCGCCCTGTGCGCCGAAATCAACGCGAACGAAAACATCCGCCACGGTGCGCTGAGCATCTGCTTCACTCCCGATGAGGAGATAGGCAGCGGCGCGGATCACTTCGATTTTGTGCGCTTCAACGCCGATTTTGCCTATACTGTCGACGGCGGCGAGGTCGGCGGCATCGAGTGCGAAAACTTCAACGCCGCGGCGGCAGATATTACGGTTCACGGAGTCAACACCCATCCCGGAACCGCCAAGAACAAGATGAAAAATGCCGCGCTGTATCTCGCGGAGTTCGTCAATATGCTCCCCGCGTGGGAGACCCCGGCGCATACCGAGGGACGCGAGGGCTTCTATCATGTGGCGCATATCGCCGGCAACGAGACCGAGGCGAGCGCGCATATGATAATCCGCGACCACGACAAGAATAACTTCGAGCGCCGCAAGAAGTTCGTCGCCGATACTGTCGGCTTCCTGAACGAAAAGTATGGCGAGGGCACTTTCGAGCTGAATATAAAAGACAGCTATTATAATATGTTAGAGATAATCGAGAAGCATATGGATATCGTCGAGCGTGCCGAAAAAGCCATGCGCGATGCGGGCGTTGAGCCGGAGATAGTGCCGATACGCGGCGGAACGGACGGCGCACGTCTCTCGTTTGAGGGTCTGCCGTGTCCGAACCTTTCGACCGGCGGCATGAATTTTCACAGCATCTATGAGACGATACCCGTCGATGCATTGCCGAAGATGGTCGAGGTGCTGATAAATATCGTGTCCGTGACCGACTGAACAAAAAAATGCCGGAGACAGGGAATCTTCCCGCCTCCGGTGCTTTTATCAATATGGCTCAATGTTGAATTTGAGATTCTTTGTAGGGGTCGGCGACTCGACGACCCTATGCCGCCGTCAACGGCACTGTTTGGAAAGCAGAAAAAAGCAAGGTCAAAACTACGCTTGACCTTGCTTTTTGTTTTATCAGTATTGTTTGCCCTCGCCGATGCGACTGAACGCAAGTATGATGCAGTCAATGCCGAACAGCACAAGGTATGCGCCGACGATGTAAGCGACCGCCGCAACCGAGATGTTCGGGCTGAATATCATCACGATGCCGAGCACAAGCCCGATAATGTTGACTATCATCGTGAACCAGTAGACGAAATTGCCCGCGATGAACCGAATCGTGTTCAGGTGCGAGAGCCTCGAGAGACAGTGCGCGATGAACCATATCGGGAACAGGAGTGAGAGCACCCATTTGCCCGCGTTGGGATAGACGAGCAGCATGACGCCTGCCATGACGCTGAGTATGCCCGAAATGAGTGACACAGTCGGACCGAAGCCGAGATGCTTGTCAACGCGAACATAGAGCACAACATCCGCAATGCCGGTTATTATGGCGATTATGCCGTAGATAATAACGAGGGTCGTCACCGCATTGTCGGGATAGACAAAAGTGAATATTCCGAGCGCCGCGAGCGCAATGCCGATTATAAGCTCCATCCATCCGAAGCCGGAACGCCTTTTCATTCCTCTTCGCCTCCTTTGTTGAGAATGGACATGAATTCTTCGCCGGTTATGGTCTCTTTTTCATAGAGATATTTTGCCAGCTCGTCGAGCTTTCCGCGGTTGTCCGCGAGAATCTTGGAAGCCTTCTCGTGCTGGCGCTTTACAAGTTCAACGACCTTGCGGTCTATTTCGTTCTGCGTGTCCGCAGAGCAGGCGAGCGAAGCGTCGCCGCCGAGATACTGGTTCGAAACCGTCTCGAGAGCCACCATGTCAAAATCTTCGCTCATGCCGTAGCGGGTTATCATCGCGCGGGCAAGCTTTGTCGCCTGCTCGATGTCGTTCGATGCGCCTGTCGTTATCTCGCCGAAAACGAGCTCTTCAGCGGCGCGTCCGCCCGTAAATGTCGCAATCTTGTTTTCAAGCTCCTGCTTTGTCAGCAAATATTTGTCGCCCTGATCGACCTGCATCGTGTAGCCGAGCGCGCCGGAGGTGCGGGGGATTATCGTTATCTTCTGCACGGGCGCCGAGTGTGACTGCATCGCCGCAACGAGCGCGTGACCTATCTCGTGATAAGCGACAACTTTCTTTTCGCTGTCCGAGAGCACCGCGTTCTTTTTCTGATATCCCGCGATGACCGTCTCAATGCTCTCTTCGAGGTCGGATTCGTTGACGACGGTTCGGTTGTTTCTGACCGCGCGCAGAGCCGCCTCATTTATAATATTCGCAAGCTCCGCGCCCGATGCGCCGGATGCCATTCGTGCTATCGTGTGGAAGTTGACGTCGTCTGCCGTCTTTATCTTCTTTGCGTGGACTTTCAGTATTGCCTCGCGTCCCGCAAGGTCGGGCAGCTCAACGGGTACGCGCCTGTCGAAACGGCCGGGGCGGGTGAGCGCGGGATCGAGCGTCTCAGGGCGGTTCGTCGCCGCTAATATGATAACGCCGATATTTTCCTGGAAACCGTCCATCTCTGTGAGCAGCTGGTTGAGCGTCTGTTCGCGCTCGTCGTTGGAGCTGAACTGACCGTCGCGCTTCTTGCCGATGGCGTCGATCTCATCGATGAACACTATGCAGGGGGCTTTCTCTTTTGCCTGGCTGAAAAGATCCCTGACCTTTGAAGCACCCATGCCGACGAACATCTCGACGAATTCCGAGCCGGACATCGAGAAGAACGGCACATTCGCTTCGCCCGCAACAGCCTTCGCAAGCATTGTTTTACCTGTTCCGGGAGGGCCGACGAGCAGAACTCCCTTGGGCATCGACGCGCCGACGTCGGAATATTTCTTCGGATTGTGAAGATAGTCGACTATCTCCGAAAGGCTCTCTTTCGCCTCGTCCTCACCTGCAACGTCGCTGAAATGTATGCCCTGGGTCGACGGGACATAGACCTTCGCGTTGCTCTTGCCGAAGCCGAACGCCATGGAGTTTTTGCCGCCCGCCTGTTCCATCAGCTTCTTGCCCATATACTGGCCGAGTCCGATGAAGATTATCAGCGGGAGCACAAAAGTCAGTAGGAAGCTCACCAACGGCGAGGTCGTCGTCTCAATATCCTTTGAGAACTTCGCGCCGGAGTCGTAGAGCCGCTGAGTCAGCGTCGGGTCGTTCATCGCGCCGGTCTTATAGATTTTCTTCGCGTCGTCCTTGTCGGTGAAGATTATCTGATCGTCCTCGACCTCGACATTGCCGATTTTCTTCTGCTCGATCATGCTCATAAATGTGCCGTAGTCGACTTTCGTCACCCGCGCCTTGACGAGCAGGGGAGACACAATCACATTGAACAGCACAATGACGAGCAGCGCAATGCCGTAGTAGAATATCAGAGGCTTCTTTGGGGATTTCACTTCTTTCATTTTCCGCACCTTCCTTTTTTAGGATTGATGTTAATTGAAAATATATATTAATTATACTCTTGCGTCAATATAAGTTCAATACAATTAAAGAATAACAGCAAAAAAGCAATGCTCGCGAATTTGCTTAATATAGTTTCAAAAATGTCATTTGCAAATTGGAATTTGCGGAACACTTGAATTATAGCAAAGCAAAAGCGGGCGACTCGACTAACACTTATAATCAGACTTACAATAGCCGCGCCGCAGTGTTTGATAGTTTTCTTTGAGGAGCGGGCAACATCACCGAAGCGCTGCCGGTGGCGGATGAAGCGAGGCGATGTTGGCGAAAAACAAGGAGCATAGCGCCCGCTCCAAGGGCGATAGGCGACTATGTTTTGAGAGGGCTGAACGGCTTGCAAAGCAAGACGCACGAGCCGTATTGTTTGAGCGAAGCGAGTTTACGGGCGAATGTGCGAGCTGCCCACTGAGAGCCGCAAACTATGTACTGCGGCGCGGCGTTGCGGGGGGCTCGGGGTGAAACCTCGAGTCTGCCTTTTCTTTGCAGGCGTTTCTTTTCTCAGACAGAAAAGAAATGCCGAAACGCGGGTAGTGTGAAAAGTTTGATTATAGTGGGACGCGAAGGTAGTAAGCCAATTATAAACAAATCAAAATTGTTGTATCGGCTGCGCCGATAGCGGACAGCCGCGAGGGCTGTCCTTACGAGCGGTCGGTAAAACAAGCCTTTTCAAAGATTTTGTGCCGCTTGCGCGGCATCGGTGCGTCGAGTCGCCGCACCCTGCAAAATACAAGACAATAAGTCACTACAAATTTTGCGATCAAATAATATTCGCCCCTACCGTATATATTTGTTGCTTTGAGCGAAGCAAAACACCCTCTCAGTCTCGGCTTACGCGAGCCAGCTCCCCTGCAGGGGAGCTTAAATAGTTTTTGTGACAAATCCGATTTATCTCTCCGTATCCCCACATCGCGGCAAAACAAAACAGCCGCAGCAAAACAAATCGCTGCGGCTTGACTTTATATATTTTTTTACTCGCTGATTTTTCTGACTGTCTCCATGACATAGTCGCCGAACTCGCTGCAGGTGCAGCCGTCCTCGCGGCCTGTGATTTTGAGCTTCTTGTCCTCGTACATGCAGATGTCGAGCGTCTCTCGAGCAGATCGGCTTTTTCCTGCTCGCCGATGTGGGAGAGGAGCATCACGCTCGCTCTGAGCATCGAGCAGGGGTCGGCGTACTGTGCTCTGCCCTCGCGAACCATTCTCGGAGCCGAGCCGTGGATAGCCTCGAACATCGCGTAACGCTTGCCGATGTTTGCCGCTGCCGGCTGTGCCGACGCCGCCCTGGAACTCAGCTGGCCTCGTCGGTGATGATGTCGCCGTAGAGGTTCGGGAGAATGAAGACTTTGAAGTCGCGGCGGCGCTTCTCGTCGATGAGCTTTGCGTGGTGATGTCAATGTACCACTCGTCGGTCACGATGTCGGGATATTCCTCGCCGACCTTCTTGCAGAGGTTGAGGAACTTGCGTCCGTGGTCTTAATGACATTTGCCTTTGTGATTATCGAAACGCGGCCCTTGTTGTTGCGGCGCGCGTAGTCATACGCGAGTCTTGCGATTCTGTCGCAGCCCTCGGAGGTCGTCACGACGAAATCGAGCGCGAGGTCGTCGGTAACATTGACGCCCATCGAGCCGACGGCATATGCACCCTCGGTGTTCTCGCGGAAGAAAGTCCAGTCAATGCCCTGCTCGGGAACCTTGACGGGGCGGAGGTTCGCAAACAGATCGAGAGCTTTTCTCATCGCAACGTTTGCACTCTCGATGTTCGGCCACGGATCGCCCGCCTGCGGGGTAGTGGTCGGACCTTGAGGATAACGTGGCAGCTCTTGAGCTCTTCGAGCACGTCGTCGGGGATAGCCTTGTTAGCCTTGACGCGGTTTTCGATGGTCAGTCCGTCGATGACCTTGAACTCAATCTTGCCTGCCTTTACTTTATCGTCAAGCAGATATTCGAGAACTCTTGCGGATTCCTTGGTGATGACCGGACCGATGCCGTCGCCGCCGCAGACGCCGATGATTATTTTGTCGAGCGACTTGAAGTCGATGAAATCGCCCTGAGCCTTTATTTTGTCCGAACGGTCGCTCTGAGCGCGGATGAGAGCCTCAAATTTTTCGACGGCGTTCTTGACCTGTGCCTCTGTCATGTTTATCTTCCTCTCTTATTTGTGTGATTCTCTTGTGTAGTTGAGCAGACCGCCTGCGAGGATTATGTCCTTCTGTCTGCCGGAGAAGCTGTAGCAGAGCTTGTAGCTTTCGCCCTTTGTCTCATTTTTAAGAACAGCCTCGCCGCCGTTTTCAATGGTCTCTCTGATGCCGTCGAGCGCGAGCTTGTCTCCCTTCTCAATGCGGTCATAGTCGGCTGGATCGGCGAAGGTGAACGGCACGATACCGGCGTTTATGAGGTTTGCCTGATGTATGCGCGCAAAGGACTTTGTGATAACGCTCTTTATGCCGAGATACAGCGGAACAAGAGCCGCGTGCTCTCTCGAGGAGCCCTGACCGTAGTTGCTGCCGCCGATGATGATTCCCTTTCCTGCCTGCTTGCAGTGCTCGGCAAAGTTCTCGTCGCACTGCTTGAAGCAGAAGTTCGACAGGAACGGTACGTTCGAGCGGTAGGGGAGAATCTTTGCGCCGCGGGCATGATGTGGTCTGTTGTAATGTTGTCGCCGACCTTGAGAACGACTTCGGCCTCGATGCTCTCGGGCAGTGCGTCGCCGTTGGGGACAGGCTTTATGTTCGGGCCGTAGACTATCTCAAGATTCTTGGCCTCTTCCGGAGAAGCGGGCTTGTCAATAAGATTGTCGTTTATTTCAAAGTGATCGGGCATTGTGATGTGCGGCGCCTCGCCGAGGGTTCTCGGATCGGTCAGCACGCCTGTGAGAGCGGAAGCCGCAGCGACCTCGGGGCTGACGAGATAGACGCCGGCGTCGGCAGTGCCGGAGCGTCCCTCGAAGTTGCGGTTGAAGGTGCGTAGGGAGACAGCGCCCGAGTTCGGGGACTGACCCATGCCGATGCACGGACGCACGCGCACTCAAGCAGTCTTGCGCCCGCGCGAGGATGTCGGAGAGTGCGCCGTCCTCGGAGAGCATTCTGAGAACCTGCATCGAGCCGGGGAGATAGTGAGGCTGACACTCGGGGCGACGCGCTTGCCCTTGAGGATAGCCGCCACCTTGAGCATATCGTAGAGCGAGGAGTTCGTGCAGGAGCCGATGCAGACCTGGTCGATCTTTATCTCGCCTATTTCTGAAACTTTCTTTACATTGTCGGGCATGTGGGGCATTGCCGCGAGGGGTTCGAGGGTGCTGAGGTCTATGTCGATAACCTCGTCATAGACTGCATCGTCGTCCGCCTTGACCTCGACCCAATCCTGCTCTCTGCCCTGAGCGGCGAGGAAAGCTTCGTCACTTCGTCCGAGGGGAAAACAGAGGTCGTTGCGCCGAGCTCCGTGCCCATGTTTGTTATCGTTGCGCGCTCGGGGACGGAAAGAGTCTTGACTCCGTCTCCGCCGTATTCGATTATCTTGCCCACGCCGCCCTTGACGGACATGATGCGCAGAACTTCGAGGATTATATCCTTTGCGCTGACCCACGGCGAAAGCGCACCGTGCAGGTTTATGCGCGTCATCTTGGGCATAGTTATGTAGTATGCGCCGCCGCCCATCGCAACCGCGACGTCGAGTCCGCCTGCGCCGAACGAGAGCATGCCGATGCCGCCGCCGGTCGGGGTGTGGCTGTCCGAGCCGATGAGCGTCTTGCCGGGGATGCCGAAGCGCTCAAGATGCACCTGATGGCAGATGCCGTTGCCGGGGCGTGAAAAAAGCAGTCCTCTCTTTTTAGCGGCGCTCCTGATGAATCTGTGATCGTCCGCGTTTTCAAAGCCGGTCTGCAAAGTGTTGTGGTCAATGTATGCGACCGAAAGCTCGGTCTTTACTCTCTCGACTCCCATAGCCTCGAATTCAAGGTATGCCATGGTGCCTGTGGCGTCCTGAGTGAGAGTCTGATCGATCCTCAGACCGATCTCGCTGCCAACGGTCATGTCGCCGCTGAGCAGGTGGCTTTTTATAAGCTTTTGTGCAATAGTGCTGCCCACTTGTATCCCTCCGTATAAAAATAAAATTACCTTTAAATTTTATTGCAATCCGCGGATTTTGTCAAGGTGCGCCGCGCCAAATATATACCTGTATATATTACATTTTATAGGGGAAATTGATATATGACGATTTTTTATGTTGCCCGAAAGCTTTCTGCGTGGTATAATTAAATGTAATCTGCCGCAGTGCGCTGTGCTATGGCTGAATTATCGAAAGTTATTCGGGCATACTGTTTGTCGGGAGTGAATTCGATGAACAGAAAAAAGCACGAAGAACAAAAAGACGGCATATTGGAGCCCGTCGCGCCGACCCCGAGCGTCAGTGAAGAGGACGGAGATTCCTCCGACAGCACGGACAGGGAGCTTCGCCAGATAGTCGAAACAGGTTCGATAACCGTTGACAAGCGCGGGCATTATATCCACTGCCTGACTGTTATCGGTCAGATCGAGGGTCACTATGTCCTGCCGGCGCAGAACAAAACTACAAAATACGAGCATGTCATTCCGCAGCTTGTCGCGATAGAAGAGAGCCGTGATATTGAAGGCTTGCTCATAATACTCAACACCGTCGGCGGCGATATTGAAGCCGGACTCGCGATAGCGGAGCTTATAGCCGGAATGAAAACGCCGACCGTGTCCCTCGTCCTCGGCGGCGGACATTCGATAGGCGTGCCGCTCGCGGCTTCGAGCGCGTATTCGTTTATCGCGCCGAGCGCCACCATGACTGTTCACCCGGTCAGAATGACGGGACTTGTCCTGGGCGTGCCGCAGACTATGTCCTATTTTGAGCAGATGCAGGAGCGTATAGTCAGATTCGTCACCGATAATTCGCGCATCTCCGCCGACCGCTTCCGTTCGCTTATGCTCGCAACCGGTCAGCTCGTTATGGATGTCGGCACTGTGCTCGACGGCGAGGCGGCGGTCAAAGAGGGGCTTATAGATTCTCTCGGCTCTCTCTCCGATGCCCTCGATAAGCTCTGCGATATGATCGAGGAGCAGAGTGAAAAGGAAGGGGAGAACGGGTGATGCTCTACACAGTTGTTTCTCCCGCCGAGATTTTTATGCAGCCGCCCGCGGATATCTGCGAGCATCAGACTCCGTTTGGCTGCGTGATGTGTTCAAGGACAGAAAAAGGCGAGGTCGTTGAAAGACTTGTGACGACCGATCCGTTTGAATATCTGAAACCGTGTTATTCACCCGGCACTTTATATTCCGCCGGAAAAATGGAAAAGGGGTAATATAATCATGGAAATACTCAAGGCAATATTGCTCGGCTTTCTGCAGGGCGTGACCGAATTCCTGCCCATCTCATCGAGCGGGCATCTCTCGGTCTTTCAGCACTTCTTCGGCAATGTCGGCGGCACAAGCTCGCTGCTCTTCACGGTGCTGTTACATATGGGCACTCTGATAGCCGTGTTCGTCGTTTATTACAAGACCATATGGGGTCTCATCGTTGAATTTTTCAGCACTATAAAAGATATCTTCACCGGCAAGTTCAAGTGGAGCGAGATGAACGAGAACAGGCGTATGCTCTTCATGTTCGTTATCTCCTGCGTGCCTCTGCTGTTCCTGCTCATTCCCGTCGGCAGCGACAGACGCATCATGGATGTTCTCGGCGGTCTTGCCGATGACAATGATATATTGGTCGAGGGAGTCTGCTTCCTCTTCACCGCAGCTCTCCTGCTCGTCGGCTCATGGCGCGCAAAGAAGGTCAAAGCTCGTCCCCAGATAGGCGCGAAATCCGCGCTTGCCGTCGGCGTGGCTCAGGCTTTCGCCGCCGGATTCCCCGGCATCTCGCGCTCCGGCTCAACCATCTCGACCGGTATGATTTGCGGCGTTTCAAAAGAGTATATGGTTCGCTATTCGTTTATCCTCGGCATACCGGCTATCCTTGCCGCCAATGTCATGGAGATAAAGGACGCCGTAGCCTCGGCGAGCAGATAGATATCCTGCCTGTTATTATAGGCGTTGTCACCGCCGCGTCGTCGGCTTTGCCGCGATAAAGGCTCTCGAGTGGCTCGTCAAAATCGATAAGTTCAAAATTTTCGGTTACTACTGCCTTGTCCTCGGCGTTGTTGTTATCATCGCCGGCATAGTTGAAAAGGTCAGATAAGTTCGTTCAAATTTCTAAGGAGGGCCTTAATGGCTGCGAAAAAGACTGCGGCAAAGTCAACGGCCGCTAAGAAGAAAAAAACAACAACTACAACGCCAAAAAAAGCCCCGGCTTCAAAGCCTGCGGCTGCAAAAGAGCCTGTCGAGCAGACTCCCGAGCAGCAGTCCTCGCGCCGCCAGAAAGCGGCTATCGCGCTCATGGCTGTCGCGGCTCTGCTCATAGCCATGGCGTTTATCGAGGGCGAGAGCGCGTGGCGCGCCGTGCATAATTTTATGTTCGGCGTGTTCGGCACGTGTACATATATCTGGCCCGTCATGCTCATTTATGTCTCGGTCATGCTCGCCATGAACAAGACGTTCGGCTCGATATCGTCGAATCTTATCGGCGTCGGGATATCAATATTGCTGCTATGCTCGGCGATACATATTTTCTCGAACCCGTCGGAATATTTCTCGCTCATGACCCTCGGCGATCAGATAAAGACGCGTGGAGGATTATGACACATTCCCGAGTGCGGGCGCGCTCGGTGCGCTCGTCGGCGGACTGCTTGCCAAAATGGCAGGCAAGGTAGGCGCGGCGATAATAAATATTATCCTGCTGATAGTCAGCATAATGTTCCTCACGGGACTCACTCTGTCCCGCCTCGGTACATCTATCGCCAAGCCCATAAAGCGCATGAGCGAGGATACCAACGAACGCCTTGAGCGCGGAGCGCAGCGCGTCAGAGATGAGCAGGAGAGAGCGCCGTCGAGAGACAAGCGCAGGGAGAAAAAAGCGGAGGAGCCCTATGTCAGCCCCCGCCCGTTCCCCGTGCCGCCTCTGCCGACCGATACGCCTGCAGCAACTGCAAAGAGCCGCAAAAAATCCGCCGCCGATGAAGGTCCCGAGCCACCGTGTTCCCGCGCAAGCCGGTTCAGACCGATGTCAACATCGATGATATAGTCAACCGCGTCAACGCCGCGTCGGCGACTGCGAAGATAGCCGAGGGCGTGTCAAAAGCCACCGCCGTTGTGGACGGCAGACCCGCCTGCGTGCCGCCTCTGCCGACCGAGAGCGCGAAAGACGAGCTTGAAATGCTCGATATAAGCAAGAAGCCCATCGAGCCCGAGAAGCCGAAGAGGAAAGAGCCTGATCCCGTGCCCGATGTGCCGGAGGAGGACGAGGAAGAGCCTGTTATCGAGAGTCAGCCGACTTATCGCAAGCCGCCGATAACCTGCCTCAAAGAGCCCATCCATGACGGCAACGATAATTTCTCCGATGAGCTCAAATCCAACGCGCAGAAGCTGCTCGACACGCTCGAAAGCTTCAATGTCCACGCAAAGATAACTGAGATAAGCCGCGGTCCGTCCGTCACGAGATATGAGCTTCAGCCGGACGCGGGCGTCAGAATAAATAAAATAACCAACCTTGCGGATGATATCGCCCTGCGCCTTGCCGCGTCGGGAATAAGAATCGAAGCACCCATTCCGAACAAGGCGGCGATAGGCATCGAGGTGCCCAACAAGCTGCGTTCGATGGTCTATATGCGCGAGATAATCGAAACTCCGCAGTTCAAGAACGCCCAGAGCAAGCTCAATGTTGTCCTCGGCAAGGATATCGCGGGCAACGCCGTCTGCGCAGATCTCGCGAAGATGCCGCATCTGCTCATAGCGGGTACTACGGGTTCCGGTAAATCCGTGTGCCTGAACACAATGATAGTCAGCATTCTCTATAACGCGACCCCCGACGAAGTGAAGCTTCTGATGATTGACCCCAAGCAGGTCGAGTTCACGGTCTATAACGGCATCGCGCATCTCGCCGTGCCCGTCGTGTCCGATCCGCGCAAGGCTTCGGGCGCTCTCACATGGGCGGTCAACGAGATGGAGAACAGATATAAAATACTCTCCGAGAAGAATGTCCGCGATATAAGAGGATATAACAAGTTAGCCGAGCGCGATAAGTCGCTGCGCCCGATGCATCAGATAGTTATTTTCATCGATGAGCTTGCCGATCTTATGATGGTCGCGCCCAATGAAGTCGAGGATGCGATATGCCGCCTCGCTCAGAAAGCGCGTGCCGCAGGTATGCATCTTGTCATAGCGACTCAACGCCCCTCCGTCGATGTTATCACAGGTATTATCAAAGCGAATATCCCCAGCCGTATCGCGCTCTCCGTTTCTTCGTCGGTCGATTCGAGAACGATACTCGATATGTCCGGCGCGGAGAAGCTTATCGGCAACGGCGATATGCTCTTTAGCCCCATCGGCGCAAACAAGCCGACCCGTATCCAGGGCTGCTTCATCTCCGACGAAGAGGTCGAGGATGTTGCCGACTTCATCAAGCACAACGCCGAGGCGGAGTACGATGAGGGCATTATGGACGAGATAAACAGGCAGGCGGCAATAGCCGGTTCAACAAAGAAGAACAGCGCCGCAGGCGGCGATGACGGCGAAGAGCCGGGCGATGAGATGTTCCGAATGCCGTCGAGGTCGTGCTCGATGCCAAAATGGCTTCAACAACTCTTCTCCAGCGCAAATTGAAGCTCGGTTATGCCCGCGCCGCAAGGCTCATGGACGAACTCGAGAGCAAGGGTATCATCGGACCGTTCGAGGGCAGCAAGCCCCGCCAGGTGCTTATAACCAAACAGCAGTGGATGGAAAAATGCGCCATGTCGGATGCTCCCGCAGACGACGAGACCTGATCGGAGGGAATTATGGCAAATCAGAGAAAAGGCGGCTCCGCCGCACAGAACAAGCGCACGAAGATAATCGTCACCGCAGTCGTGATAGCCGTCGCGCTGCTGATAACCTTCGCGCCCTATATGAATCTCCCGTTCGATATCCCCACCTGGGACGAGCTGCTCTCGGGCGATGAGCAGACGATACAGAGCGGCGACGCACTCAGCCAGCCGTTCACTGTTCATGTTATAGATGTCGGTCAGGGCGACAGCATCTTAGTCAAGAGCGGTGACCACGCCATGCTGATAGACGCTGGCGAGCGCGGCAACGATCAGACGATACTCGATTATCTCAAGGCGAACTCCGTCGAAAAGCTCGATTACATAGTCGCCACCCACCCCCATTCTGACCATATCGGCAGTATGCCCAAGGTTATCGAGGGATAAAGGTCGATAATATTATCATGCCGAAGCTCCCGAACTCCCTTGTCCCCACAACTTCGATATATCAGAAGCTCATAAAAGCGGTCAAGACCTCCGGCGCCAAGGTGATATCCGCCAAGGCGGGCGATACCTATACCCTCGGCGACGCAAAGATAACTATAGTCGGACCCGTCGGCACGCCTGAGGATCTAAACAACGCCTCCGTTGTGATGAAGGTTGTCTACGGCAAGAATTCGTTCCTCTTCACAGGCGATGCGGAGGCAAAGAGCGAGAAACAGATACTTGCAAACGGCGCGGATATCAAAGCCGATGTTTTGAAGCTCGGTCACCACGGCAGCAGCACATCGACAAGCGAAGAATTTCTCAAGGTCGTGTCTCCGTCGCTCGCGCTCATCTCCTGCGGCAAGGATAACGACTATGGCCACCCGCATAAGGAGACTATAGAAAAGCTCGAGAAATATAATATCCCGTATGAGCGCACGGATATAAAAGGCACGATAGTTGTTGGCTCGGACGGCGAGCATCTTTCAACGGCTTTCCCGGATAACAAGACCGCTGAGAAGTAAAAAAGGAGGCGGAATAATGGAATATTACGCCATCGACCGTATCGAAGAAAACTACGCAGTCTGCGAAAAAGACGGCGAAACAATGGTCAATATCAGCCGCGCTCTGCTCCCCGACGGAGCGGGCGAGGGCAATGTCCTGCGCCGCCTGCCGGACGGCTCGTTCGTGCTCGACCGCGAGGAAGAAGAACGCCGCCGCAAAGCAGCACTCGAACTCATGGACGGTCTGTTTGATGAATAATTTTCCCCATCGATTTTTAGCGGGGTGCTTGTAGAATATAAAAACGATCTATGGTTCATAGGTCGTTTTTGTTGCCGCAAGGTGTATAAAAGTGCGTCGTTTATCAATTCGGCAAACTTGGATTTATCTATCACTTGAGTCGTAGCAGAGTAAAGACAAGCGACTCAGCTAAATTTTATAATCATACATTCAATAGCCGCGCCGGAGCTTGAACGAGTGCGGGCTCGTGCGTCTTGCTTCGCAAGCCGTTCCCTCACTTCTCTAAAAAAGCTTATCAAACACTGCGGCGCGGCTATTGAAAATCTGATGATAAAAATCAATTGAGTCACTTGCTTTTACTTTGCTACAGCTCAAGTGATAGACAAATCTCAATTTGTCAATCCGTTTTATGTATGCTCAGCGTTATATCAATTGGACCTTTTCGGCGGCGATATCATCCTCTCAAAAAGTTTTTCCGCCGCCGTGCAGTAAAATCTCAAATCCGAGCGTTTTATATTTTACACGCTTTGTGTAAACAGCCAAAAATAAAGAAACAATAAATTTGTGGGATTGGTATAGCTTTTTG
>ENA-OQCP01000216-OQCP01000216.1-human-gut-metagenome-genome-assembly--contig:-NODE-216-length-25196-cov-3.411863_pt1 | contig 25196 bp, 25 predicted proteins | sample MGYA00242760_ERZ504583 | MGnify/ENA primary metagenome ERZ504583 (study PRJEB26092, sample SAMD00036308) | human gut metagenome | host: Homo sapiens | study: EMG produced TPA metagenomics assembly of...
AACGATATGAACGAACAAAACAATCCGATTCTGGAAGTAAAAAACTTAAGAGTCTCTTATCACACCTATGCCGGTGAAGTAAAGGCAGTCCGCGGTGTACAGTTTCTCTCGAGAAAGGTCAGGCGCTCGCAATTGTGGGCGAATCCGGCTGCGGAAAATCTGTAACGGCGAAATCCATCATGGGCCTCATCAAGGCGCCGCAGGGTGAGATTAAAGAGAACAGTGAAATTCTCTACAATGGAGAGAATATTCTGAAATACAACAAAAAACAGTGGCAGCATTACAAAGGCGGCGAGTGTGCAATCATTTTCCAGGATGCGCTGGCTTCCTTAAATCCGACGATGCGTGTCGGAAAACAGATTATGGAAAATCTGATGGGACACAAAAACATGACAAAACAGGAAGCGGCAAAGGAGGCTGTCGAGATGCTGCGCATGGTCGGCATCCCGGAGCCGGAAAAACGTGTCAGACAGTATCCGCACGAATTTTCCGGCGGTATGCGTCAGCGTGTTATGATCGCGATTGCATTTGCCTGTGATCCGAAAATTCTGATCTGTGACGAGCCGACGACCGCGCTCGATGTGACAATTCAGGGACAGATTCTCGATATTATCAAAAATCTGCAAAAGAAAAATCAGACGTCCGTCATCATGATCACACATGATCTCGGTGTTGTGGCAAATATCGCACAGAAGATTGCTGTTATGTATTCCGGTATTATCGTGGAAAGCGGAACGTGTGAGGATATTTTCTATCGTCCGCGTCACCCGTATACCTGGGCGCTGATCCGTTCCGTACCGCGTCTGGATCTGAAAAACAAGCAGGAACTCGCGACAATTCCGGGAACTCCGCCGGATCTTTTAAACCCGCCGGTCGGATGTCCGTTCTGCACGCGGTGCAGCTACTGTATGCCGATCTGTAAGGAAGAGATGCCGGAGGCAACGGAATTCGGCGGCGAGCATAAGGCTGCCTGCTGGCTCCATCACCCGATGGCACCAAAAGTAGAAATGCCAAATCTGGAAGGAGGAGAACTGTAATGGAAAATAACGAAAAAGAAGTGCTTTTTTCCGTTTCCCATCTGAAAAAATATTTTCAGGTCGGAAACCATGCGACCTTAAAGGCCGTGGATGATGTCTCCTTCGAAATTTACAAGGGTGAGACACTTGGAATGGTTGGCGAGTCCGGATGTGGAAAGACAACGTGCGGCCGTACCTGCATCGGCCTGTATGACAAGACCGACGGACAGGTGCTCTACAAGGGAACCGATGTCCATGCATTAAACGGAAAAGAGCGGTTTGCCTTCAAAAAACAGGTGCAGATGGTCTTCCAGGATCCGTATGGATCGCTCGACCCGCGTATGACCGTTGCCGACATCATCGGCGAGGGCATCGACATTCACCATCTGGCAAAGAATAAGAAAGAGCGCCAGGAGATGATCTACAAATATCTGGAGCTGGTCGGACTGAACCGCGAGCATGCGAACCGTTTTGTGCACGAGTTTTCCGGCGGACAGCGCCAGCGAATCGGTATCGCGCGTGCGCTTGCCGTGCAGCCGGAATACATCGTTCTCGATGAGCCGATCTCCGCACTCGACGTTTCGATTCAGGCGCAGATCGTCAACCTGCTTGTGGACTTACAGAAGAAGATGGGTCTGACCTATCTTTTCGTTGCGCATGATCTGTCGATGGTCAAACATATTTCCGACCGTGTGGCGGTTCTGTATCTGGGAACGCTCGTCGAGCTGACGACATCCGAGGAGCTGTACGCCAACCCGCGCCACCCGTACACACAGGCACTGCTCTCCGCGATTCCGATTCCGGACCCGAAAGTAGAGGCAGAGCGCGACCGCAAAAAAATCCGCCTCGAAGGCGAGGTGCCGAGCCCGATCAACACGAAGCCGGGCTGCAAATTCCAGGGAAGATGCAAGTACGCAAAAGACATCTGCCGACAGCAGATGCCGGAATTAAAAGACGTGGGCAACAATCACTTTGTGGCATGTCATTTCTGCGATGCGTTAGAAGAAAATAAGGAATTATAAAACATGGAAAAGATAAAGAACATCTGCCGTGATCTCGGCAAAGCATTTACAATCGGCCTGCTCTCCGGCGGCGCTGCGGCAGCTGTGCTGCTGCTGGGAGGATTCCTCTTTGGGGGATTCACGTTCCGCGCTGCCCTTGAGGCGGCGAAAGACGGCCTGCTGCTGATCGCGGCCCTCGGCATGTTCGTGATCGCCGGAATGCTGATGGTAAAAGGCAAAAACCCGGAGAAATTCACGCAGAAGGAAAAATGGCGCGTCCACTTTGCCGTGCTCGGATATAAGAGTGTGTTCGCAGTTCTCTGCGTTTCCTGGGTGCTGTGGGCGGCAGCGGCGGATTATCTTTTGTATCGGATGTGAAAATAGTTTCTATAAATAAAAAGAGAATTTTGCAGACTGTAAAAATGAGGTCCGGCAAAATTCTCTTTTTTCGTTTAGTCGTTATTCGTCTTCGAGACGGGAGATAACCATCTCCATGGATTTCTGATATTCTTCATCCGAAGAATTGTAGAACAGCATCAGATCGAGGCAGCTGCTCATTTTCTTCAGTGCTTCCGGGATGGAGTAGTCGATCGTTTTCACATATTCATCCCAGTGCTCCAGCTTCCACGTATCGCGCACGGAGTTGCGGTCGATCATGCGCTGGTGGCAGATCTCCGGTTTTGTGACAACCCAGATCACAACAAGCTTTGCCCCATGGTCAGCGAGCTTTTTGGAGAAGTTTTTCAGGAACTTCTCATCATGCACTTCGCGTGTGAATGGTGCGTTGATCAGCACAATATCGTCATACTCGAGTGCTTCCAGTCCGAAATTGACCGTTACTTCATATTCATAATCGCGGATATTCTCCTCGAAGAAATCAGAACTGCGGTTGATTTCCTGTCCGCCCGCTTTGAAAACGCGGTTCGACAGCGGAATGACTGTGTCCTTGTCGAGATAAACAACGTGTTTCAGCTCCTTGGCGAGCTGTTTTGAAATGTATGTCTTTCCGCACGCCGGCGGCGAGGTTACGAGGATCATCTTTTTCATCGTTTGTATGTCTTCCTTTCCAGTTGAATCAAAAAAAATCACTCCTAGCATTATAGAAAATTTGGGAAAAAATTGCAAGAGAAAAGACGGTTGTGCCAGAGAAAAAATTGTCTTATAATAAAATAAGATTTTTATGCCATCACGGAGAAAATAAATGGAGGAAAGACAATGAGCAGAGCAAATACACGAGTTGTGAAAATCGGCGACCGGGTCATCGGAGGCGGAAATCCGATTCTGATCCAGTCCATGACGAATACCAAAACAGAAGATGTGGAGGCAACCGTAAAGCAGATCCAGCGCTCACGGAAGCCGGATGTGACATTATCCGATGCGCCGTCCCGACCATGGAGGCAGCCAGGGCGCTGTCCGAGATCAAAAAGCAGATCTCGATTCCGCTTGTAGCAGATATTCATTTTGACTATCGATTGGCGATCGCCGCGATCGAAAACGGAGCCGATAAAATCCGCATCAACCCGGGCAACATCGCAGCCGCGACCGGATCCAGGCGGTTGTAGATGCAGCAAAAGAACGCCAGATTCCGATCCGCGTCGGCGTCAACAGCGGTTCACTCGAAAAAGAGCTGGTGGAAAAATACAACGGCGTAACGGCAGAGGGCCTGGTGGAGAGCGCGCTCGACAAAGTGCGGATCATTGAGGAGATGGGCTATGACAATCTCGTCATCAGTATCAAATCGTCTGATGTGATGATGTGTGCAAAAGCGCATGAGCTGATCACGAACCAGACGGATCATCCGCTTCATGTCGGCATTACGGAGGCAGGAACGCTGTATTCCGGCAACATCAAATCGGCAGTGGGGCTCGGTATTATTTTATATCAGGCATCGGAGATACGATCCGTGTTTCCCTGACCGGCGATCCGCTCGAGGAAATCAAATCCGCAAAACGGATCTTAAAGACCCTGGGACTTCGAAAAGGCGGCATTGAGGTCGTATCGTGTCCGACCTGCGGACGGACCCAGATTGACCTGATCGGACTGGCAAACCAGGTGGAAACACTGGTGCAGGGCTACGATCTTGATATCAAGGTTGCCGTCATGGGCTGCGTGGTCAACGGACCGGGCGAGGCAAAAGAGGCGGATCTTGGTGTTGCAGGCGGAAAAGGCGTCGGCATTTTAATTAAAAAAGGTGAAATCGTGAAAAAAGTACCGGAGAGCGAGCTGCTGTCCGTCTTAAAGGACGAGCTGGATCACTGGGGCAAGTAGAAAAGAAAGCAGGAATAGGAATGGAAAAACAGTTTCAGGAAGTATTTCCGGATTTGAGAATCGAAGGGGGCATGGCAGAGCTTCTCGATACCGTGGAGGTTTCGCGGGTATCGATCAATAAGAAAAAAGATCTGCTGCGGATCTATGTGGTCAGCCATCAGTGGATTCACAAAAAATATATTTATCAGCTGGAGCGCCAGATCGAGGAGCAGCTCTTTTCCAACGTGCCGCTGCGCGTGAAGATTATTGAGCGGTTCTATCTGTCGCGCCAGTATACGCCGGAAAACTTTCTGGAGGTGTACCGTCCGAGTATCCTGCTCGAGCTGAAAAACCACAGTGTCTTTCTGAATCATCTGTTTTCGACTGCCGAGATTACCTTCCCGGAGACGAACAAAATGCACCTGGTGCTCGTGGATTCCGTTGTGGCAAAGGAGCGCGAGGAGGAGCTGGTCCACATTCTCGAGAAAATCTTCTGTGAGCGGTGCGGCTTCGACCTGATCGTGGAAACCGAGATGAGAAAGCCGGAGGGCGAGAGCCGCGCCATGAGAAATTCCGAGCTCCGCATCCGGGAGGAAGTGCGCCACGTTCTGGCGCATACCCATTACGGTGAGATGCTCGGCGAAAAAGAGCAGAACCGGATGGAAGAGCAGGCGGAAGCAGCAGGCGAACAGCCAAAAGCAGCCGCAGCAGCCAAGGGCGGCGAGGCGAAAAAAGAAAAAGCAGCAGACGGCGGAAGGGGAAAAGGTTTTTCCGGCGGCGGACGCGGTTCCTTCAAGAAAGGCAAGGGCAGTTTCAGCCGGAATGCGGACAATCAGCCGCGCAAATCCTCCAATCCGGATGTGCTGTACGGAAGAGATTTCGAGGATGAGAGCGTGGAGATTCTGAAAATCGGCGATGAGATCGGTGATGTTGTCATCCGAGGAAGAGTCCAGAGTGTGGATATGCGCGAGATCCGGAATGAGCGTACGATTTTCATGTTCACGATCACCGACTTTACGGATACCATCGGCGTCAAGATTTTCGTCCAGAACGCGGAAGTGCCGGAATTAAAGGATGCGATCAAAAAAGGCGCGTTCATTAAAGTAAAAGGAAAAACGACGGTTGATGCATTTGACCACGATCTGACGGTTATGTCTGTCTGGGGCATCAAGAAGATCACCGATTTCCGTACCGGCCGTCAGGATACGAGTCCGGTGAAGCGTGTGGAGCTGCACTGTCATACAAAGATGAGCGATATGGACGGTGTCACCGATGCTGCCCGTCTGGTACAGCGTGCCTACGAGTGGGGCCATCCGGCGATCGCGATCACTGACCACGGCGTGGTGCAGTCCTTCCCGGAGGCAAACCATGCGATCGAGGCGATCGACGCGCTTACCGGAAAAAATACCAGGCAGAGCACCCGGATGCGACAAAAGATGAGCTGAAAAAAGTTTCGGCTCCGTTCAAGGTCATCTACGGCATGGAGGCTTATCTCGTCGACGACTTGAAAGATATCGTTGTCAACAGCAAAGGACAGGACATCCACGGAAGCTACGTTGTGTTTGATATCGAGACGACGGGATTTTCCCCGGTTGTCAACAAAATCATTGAGATCGGTGCCGTCCGTGTGGAAAACGGAGCGATTGTCGATAAGTTTTCCACCTTCGTCAACCCGAAAGTCCCGATCCCGTTCCGGATTGAGAACCTGACCGGCATCAACGACAACATGGTTCTTGACGCGCCGGACATCGAAACGGTGCTGCCGAAATTCCTGGAGTTCAGTGAGGGAGCCGTTATGGTTGCCCACAATGCTTCGTTCGATATGAGCTTTATCGAGCACAACTGCGTCCTGCAGGGGATCGAGCGGGAATTTACAACGGCGGACACCGTCGCATGGCGCGTTTCCTGCTGCCGGGCCTCAACCGTTTCAAGCTGGATACCGTTGCGAAGGCGGTCGGCGTATCGTTGGAAAACCATCACCGTGCGGTGGACGATGCCGGCTGTACGGCGGAAATTTTCGTGAAATTCGTAAAAATGCTGGAGGAGCGCAATATTCTGACTCTGGATGACCTGAATGCGCAGGGAAAAGTATCGGAGGAGGCTGTGCGCAAGCTTCCATCGTACCATGCGATCATTCTGGCAAAGAACGAGACGGGACGTGTCAATCTGTACCGCCTCGTGTCAGAATCCCACCTGAAATACTACAACCGCCGGCCGAAGCTGCCAAAGAGCGTCTACCTGAAATACCAGGACGGTCTGATGATCGGATCTGCCTGCGAGGCGGGCGAACTCTACCAGGCAATCCTGCGCGGTGAACCGGATGCGGCGATTGCGCGTCTTGTGGACTTCTACGATTATCTGGAAATCCAGCCGATCGGCAACAACGCGTTCATGATCAAAAAAGAGGACGTTTCTGCCGTAGAGAGCGAGGAGGATTTAAAGGAGATCAACAGGCGCATTGTTAAACTCGGCGAGCAGTTCCATAAGCCTGTTGTGGCAACGTGCGACGTCCACTTCATGGATCCGCAGGACGAGATCTACCGCCGCATCATCATGACCGGAAAAGGTTTTGACGACGCGGATGAGCAGGCACCGCTGTTCCTGCGCACCACCGAGGAGATGCTTGAAGAGTTTTCATATCTCGGAAGTGAGAAAGCGGAGGAGGTCGTCATCACCAATCCGCGCAAAATCTCCGACCTTGTCGAGAAAATCTCCCCGATCCGTGCCGGAAAATTCCCGCCGGTCATCGAAGATTCCGACAAGACACTGCGTAGAATCTGCTACGACCGCGCGCATGAAATCTACGGCGAGGAGCTGCCGGAGATCGTTTCCGCGCGCCTCGAGCGAGAGCTGAACTCCATTATTTCCAACGGATACGCCGTTATGTACATCATCGCACAGAAACTGGTGTGGAAGTCGAACGAGGACGGATACCTTGTAGGATCGCGTGGTTCCGTCGGTTCCTCGTTCGTTGCGACGATGGCGGGAATCACGGAGGTAAACCCGTTGAGCCCGCATTACTACTGCGAGTCGTGTCATTACAGCGAGTTCGATTCGCCGCGCGTCAAAGAGTACGTCGGCCGCGCCGGATGCGATATGCCGGACGCCGTCTGCCCGAACTGCGGCAAGCCGCTGAAAAAAGCGGGATTTGATATCCCGTTCGAGACGTTCCTTGGATTCAAGGGAAATAAAGAGCCGGATATCGACCTGAACTTCTCCGGTGATTACCAGAGTAAGGCGCACAAATACACAGAGGTTATTTTCGGCGCCGGTCAGACGTTCCGTGCGGGAACCATCGGTACGCTGGCGGATAAAACAGCGTTCGGTTACGTGAAGAACTATTACGAAGAGCGCGGCCAGCACAAACGGAACTGCGAGATCGACCGGATCGTGGAAGGATGCACCGGCATCCGCCGTACCACCGGCCAGCACCCGGGCGGTATCATCGTTCTGCCGTTCGGTGAGGATATCAACTCCTTCACCCCGGTGCAGCATCCGGCGAACGATATGACAACCGACATCATTACGACCCATTTCGATTACCACTCCATTGATGCCAACCTCTTAAAGCTCGACATTCTCGGACACGATGATCCGACCATGATCCGTATGCTCGAGGATATCACGCACCTTGATGCGCAGACGATTCCGCTCGATAACCCGGAGGTCATGTCGCTGTTCAAGAGCACCGAGGCGCTCGGCATCAAGCCGGAGGACATCGGCGGCTGCCGCTTGGATGTCTTGGCGTGCCGGAGTTCGGTACCGATTTCGTTATCCAGATGCTTCTGGACACGAAGCCGCAGTCGTTCTCTGACCTGATCCGTATCTCTGGTCTGTCGCACGGAACCGACGTATGGCTCGGCAATGCGCAGACATTGATCGAGGAGGGCAAGGCGACGATTTCCACCGCCATCTGTACCCGAGACGATATCATGATCTACCTGATCGACAAGGGACTCGAAAGTGAGCTTTCCTTTACGATCATGGAGAGTGTGCGAAAAGGAAAGGGCTTAAAACCGGAGTGGGAAGAGGAGATGAAGGCACATGACGTGCCGGACTGGTACATCTGGTCATGTAAAAAGATCAAGTACATGTTCCCGAAAGCCCACGCGGCGGCGTACGTCATGATGGCGTACCGCATCGCTTACTATAAAATTTTCTATCCGCTGGCGTACTATGCGGCGTACTTCTCCATTCGTGCGTCCGCATTTTCCTACGAGCTCATGTGCATGGGACGCGACCGGCTGGAATATTATATGAAAGATTACGAAAAACGGAAAGACACGCTGACTCAGAAGGAGCAGGCAACCGTCAAGGATATGAAGATTGTCCAGGAAATGTACGCCCGCGGCTTCGATTTCGTGCCGGTGGACCTCTATAAGGCACAGGCGCACCGCTTCCAGGTCTACGATGACAAACATCTGATGCCGGCGTCGACTCGATCGAGGGTCTGGGCGACAAGGCGGCCGACGCCGTTGTCCTTGCGGCACGAAACGGAAAATTCCTCTCGAAAGATGATTTCCGCGACCGCACCAAGGTCAGCAAGACGATTATCGACTTTATGGCGGACCTCGGTGTCTTCGGAGATCTGCCCGAAAGCAACCAGTTTTCGCTGTTCGACTATTAAAAGGAGCGTCCCCTTTCCGTTGCAATCCCGTGCGTCTTGGGGTATAATCAGACGTTGTGGAAAAGAACGAAAACGATTTAGATAAAATAAGGTGAAAAACATTGAGAAGAAGATTGGAACAACTGCTGAACGGCAGATTTGAATATGAGGTTCCCCATCTGCTGCTGTCCGAGACGGAGGTGGCCCTGACGCTGGACGAGGGGCAGAATTTCCGCGGAGAGCTGAATATCGGAGCGGAAGACGGGAGAAGAGTAAAAGGAATTGTGACCACAGATCATCAGAGAATCGTTCTGGCGAAAAATCAGTTCCAGGGAACGGCGAGTACGATTGAGTACGGCGTGGATACCAGCGGATTAAAAGCAGGCGATGAAATCTGTGGAAACATCACCGTCAGCAGCAATCTGGAGGAACGCTGCGTGCGGGTACACGTCTCGATTGCAGGAAAGACAATGAACATTTCCGGACAGGAGATTCATTCCCTGGCAGATTTTGTGCATCTGGCAAGCCATGATTTCGGCGCAGCGTACCGCTTCTTTGTAAAAAAAGAGTTTGCACGTCTTCTTCAGAAAGAGGCACCGGAGCAGATGGCACTTTATCAGGACTGTCCCACAAGCCGGTGACATTTCAGCACCTGGAGGAATTTCTGGTTGCCCTCGGTCAGAAAGAGCCGGTGATGCTTTCGGCGGAACAGCCGGAGAAAACTGTGCTTACCGTGGACCAGCCGCGCAAGGAAACACTGTATCTGTATAAAAATACCTGGGGCTACGTCCGCATGGAAATCGAGGTGCAGGGAGACTTTCTGGAAGTGGAAAAGAAGTCGTCACTTCAGAAGATTCATCGGAAGCGTCTACGGTGTGGAATACATTATCCATCAGGAGAAAATCGGAAACGGCCGCCATTACGGCAGAATTACGGTGCGTCAGGGAAAACAGGAGCTTCGCTTTGAACTGGAAGTGACAAACAGCGAAAAACATGTGACCAGCAGGAAAAATACGGAGCGCGACCGTCAGATAACTGCCATCGCGCGCGGCTATCTCGATCTGGCAGTCCATAAACGCGACTACCGTACCTGGTATCAGGACACCTGGGAGGCCATCGAGCAGTTCGAAAAAGCCGGCGGAGACATGGCGTGGGTGACGCTGGGAAAAGCATGGCTGTACGAGAACCATGAGGAAACCGGAAAAGCAAGAGAAACGCTTTCTTACGTAAAAGAGCATCAGGAACTGCTGGACACCGCGGAGAAAAAAGGAGCGTATCTGTATCTGGCATGGAAGCTGAAAATGGAAGTGGGCCATGCCGAGCTGGTATCACGCCTTGGAACACTGATGCGGCAGGAGAGTGCAAGCTATTTTCTGTTAAAGCTTGCCATTGATGCCGACGATTCCTGGCAGCAGTCGCTGACCCGTCAGCTCTACGCGATGGAACTTTGCTATGAGTGCGGGTGCAAGAGCCGCTTCTGTATCTGGATGCGGCACAGCTCTATCTCCGCCAGGAGGGACAGCTCCGCCGGATTTCGCCGTTCACCGTTCAGGTGCTGAAATTTGCGCAGAAAGAAGGCATTTTAAGCGGGGAACTGTTAAAACGGGCCGCTTATCTTACAGAGACGATGAAAACGTTCGATGAGAATGTCTATCAGATTCTGACTGCGGGCTATGAGCGTTTTCCATCCGATGAAGTGCTCGAAGCCATCTGCAAACTGGTGATGAAGGGCCGCCCGGTGCGGAAGGAATATTTCCCGTGGTATGCAAAAGCCGTGGAGCGGAACATCCGCATCACGCGCCTGTACGAGTACTATATCGAAACGATGGATGCGTCGTTCGACGAGGTCCTTCCGCAGGTCATCCGGATGTATTTCTCCTACAGCAACACACTGGCAGGCCAGAAGAAAGCGCTGATCTACGCCAACGTGATCAAAAACCGCGAAAAAGACCGCCATACATTCCAGAGCTACCGCCCGGCGATGGAGGTTTTCACGGCAAGACAGATCCAGAAAGGCCGCATGAACCGCGAATACGCCGCACTGTACCGGACTTTTCTGAAAAAACCGGAAGATCCCGACAGCGCAAAAGCGATCGCAAATGTGCTGTTTACCCATCATGTAACGTGTGAAAATCCGAAAATCACGCGTGTGATCGTCTGCCATCCGGCGATGGCGGGCGAAACGTCCTATCCGATGACGGAACGGGGTGCTTATATCCGTCTGTATGGCAAAAAAGCGCGGATTCTTCTCGAAGATGAGCAGCGCAGAAGATATGCGGTGACAGAAACCTGCCGCATAGAGCCATTGTTTACGGATGAAGAGCTTGCCCGTGCCTGCGGCGGTTTTGCCATTGAAAATCCGGGTCTGCTGCTGCACCTGTGCGGGGAGCAGGAAGAGGAGATGCAGCTTACCGCAGAAAATCTTGCCTGGTATCAGCAGGCAGCGCGCACGAGCGCATTTTCCAGTGCTTACCGGAAAACAGTGCGTCAGAAACTGCTGGAATACTATCTTGCCCATCCGGATGAGCGTGAGACCGAGGCAGCTGTTGCAGAGCTGGAGGACAGCGCTTACGCAAAGGTGGACCGTATTTCTACGATCGAGCTTCTGGTACGCTACGGCTGTTACAGCCGCGCCTTTGCCCTGACGGATCGGTACGGCTACGAAAAGATCCCGGTGTCGTGTCTCTTCCGTCTGGCGCATGCGATGATTCTGGAAAAAGAGTTTACAGAGGACGAGGAGCTTCTCTATCTGGCATCCTACGTGGTAAAACAGGGCATTTACGATGAAATTGTATTGTGCTATCTGAGAGATTATTTCACCGGTTCTATTGAGGATATGTGCAGTTTATGGGATAAAATCCGCGGCTTTCAGATGGAGAGCGACAAGCTGGAGGAGCGCATTCTGACCTGGTCCGTCTTTGTGCGCAGCCACCCGAAGTGGGAGCAGGAAATGCTGGAGAGCTACATCCGCCAGAGCGGAAAAGAGCATGTCATTCTGGCATACCTGACGTATCTTGCGATCGGCTATTTTATGGACGGAAAACCGCTTTCGGATCAGATGTTTGACTACTTGGACCGCGCCTGGAAACAGGCTGGGAGCTGGACGAGATCTGCCGTTTTGCGATGCTGAAACATCTTTCCACGAAGCCGCAGCTTTCTGAGGAGGAAGAAAAAGAGGCGCATACCCTGCTTCTGGCGTTTACGAAACAGGGACTCCGCTTTGCCTTCTACAAGGATCTGCCGGAGCACCTGACCGAAGGCTTCCAGATCGGCGACCGCATGTTCATCGAGGAGCGCCAGAGAGCGGAGGCAAAGGTGACGATTCATTACCGGACAAACGCCGAAGAAACATGGAAGAGCGAACCGATGCGCAATATGTATCAGGGCATTTTTGTGAAAGAGTTTCTGCTGTTCTACGGCGAGAAAATGGAGTATTACCTGACCTTTACGAACCGTCAGGGCGAGGGAAAAACAGAGGTGAAAACCGTCTCCATGACCGGCGAACCAAAAGCAGGAAAGACGCGGTACCAGCTTCTGAATCAGATGAAAGCAGCGCGCGCGGCAGGAGATTCGGAAAAAGCAGAAGAAGCATTCCAAAAGTATCTGCAGCAGGAGGCTCTGGTTCGGAACTGTTTTGCACTTGTGGATGAAAAGAAGCAGCAGGAGGATACGACATGGAACAGAAAAATTTAATTTTAGGATTTGATTTTGGAGAGAAATATTCCCAGTTCTGCTGCTATGACAGGGGAACCCATACGGCCGTCTCCATCCCGGTAAAAGAAGGAGAAGAGGCGGTGGAATTTCCGACCGCCATTGCCAAAAAACGGAATGAGGAAACGTGGAAAACAGGACCGGATGCAGAAAAATCTGCTCACGCGGAAAACGGCATCTGGCTGGACAATCTGTACGAGATCTGCATGGGATCCCGCATCTGCCAGATCGAAAACCGGGATTACACGCCGGGAGAAGTCCTTGGCACGTTCCTTCGCGAAGCACTGAAGATGATCGGCATCGAGCGCCCGGACCAGCAGATCCAGGCGATGATGATCACCACGGGCCATCTGACCCGTCCATTTGTGGAAAATGTGCGTGAAGCATACAAGATAATCGGACTTCCGCGCGGCAGAGCCTACCTGCAGGAGCATGACGAGAGCTTTTACTGCCATGTGCTGAACCAGAAGCCGGAGCTCTGGAGCCGTAAAGTCGGTCTGTTTTTCCTGAAAGATGAGGAAGCATCGTTTTCTGAACTTTCCATCAGCCGTAAAACGAAGCCGGCAACTGTGAACGTAAAACGGGGGCCAAAAGCCGCACTTTCGATCGAGCCGATGGAGCGCGACCGCGATTTCTGCCATCTGATGGGAGAAGCGATGGGGAATGAAATTTATTCCAGCGTATTTCTGGTGAGCGAGGAGTTCGACCTTGCCTGGGCCGACAACTCTCTGCGTCAGTTAAAGAAAAACCAGAGAAGAATCTTTGGCGGAACGAACCTGTTTGCACAGGCGCCTGCTTTTCCGCGCGCGAAAAAGTGGAGGAGCGCCGCTTAAAGGGCTATCTCTTCCTCGGAAATGACCTCGTGCGCTACAACATCGGCATGGAGATGACGATCAATGGTTCTCCGGCATACTATGCGCTGATTGCAGCCGGTGTGAACTGGTATGAAGCAGAAAAAGAATGTGAGCTGATCCTCGACGGAACGGAGGAGCTGGAATTTGTTGTGAGCTCCATGGAAAGCGGAAAACGAAACCGCTATACCATGAAGCTGGACGGGCTGCCCAAACGGCCGCCGAAGACAACACGGATCCGTCTGCGTCTGGAGTATGATTCTCCGGTTACGTGTCAGATCACCGCAGAGGATTTGGGTTTTGGCGATATGTTCCCGGCAAGCCACAAAACCTGGCACGAGACGATGGGGGAGGTGTAAACGATGAGCGGTTATATTTTATGTCAGGTCAAACGGGCGAAAAATCCGTATTATATTTCCAACATCAGCACAAATATTTATTCCATCGAGGAACTGTGCTATTACCTGTACCACAACATCTATCTGCTGGACGAGACCATCATTAACGAGCAGCTGCTGGTGTGGATGAAAGAAGAACTCCACTTAAGAAGACTGTACCAGCGTCTCTACGTCCTTCTGGAGGAGAAAAAGAACATCGGTGAGTTTATCCTGCCGATCTTCAAGGAGATCAATTATCTTTCCCACGATCAGTTCCGTGAGATGAATGAGCGCCTGAAACGGTTCGAGGAGCAGCCGGAGATTGTGCGGAAAAAAATCAAGGGAGATTACCTTGTCGACCACGAAAAATATATCAATGCGATCCAGGTTTACCAGGAAACGCTGAAAGATACCGAGGAAAACGAAACCAACATGGGAAGCCAGTTCACCGGAAGTATTTACAACAACATGGGCTGTGCCTACGCAAGTCTGTTCCAGATGAATGAAGCACTTACGTGCTTTCAGAAAGCAAATGAAGAGCTGCACACGAAAGCATCGTTAAAGAGCTGGCTGTTTGCGGTCTACATGAGCAAAGGACAGGATGCCTATGAGCAGATGTGCACCGAACGGAAAGTGGATGCCGAGACGAAACGGGAGATGGACCGCCAGATCACCGAGGCAATGCAGGTCGAGCTCCCGCGCGATCTGGACGAAGCTCTTGCGGCGTGGACACGGGAATATCATAAAAATACCGGACTTTGAACAAAAAGAGCAAAAAAATTACTTGACAGCAAAAAAGAATGGGACTATAATACGGCCCATAAGAAAAAATAAATACTTTGAAACCGATGAAGTGGAGATAACGTTGGAAGCGCACTCACAGAGAGCCCGGAAGGTGGAAGCCGGACAGAAAGCGGATCAGCAAATGGACCACGGAGGTACAGGGAAAAGCGGGAAACCGTCTGAGTATTCTGTAACGTGCAGGCATACGTTAGTTGCCAGGAATATGATCGTATTCTGCAGAGCGTGTGAGCAATCGCAAAACAAGGTGGCACCACGAGTATAAAAATATACCCGCCCTTGGCAAAGAACAAAGTGATTCTTTGCGGGGGCGGTTTTTGTATATCAGAAATTGGTTCTGAGGACCAGTGTTGATGACAGCCTTTGCAGACACAAGGAGAGGAGATAACAAGATGAAACAGATGACGTTAGAAGAAATTTCAAAAGCAGCCGCATCGGGAGCTTTTCGGAAAATCCCGGTAAGCAGAGAAATTTATTCGGATATCCGTACACCAGTAGAAACACTGAAAGTCCTGCAGGGCGTCAGCAGCCACTGCTACATGCTCGAAAGCGTGGAGGATAAAAAACAGTGGGGAAGATACACCTTCCTCGGCTACGATCCGTCGCTGGAACTCACCTGTGTCAACGGAAACCTGACAATCACCGCCGATGCGGCAGAGATGAAAAAAGTAGAAGATATTCCAGAAAGCTGCAAAGAACAGCTTCCGACCGGACAGATCCGGCTGACCGCAAAGACAGCCCATCCGGGAGCCGTCATCAAAACCCTGATTGAGAAAAATAAAAGTCCGAAGATCGCGACACTGCCGACCTTCACCGGCGGCCTCGTCGGATACTTCTCTTACGATTACATCAAGTACAGCGAGCCGACCTTAAAGCTGGACGCAGAAGATCAGGAACATTTCAAAGATGTCGACCTGATGCTGTTCGATAAGGTCATCGCCTATGATAATTACCGTCAGAAAATCGTACTGATGATTAATATCGAAACCGAAAATCTCGAAGAAAATTACGTAAAAGCCGTACAGGAACTCGAAAAAATGGAAGAGCTGATCCGCTTTGGAAAACCGGCCGAGACGAAAGCCGGCCACCTGAAATCCGAGTTCCGCCCGCTCTTCGATGAGAAAGCGTACTGTGAGAAAGTCGAGCAGGTCAAACATTATATCCACGAGGGAGACCTCTTCCAGCTCGTTCTCTCCAACCGGCTCGAAGCTGATTTTGAGGGAAGCCTCCTCGATACGTACCGCGTCCTCCGAACGACGAACCCGTCGCCGTACATGTTCTACTTCTCGAGTGATGATGTCGAGATCGCCGGTGCATCCCCGGAAACTCTCGTAAAGTCGAGGACGGAGAGGTCCGGACCTTCCCGCTTGCCGGAACGCGGTCGAGAGGAAAGAGCTATGAAGAAGATCAGCGGCTGGAAAAAGAACTCTTCGCCGATGAAAAAGAGCGTGCCGAGCACAACATGCTGGTTGATCTGGGAAGAAACGATCTCGGAAAGATCTGTGATTTCGGAACTGTGGAAGTAGAAAAATACATGTCAATCGAGCGTTACTCCCACGTCATGCACATCGGTTCCACTGTAAAAGGACAGCTTCGGAAAGACAAGACCGCAGTAGATGCCATCGATTCCGTTCTCCCGGCCGGAACCCTCTCCGGTGCACCAAAGCTCCGTGCCTGCCAGATCATCAACGAGCTGGAAACAACAAGCGCGGCATTTACGGCGGTGCGATCGGCTATCTGGATTTCACCGGAAATATGGACACCTGCATCGCGATCCGGCTTGCGTTTAAGAAAAACGGAAAAGTGTTCGTCCGCTCCGGCGCCGGCATTGTAGCCGACAGCGTACCGGAAAAAGAGCATCAGGAATGCATCAACAAAGCAAAGGCCGTGATGGTCGCACTTGCAGAGGCAGAAGGAGGAAGCAACTTATGATACTGCTGGTAGATAATTATGACAGTTTTTCCTATAACCTGTATCAGCTCGCCGGTTCGATCAATCCGGACATGAAGGTCATCCGGAACGACGAGATGACGATCAACGAAATCCGCGCACTGGCACCGGCATCCATCATTTTATCTCCCGGACCGGGCCGTCCGGAGCAGGCAGGCCGATGCATGGAGATTGTAGAAAAATTAGGCGGCGAGATCCCGATCCTCGGTGTCTGCCTCGGCCATCAGGCAATCTGTGCCGCGTACGGCGCGACCGTCACCTATGCGAAACAGCTGATGCACGGCAAACAGTCCGAGACAACGCTGGATCTTACCTCGGAATTATTCCAGGGGCTGCCGGAAACCGTTCCGGTTGCAAGATACCATTCCCTCGCAGCTGATGAAGCGACACTGCCGGAAACCTTAAAGGTAACGGCAAGAACTGCAGACGGCGAGGTCATGGCAGTCGAGGACAGTGAGAAAAAGATCTACGGAGTCCAGTTTCATCCGGAATCCATTCTGACCCCGCAGGGCAGACAGATGGTAGAAAACTTCTTAAAAATTACAAGATAGATCACAGGACAGCAAAGAAAGAGAGAAACAGAATATGATTCGGGAAGCGATTGTAAACTGGTAAATAAAGAGAACTTAACCTACGAGATGGCAGAGGGCGCCATGGATGAAATCATGGAGGAAAAGCCGATCCGACCAGATCAGCGCATTTTTAACTGCCATGACGATGAAAGGCGAGACAATCGAAGAGATCACCGCATGTGCCAACGGCATGAGAAAGCACGGTGTTCACATGGAACATGACAAGGATGTTCTGGAAATCGTCGGAACCGGCGGAGATAAATCCAATTCCTTCAACATTTCCACAACAGCATCCCTTGTGATCTCTGCAGGCGGCGTCGCAGTTGCAAAACACGGAAACCGCGCCGCATCGAGCAAATCCGGCGCAGCCGACTGTCTCGAAGCGCTCGGCGTCAAAATCGACCTGGAGCCGGAGAAAAACAAAGAAGTTCTGGAAAAACTTGGAATCTGTTTCCTGTTCGCACAGAAATACCACATGTCCATGAAATACGTGGCACCGGTCCGCAAGATGCTCGGCATCCGGACCATTTTCAACATCCTCGGACCGCTGACCAACCCGGCAGCAGCCACGATGCAGGTGATGGGTGTCTACGAGGAAGCCTTGTCCGCCCGATGGCAGAAGTTCTCTTCAATCTTGGTGTCAAACGCGGCATGGTTGTCTACGGCCAGGACTGCCTCGATGAAATTTCCTTAAGCGCACCGACAAGCGTCTGCGAGATCAAGGACGGAACGTTTGAGGAATACGTCATCACACCGGAAGAGTTCGGCATGACCCGCTGCACCAAAGAAGAGCTGGTCGGCGGAACTCCGCAGGAGAATGCTGAAATTACGAAAGAAATTCTTGCAGGAAAGAAAGGCCCGGCAAGAGACGCTGTTGTCCTGAATGCCGCCGCAGCCCTTCATGCAGTAAAAGAAATCCCGATGCAGGATGCTGTAAAACTGGCAGAGGAGCTGATCGACAGCGGAAAAGCACAGAAAAAACTCGAAGAGTTTGTGTCACTCACCAACAAATTGGCAGAAGAGGAATAAACATATGATACTGGAAACGATTGCAGAAGCCACAAGAAAACGTGTCGCTGCAGAAAAAGAGAAGTGTTCTCTTGCAGAAATGAAAGAAAAAGCAACGGCGATGAACCCGGACACCGGATTCCCGTTTGAACAGACGCTGAAAAAGCCGGGCATGTCCTTTATCTGCGAGGTAAAAAAAAGCCTCCCCGTCGAAGCATCATCGCAGAAGATTTCCCCTATCTGGAGATCGCAAAGGAATATGAAGCGGCCGGTGCCTCCGCCATTTCCTGCCTGACTGAGCCGGAATACTTCAAAGGCGACAAGCGTTACTTAAAAAAAATTGCAGAAACCGTATCCATCCCGGTTCTGCGGAAAGATTTTACCGTGGATCCCTATATGATCTACGAGGCAAAGGTGCTCGGAGCCACCGCTGTCCTTCTGATCTGTGCGCTGCTGCCGGAGGAAACCTTAAAAGAATATCTGGAAACAGCGCATTCCCTCGGCCTTTCCGCTCTTGTGGAAACCCACGATGAGGCGGAGGTTGCACAGGCCATGCGCGCCGGAGCAAGGATCATCGGTGTCAACAACCGCAACTTAAAAGATTTCACGGTCGATATCCACAACAGTGAGCGGCTGCGGGAGCTTGTCCCGGAAAACATTGTTTTCGTATCCGAGAGCGGCATCAAAACGCCGGAGGATGTCGGAAGACTGTATCAGAATAAAACCGATGCCGTTCTGATCGGCGAAACGCTGATGCGGAGCAGCAACAAAAAAGCAGAGCTTGAAAAACTCTCTTCAATGTGTTAAAGTGGTAACGTAAGTGCGCAAAACAAAACAGAGCGCACGGGGAGTCAAACGTTATGGAAGAACAGACCAGAATCAAAATCTGCGGGCTCACACGGCTGGAAGACATCGATGCGGTGAATGAGCTGAAGCCCGAATATGTCGGCTTTGTCTTTGCAAAAAGCCGCAGACAGATTACAAAAGAACATGCCGTGACGCTGCGGCGCTATCTGGATCCCGAAATCCAGGCGGTCGGCGTCTTTGTGAACGAGCTTCCGGCGATTGTCGCAGGATACCTCGAAGAGGGCGTCATCGATCTGGCACAGCTCCACGGAAATGAGAGTGAAGAATATATCCATTCGCTCCGGTTCCGCACCGGCGGGGAACTGATCAAGCATTTTCCATCAAAACCAGGGAGGACGTCGAAAAGGCGAAAAAAAGCAGCGCCGATTACATCCTTCTCGACCACGGAAAAGGCGGTACCGGCGAATCGTTCGACTGGTCACTGATCAGAAACATGGACCGCCCGTATTTCCTTGCGGGAGCCTGAACGCCGAAAATGTGGAACAGGCGATTTTACAGACACATCCCTTCGCCGTCGACATCAGCAGCGGTGTCGAGACAGACGGCGTAAAGGACCCGAAAAAAATCACAGAATGCATAAGGAGGATAAGACATGTCTGACGGAAGATTTGGTATTCACGGAGGCCAGTACATACCGGAAACTCTGATGAATGAAATTATCAATTTGGAAAAACAGTACAATTATTATAAAAACGATCCGGAGTTCTGCCAGGAGCTCGATGACCTGCTGAAAAATTACGCGGGCCGCCCGTCCCTTCTCTACTACGCAGAGAAAATGACAAAGGATCTCGGCGGAGCAAAAATTTACCTCAAACGAGAGGATCTGAACCACACCGGAGCCCACAAAATCAACAACGTGCTCGGACAGTGCCTCCTCGCAAAAAGAATGGGAAAAACCCGTGTCATCGCAGAGACCGGAGCCGGCCAGCACGGTGTGGCAACCGCAACGGCAGCAGCGCTGATGGGACTTGAGTGTGAGATCTTCATGGGAAAAGAAGACACCGACCGTCAGGCCCTCAATGTATACCGGATGGAGCTTCTCGGTGCAAAAGTAAATGCCGTTACTACCGGAACTATGACCTTAAAAGATGCCGTCAATGAGGCGATGCGCGAGTGGGTATCACGTGTCGATGACACCCACTACGTTCTCGGTTCCGTTATGGGCCCGCATCCGTTCCCGACCATCGTCCGCGATTTCCAGGCTGTCATCAGCAAAGAGGCAAGAGAGAAGATCCTCGAAAAAGAAGGAAAACTCCCGAAAGCCGTCATGGCATGCGTCGGCGGCGGAAGCAATGCGATGGGTATGTTCTATAACTTCATCAATGACAAAAATGTCCGCCTGATTGGATGCGAGGCAGCAGGACGCGGCGTCAACACCGCAGAGACTGCAGCAACCATTGCAACCGGAACACTCGGCGTCTTCCACGGTATGAAATCCTACTTCTGCCAGGATAAATACGGTCAGATCGCACCGGTTTACTCGATTTCCGCAGGCCTTGACTACCCGGGCATTGGACCGGAGCATGCATATCTGCATGACATCGGCCGCGCCGAATACGTTCCGGTAACGGACGATGAGGCAGTAGAAGCTTTTGAATACCTCGCAAGAACCGAGGGTATCATCTGTGCGATCGAGAGTGCCCATGCAGTAGCCCATGCGATGAAGATCGCAAAAGAATTTGATCCGGAAGACTCCATCATCATCTGCCTGTCCGGACGCGGAGACAAAGACGTAGCAGCCATTGCAAGATACAGAGGGAGGGACCTTCATGAGTAAAGTAACAGAAGCATTTTCAAACAGCAAAGCATTCATTCCGTTTCTGACAGCCGGAGACCCGAACATTGAAAAAACAGAGAATTATATTCTGGAGCTCGAAAAAGCAGGCGCAGACCTGATCGAGATCGGAATCCCGTTCTCGGATCCGATTGCCGAGGGCGTTGTCATCCAGGAGGCAGACCTCCGTTCCTTAAAAGCCGGAACTACCACCGATAAAATTTTCGATATGGTAGCCTCCGTGCGCAAAAAAACAGACATTCCGCTGGTGTTTATGACCTACTTAAACCCGGTGTTCCATTACGGATACGAGCCGTTCTTTACAAAATGCGAGGAAGTCGGCATCAATGGCATCATCATCCGGATATGCCGTATGAGGAAAAAGGCGAATTAAACGATATTGCGCGCAGCCATCAGGTAGATGTCATTTCCCTGATTGCGCCGACGTCTGAGCAGCGCATCCAGAAAATTGCCGCAGACGCCGAAGGTTTTATCTACCTCGTATCGTCTCTGGCGTTACCGGTGTCAGAAGCGAGATCAAGACAGACCTCGATTCCATGATCGCCGCAATCCGCAAAGTAACCGATATTCCGGTAGCCGTAGGCTTCGGCATCAACACGACCGATCAGGCGGCCAACATTGCAAAAATTGCGGACGGTGTCATCGTCGGAAGCGCTATCGTCAAAATGATTGCGAAGTACGGCACTCATGCGGAGCAGCACATCTATACGTATGTCCGCATGATGAAGGAAGCTGTCATGACAGCAAATAAATAAAACCCGCGTCATTGCGTGTTTGAAAAAACTGTGTTAAGATGAGAGCGTGTCTGAAACAAACCGTTTTGGACACGCTTTTTCAACGTAAAATACCTGACCGGCTTTCGAAAAAGCCGGATAGAATATGGAGGAAAAACGTGTTAGATGTATGTTTACTGGGAACAGGCGGTATGATGCCTCTGCCAGGCAGACGCCTGACCGCCTGATGACCCGATACAACGGAAGCAGCCTTCTGATCGACTGCGGCGAGGGAACCCAGGTTGCCATCAAGGAAAAAGGCTGGACCTTTAAGCCGATTGATGCCATCTGCTTCACCCATTACCACGCAGACCACATCAGCGGCCTTCCAGGACTTCTCCTGACGATGGGAAACACTGACCGGAGAGAACCGCTGACCATGATCGGCCCAAAAGGCCTGGAGCGCGTCGTCAATTCGCTGCGCGTCATCTGCCCGGAGCTGCCGTTCCCGATTGTATTTCACGAGGTGACAGCGCCGGAGGAAGTGATCGAGATGAACGGCTACAAAATCACAGCCTTCCGCGTGCAGCACAATATCACCTGCTACGGCTATTCGCTGGAAATCTCCCGCAAGGGAAAATTCGATGTGGAGCGCGCTAAAGCACAGGAAATTCCGATTAAATGCTGGAATCCGCTGCAGAAAGGCGAGACTGTCACCCTGGATGGAAAGACGTATACGCCGGACATGGTCCTCGGCCCTGCCAGAAAGGGACTGAAGGTGACCTACTGCACCGATACCCGCCCGATTCCGTCGATCTCCGAACATGCGAAAGGCTCCGACCTTTTCATCTGCGAGGGAATGTACGGCGAGCCGGAAAAACAGGCAAAAGCAAAAGAATTTAAGCATATGACCTTCTACGAGGCGGCAAAACTGGCAAAAGATGCCGAGGTTGCCGAAATGTGGCTGACCCACTTTTCCCCGTCGCTCGTCGGCCCGCAGCGGTACATGGATGAGGTACAGAAGATTTTCCCGGCCGCAGAGCTTGGAAAAGACGGAAGATCAGTAGAACTGTTATTTGAAGAGGAAACGAAAAATGAGTGAAAAAGATACCCTGATTCTTGCAATTGAGAGCTCCTGCGATGAAACCGCAGCCTCCGTCGTGAAAAACGGAAGATGTGTGCTGTCTAACATTATTTCATCCCAGATCGCCATCCATACCCTGTATGGCGGTGTTGTGCCGGAAATTGCATCCAGAAAACATATCGAAAAAATCAACCAGGTTGTAGAAGCGGCCTTAAAAGAAGCCGATGTCACTCTGGATGATATCGATGCGATCGGTGTTACGTACGGCCCTGGTCTTGTCGGCGCACTTCTCGTCGGCGTGGCAGAGGCAAAAGCGATCGCCTATGCAAAAAAGAAACCGCTGGTCGGCGTTCACCATATTGAAGGCCACGTCTCGGCGAACTATATCGAACACCCGGATCTGGAGCCGCCGTTCCTGTGTGAAATCATCTCCGGAGGCCATACCCATCTTGTCATTGTAAAAGATTACGGTTCTTTCGAAATCCTCGGAAGAACGAGAGACGACGCAGCCGGAGAAGCCTTCGACAAGGTAGCCCGTGCCATCGGACTCGGCTATCCGGGCGGACCGAAGATCGACAAGCTGGCAAAAGAAGGAAACCCGCACGCCATCGACTTCCCGCGTGCCCACATGGAGGATGCGCCGTATGACTTCAGCTTCAGCGGCGTAAAATCTGCCGTTTTAAACCATCTGAACAAATGCCGGATGACAGGCGAACCAATTGTCGAAGCAGACATCGCTGCGTCCTTCCAGCAGGCCGTTGTGGACGTTCTGGTGGATAATGCCATCCGTGCGGCCAAAGATTACCATATGGACCGTCTGGCGATCGCCGGCGGCGTTGCATCGAACGGGGCACTCCGCGCGGCGATGGAAGCAGCATGTGAAAAAGAGGGCATCCGCTTTTACCGTCCGTCCCCGATCTTCTGTACCGACAATGCGGCCATGATCGGTGTGGCAGCTTACTACGAGTACCAGAAGGGAACCCGCCACGGCTGGGACCTGAATGCCGTACCGAACCTGAAGCTTGGAGAACGATAAGAAAAAGAAACTTCCGCAGCAGAACGGAGAAGAGAGATCTGCTGCGGAGTTTTTGCATTTGTAGAAAACGGAGGAAAAGATGAGCGAGAAGAAAGAAAAATACACTGTGGTTGTCCTGGCAGCCGGAAAGGGAACCCGGATGGGCGGAAGCGTAGCAAAACAGTTTCTGGAAATCGGAGGAAAACCAGTCGTGGTTTACGCGCTGGAGGTTTTTGAACATTCGCCGGAGATTGACCAGATCATTCTTGTGACAGGTGCGGATAAAATAGAATACTGTCAGAAAGAGATTATCGAAAAATATGGAATTAAGAAAACTGTTTCCGTATGCGCAGGCGGAAGGGAACGGTATGAATCTGTCTGGAAAGCATTGCAGACGCTGAAAAGCCTGGAAAGCGAACAGGAGCAGAAGACCGATTACGTTCTGATTCACGATGGTGCCCGCCCGTTTTTAAACCAGGAAATGCTGGAACGTCTCTGCGCATGTGTAAAAGAAGAAAAAGCCTGTGTCCTTGGCATGCCGGTCAAGGATACCATCAAGCTTACCGATGAAAACGGAAAAATCAGGGAAAGCCCGCGAAGAGATCTCGTATGGCAGGCACAGACCCCGCAGGCCTTTGCAGCAGAGCTTCTGTTTCCGGCATTCGAAAAACTGATGCAGCATTCCACAGAAGGAATCACCGACGATGCATGGTTGTGGAGCAGGAGATGGGAATCGCATCAGTGATGGTAAAAGGCGGCTATGAAAATATAAAAATCACAACACCGGAGGATCTGCTCGTTGCAGAGAGCTTTCTGGCAGAAAAATAGAAAAAAGCAAAATACAGAAAGCAAACTATAAATAGATAAAAATAAATGTGTGAATTGCAAAACGGGGAAAAACAGCGAAAACGAAAAAGAAATTGAAAAAAATGTAAAAAAAATTCAAAAAAGTGGTTGACATTCTGAAACACTGCTGATATAATAACGAATGTCGCTGAGCGAGAGAGATAAAAAACGCAAAGCTGACAAGCCAAAACTGAGATGATTTCGGGAGTTACCGAGATTTGAATTCACACACGGAGAGGTATCGAAGCGGTCATAACGAGGCGGTCTTGAAAACCGTTTGTCCGAAAGGGCGCGTGGGTTCGAATCCCACCCTCTCCGCTCAAAACTCAGTTAATTGAATATCTGATTATGAATCAGGCAAACTATGGAGAAGTACCCAAGCTGGCTGAAGGGGCTCCCCTGGAAAGGGAGTAGGTCGTTAATAGCGGCGCGAGGGTTCAAATCCCTCCTTCTCCGCTCGACTTTGAAAAAAAGTTGAAAAAAGTTCTTGACAAATGCAAATGAGTTTGATAAAATAAACGAGTTGCTGACCGAGAGAACAGTGAAGAACCTTGATAATTAAACAATGAAACACATCCTCGAAAGTTCTGAATAAGTAATTCAAAACGATCGAAAGATCCTTTAAAACAGTAAAAGGGATAAATTAGCTAGTATGTTGATTTGAACTTGGAACAAACATTTTATCAGAGAGTTTGATCCTGGCTCAGGATGAAGCTGGCGGCGTGCTTAACACATG
>ENA-OQCP01000217-OQCP01000217.1-human-gut-metagenome-genome-assembly--contig:-NODE-217-length-25129-cov-2.144428_pt1 | contig 25129 bp, 41 predicted proteins | sample MGYA00242760_ERZ504583 | MGnify/ENA primary metagenome ERZ504583 (study PRJEB26092, sample SAMD00036308) | human gut metagenome | host: Homo sapiens | study: EMG produced TPA metagenomics assembly of...
CGTCGATGGGGAGGGCAACCCGGTCCTGAAGAACGAGACCACCACCAAAGACGTGCCCGTGCCCGACGCGGCGGCCCAGCTTTCCCCCGACAAGCTGAAGGCGCTGCTGAACACCGATGAGAACGGCCTGTACGCTGATACCGCCTTCGTGGCCAAGTTCGCCCCCGACAAGGACGCCACCTACACCGTCACCTACGAGGCGACGGCGCCCGCCTCGACCACGAGAAGAATGAGAACCTCCAGGCCCTCGGCACCGACGGCCTCACGGGTGCCACGGCCTCCACCACCCTGTCGGCCACCGATACCGAGGAACCGAAGTTCAAGGCTGGTTCGTGCGCACCTACACCACCAAGCAGGAGCCGGTGTGGGATACGGTGAAAACGCCGATGACCCACGAGGTGGAAAAGCCGAAGCTCGACGGCGAACGGCCACCAGATCTACGACGGGGACGGCAACCCGGTGACCGAGACCGTGACCGAGCCCATGGAGGACGAGAACGGCGACCCCCTGCTGGAAGAGGACAGCTATACCGACGACGACTTCAGCTTTGACGACGGCGAAGACGACGATTTGTTATAAGAAGGGAGAAACAGAGTATGGAATTTAACACGTTCGAATCGATTAAGATCGGCCTTGCTTCTCCCGACCAGATCCGTGCCTGGAGCTATGGCGAGGTCAAGAAACCTGAAAACCATCAACTACCGCAACCCTGAAGCCGGAGCGCGACGGCCTGTTCTGCGAGCGCATTTTTGGACCTACCAAGACTGGGAATGCCACTGCGGCAAGTATAAGCGCATCCGCTATAAGGCAAGATCTGCGATAAGTGCGGTGTCGAAGTTACCCGTGCTAAGGTCCGCCGCGAGCGCATGGGCCACATCGAGCTGGCTGCACCTGTCTCGCACATCTGGTATTTCAAGGGCATTCCCAGCCGCATCGGCTGATGCTGGACATCAGCCCCCGTCAGCTGGACAAGGTCCTGTATTTCGCCAACTACATTGTCACTGACCCCGGCTTCACCCCGCTGGAGAAAAAGCAGCTGCTGACCGAGCGTGAGTACAAGGAGATGCGCGAAAAGTACGAGGATACGTTTGAAGCCAGCATGGGCGCCGAGGCGATCCAGAAGCTGCTGGCCGAGATCGACCTCGACAAGCTCAGCAAGGAGCTGCGCGAGGAACTCGAGCATGCCAACGGCCAGAAGCGCGTGCGCCTGCTCAAGCGTCTGGAGTGCGTGGAGAGCTTCCTCGAGAGCAACCAGCGCCCCGAGTGGATGATTATGACGGTTATCCCCGTCATTCCGCCGGATCTGCGCCCCCTGCTGCAGCTGGACGCGGCCGCTTTGCGACCTCCGACCTGAATGATCTGTACCGCCGCGTCATCAACCGCAACAACCGTCTGAAGCGCCTGCTGGAGCTGGGTGCCCCCGATATCATCGTCCGCAACGAGAAGGCGTATGCTGCAGGAGGCTGTGGACGCCTGATCGACAACGGCCGCCGCGGCCGTCCGGTTACCGGTGCAAACAACCGTGCGCTGAAGTCCCTGTCCGACATGCTCAAGGGCAAGCAGGGCCGCTTCCGTCAGAACCTGCTGGGCAAGCGTGTTGACTACTCCGGCCGTTCCGTTATCGTTGTCGGCCCCGAGCTGAAGATGTATCAGTGCGGCCTGCCCAAGGAGATGGCCCTCGAGCTGTTCAAGCCCTTCGTCATGAAGGACCTGGTCGAGAAGGAGAAGGCCAACAACATCAAGTCCGCCCGCAAGATGGTCGAGCGTGCCCGCCCCGAGGTCTGGGATTCTCTCGAGACCGTCATCAAGGGCCACCCCGTCCTGCTGAACCGTGCGCCTACGCTGCACCGTCTGGGCATTCAGGCCTTTGAGCCTGTGCTGGTCGAGGGCCGTGCCATCAAGCTGCACCCCCTGGTCTGCACCCCCTTCAACGCTGACTTTGACGGCGACCAGATGGCTGTCCATCTGCCGCTGTCCACCGAGGCCCAGCGCGAGGCCAAGATGCTGATGCTGCCTCCGGCAACCTGCTGAAGCCCTCTGACGGTGAGCCCGTCACCGTGCCCACGCAGGATATGATTCTGGGCAGCTACTACCTGACCCTCGTCAACCCCGAGGATAAGGGCCACGGCAAGGTCTTCCGCGATGAGGCCGAGGCATGATGGCGTACTCCGAGGTCTGATCACCCTGCAGGCACCCATCAAGGTGCGCCGCACCATGACCTTTGACGGCGTGGAGGAGACCGGTCTGGTCGATACCACGATGGGTCAGATCATCTTCAACAACCCGATCCCGCAGGATCTGGCTATGTCGATCGTACCGACCCGGCTACGAAGTTCGACTATGAGATGAACCCCCGCACCCTCAAGATCGCCTCCGGCGGCAAGAGCGACAAGCTGACGAAGAAGGGCCTGCCCGACATCATCAGCCGCTGCCTGACCAAGCACGGCACCAAGACCTGCGCCATGATGCTGGATCAGATCAAGCACAGGGCTACAAGTACTCCACCTGTCCGCCATCACGGTCGCTGTCCCCGATGCTATCATGCCTGAGGAGAAGCCCGCTATTCTGCTGCTGCCGATAAGAAGATCGAGAAGGTCATGAAGAACTTCAACCGCGGCCTGATCTCCGATGAGGAGCGCTACCGCAAGACCGTTGAGATCTGGCAGGCCGCCACCGAGGAAGTCTCCGAGCTCTGAGCGACAACCTGAAGAAGAACCACCAGCGCAACCCCATCTATATGATGTCCGATTCCGGTGCCCGTGGTTCTATGGACCAGATCAAGCAGCTGGCCGGTATGCGCGGCCTGCTGGCCAACACGGCCGGCAAGACGCTGGAAATGCCTATCCGCGCCAACTACCGTGAAGGCCTGAATATTCTGGAATACTTCATCTCCTCTCGAGGCGCCCGTAAGGTCTGGCCGATACTGCTCTGCGTACTGCGGACTCCGGTTATCTGACCCGCCGTCTGGTTGATGTCTCTCAGGAGGTCATCATCCGCGAGGAGGACTGCCACGCGACCGAGGCATCTGGGTCCGCGAGATCAGCGAGGGCAACTCCGTTGTTGAGAGCTTCAAGGAGCGTCTGAACGGCCGTTACTCCCTGCATGATGTGCACGATCCCGCCACGGGTGAGCTGCTCGTCAGCAGGATAAGATGATGGATATGTTTGACGCCGAGAAGGTCGTCACGCCGGCATCACCGAGCTGGAGATCCGCTCCGTCATGACCTGCCGCGCCCATGTGGGCGTCTGCGCACGCTGCTACGGCTCCAACATGTCCAACGGCCAGTGCGTCAAGGTCGGTGAGTCTGTCGGCATCATCGCCGCTGAGTCCATCGGCGAGCCCGGCACCCAGCTGACCATGCGTACCTTCCATACCGGCGGTATCGCATCGGCCGAAGATATCACACAGGGTCTTCCCCGTGTTGAGGAACTGTTTGAGAGCCGCCGCCCGAAGGCGATGGCCATCATGTCCGAGATCGCCGGTACCGTCCACATTGACGATACCAAAAAGACCCGCCATGCCGAGATCAACGGCGTGGACGAGAACGGTGCACCCATCACCAAGAGCTACCTGATCCCCTTCGGTCAGCGTCTCAAGGTCATGGAGGCGATGAGGTCGCCAAGGGCGCACTGCTGACCGAGGGCCATGCCTACCCGCAGGATATTCTGGCGATTCAGGCGCTATCGCCACCCAGAACTACCTGATCAGCGAGGTTCAGAAGGTCTACCGTCTGCAGGGCGTTGACATCAACGATAAGCATATCGAGGTCATCGTCCGCCAGATGATGCGCAAGGTCCGTATCGAGGATTCCGGCTCCAGCGACTTATCATGGCAGCATCGTGAACCGCCGCGATGTCATGATCAAGAACGAGGAGATTCAGGCCCGCATTGATGCCGGTGAGACCGATCTGAAGCTGGTTCAGGCCAGTCAGGTCCTGCTGGGCATCACCAAGTCCAGCCTGGCTACCGACTCCTTCCTGTCCGCTGCTTCCTTCCAGGAGACCACCCGTGTCCTGACCGAGGCTGCCATCAAGGGCAAGGTTGACCCGCTGGCAGGTCTGAAGGAGAATGTCATCATCGGTAAGCTCATCCCCGCCGGCACTGGTCTGCCGGAGGTCGAGGAGGAGCTTGTGCAGGCGGAAATCGCCCGCGATGCCGCTGAGGCTGCTTACGACCACTAAATAAACCGCAAAGGATTCCCGCCGCCACGGCGGGAATCCTTTTTTGCATACCGTCCGTGATTGACACACACACGCAGGCGAGTTATAATGAATGGACAAAGCAAAGGGGAGTGAAACTATGCTGTTCCTGCAGTATCCGCCGTGTTCCACCTGCCAGAAAGCCAAAAAATGGCTGGATGAACACGGCATTGTCTACACCGCCCGCCATATTAAAGAGGACAACCCTACCGCTGACGAGTTGCGGGCATGGATCGCTGCGAGCGGCCTGCCCATCAAGCGGTTCTTTAATACGAGCGGCCTTGTCTACAAAAATCTGGGCCTGAAAGATAAGCTGCCCGCTATGAGCGAGGAGGAGCAGATCGCCCTGCTGGCCTCGGACGGTATGCTGGTCAAGCGCCCGCTGCTGGTGGGCGATGATTTCGTCCTGCCGGATTCAAGCCCGCTGAGTGGGAAAAGGCTCTTCTGTGACCTGTAGGGGCGGACATTGCCCGCGCGCGGAACCCGGCGCTTGCCGCCAGTTTCCGGGCGGATATGGAATCCGCCCCTGCCTTGCCGTTGCCGGGCACTGCGGGCGAATAATGTTCGCCTGCATCCTCTGCATAATAAAATTTTTTAATAAGGAGAACACAATGGCTGAAATTTTGAAAGAGCGCAGTGAGCTGGACCCGCAGTTCCAGTGGGATCTGACGCCGATGTATGAGAGCGACGCTGCATGGGAGGCTGCGCTGGAAAGTCTGGATGCTGACATCGAGAGTCTGTCTGCCTTTGCAGGCAAGCTGAGCGATGCTGTCACGATCGGGGCTTATCTCGACGCCTCCACCGAGGTGAGCCGCAAGGTGGAGCGCCTCTATTGCTATGCCTCGCAGCGCCACGATGAGGACACCCGCGATAACGCCGCCCAGAGCATGTATGCCCGCGTGGCAGCAAATATGTCAAGATGGTCACGGCGCTGTCCTTCGCCCAGCCCGAGATCCTGAGCCTGCCCGAGGACAAGCTGGCGGCCATCGTCAACGACCCCGCAGTCGCAGAGTACAAATTCAATCTGGAGGACCTGCTGCGCAGCAAGCCGCACACCCTGACCAAGGCCGAGGAAAAGCTGCTGGCCAGCTTCGGCGAGGTCATGTCCGCGCCGTCTGAGATCTACCACAATCTCGAGGATGCCGACATGGTGTTCGATGCAGTCAAGAACGGGGAGGGGGAGACCGTGGAGGTCACCGGCTCCAACTTTGTGCCGCTTGAGATGAGCACCGACCGCACCCTGCGCGAGAATGCCTTCCACAGCTACTACAAGAGCTATCGCCAGCACATCAACACCTTTGCTGCGTCCTACTCCGGCGCTGTCAAGGCAGCGGCAGCCGAGGCCGCAGCCCGCAGCTATCCGTCCTCCCGTGCTATGTCGATGGCGGGGGAAAATGTGCCGGTTGAGTCTACGACAATCTGGTCGCAACGGTGCGCAAGCACATGCCGGCCATGCACCGCTATGTCCGCCTGCGCAAAAAGATGCTGGGTGTGGACGCGCTGCACTTCTACGATGTCTATGCACCGCTGGTCGGCGATCTGAAAAAGACCTACAGCTATGAGACGGCACAGCAGATGGTGCTGAAGGCAGTCGCACCGCTGGGGGAGGACTATCAGGAGACTGTCCGCAAGGCTTACGCCGAGCGCTGGATCGATGTCTACCCCAACCGCGGCAAGCGCGGCGGCGCTTACTCCGGCGGCTGCTATGACTCCAACCCCTATATCCTGCTCAACTTCAGCGGTACGCTGGACAGCGTTTCCACGCTGGCGCATGAGATGGGCCACACCATCCACAGCTGGCGCTCCCGCCAGCATCAGCCGCCGCAGTACGCGGACTATACCCTCTTTGTGGCGGAGGTTGCCTCCACCGTCAACGAAAACCTGCTCATCGAGCAGCTGCTCCAGAACGAGAATGACCCCCAGACCCGCCTCTATCTGCTGAACCAGTACCTCGAGAACTTCAAGGGGACCGTTTACCGCCAGACGATGTTTGCTGAATTTGAGCGCGAGGCACATGCGATGGTCGAGCGCGGCGAGGCGCTGAACGCCGCCGCCTGAACGAGCTGTACAAGCGTCTGGTCATGGATTACTTCGGCGAGGATATGGTCATTGATGAGGAGATCCAGTATGAGTGGGCCCGCATCCCGCACTTCTACCGTCCCTTCTATGTCTATAAGTATGCGACCGGCTACTCCACGGCAGTGGCACTGTCCGAGGGTATTTTGAAGGAGGGCGAGCCTGCGTCAAGCGCTACAAGGAGTTCCTGTCGATGGGCGGCAGCGCCTATCCGCTGGATGAGCTGCGCCATGCTGGCGTGGATCTGGCCACCCCTGCGCCGGTCGATGCGGCTCTTGAGAAGTTTGAGCGCATTCTGGATGACGCCGAGGCAACACTGGCGAAGCTGCAGTAAGCCTGTCCCTGCAACCGGGTAGAGATGCGGGGACGCACATGTGCGGCCCGCAACCCTCCGGCAGGCGCCTGTTCACCTTACATGAGCGGGCCGGGCATGCCCGGCCCCCACAGACGCAATACACCAAAAGAGGAGCGCCCTCCGCGGGCGCTCCTCTTTAATAATAGGTATGCGATGTTACTTGCCAGAACTGCCTTGATGTAGGCGGCCTCACGGGCTGCAATCTGATCCTGATATGCCTTTACGGCTTTGGCGTAGGCGCCTCACGCTGATCGGCGGAAGCTGCGCGCCTTGCCGGCGGCAATTACGGCGGCTACTCTGGCGTCAGCCTGAGCCTGTGCGGCTTTTCCTGCGGCGATAACGGCAAGGCACTCCGCATCGGCTTTTGCCTGTGCGGCCCTGGCGGCCTTCAGGATCGCGGCGCTGTCGGCGTCAGCCTTTGCCTTTGCGTTTTTAGAGTAGGCATCGACAGCGGCCACATAAGCGGCTTCCTTGGCTGCAATCTGCGCCTGATAGGCCTTGACTGCGGCGATGTAATCGCTGTTTGCGTCTGCAAAAACAGGTACAGCGAATGCGGATACCATGCACAGGGAAATGAGAACGGCTAGCAGTTTTTTCATTGTCAATACCTCCTTGAATTTCATGCTGAATAAAGGTTTTCGGCAGGCTCATCATTACCTTGCCTGTAATTATAGTATAACAAAAACCCGCGCTCGGTGCAATAAAAACCGTATTGTCATTCCTACGATTCTTTCGGACAAAAATTGTGAAATATGTATAAAAATGTCTGAATTATGGACAAAAGATGCTGCTTTGGCGCATTGCATCGGGAAAAGCCGTGTGTACCGCTGTCGGATCATCGGTGTGCAAAGCCTTCCAAAAGCAGGCTGCAGTCCTGCGGAAGGCGGCAAAAACAGGTGGTTGGCTTTGAAAAAATAAAATTCTCTGTATTGCACGATTTTTTCAAGATTTTTTTGGCAATACTCTTGACAATTCGGTCGGAATACTGTAATATAATCATTGCGTGAGTTGCGGGGAATAGTGCGGCCTAAAGGTCGCAGCAACCGCAAAAAGCGCGTCAATAAGTGAAGAAAGGAGAAAAGAAATGCCTACTTTTAACCAGCTCGTGCGCAAAGGCCGTGAGGTCCTGGTCAAAAAGAGCACTGCACCCGCCCTTCTGAAGAGCTACAACTCCCAGAAAAAGGAGTACACCAACCTGAACAGCCCGCAGAAGCGTGGTGTCTGCACTGCTGTGCGTACCATGACCCCCAAGAAGCCCAACTCTGCTCTGCGTAAGTTGCCCGTGTCCGCCTGACGAATGGTATCGAGGTCACCTCTTACATTCCCGGTATCGGCCATAACCTGCAGGAGCACAGCGTTGTTCTGATCCGTGGCGGTCGTGTCAAGGATCTGCCCGGTGTCCGTTACCACATCATCCGTGGTACTCTGGATACGCAGGGTGTTGCGAACCGTAATCAGGCCCGCAGCAAATACGGTGCTAAGCGCCCCAAGGCCGGTGCCAAGAAGTAAGGAAACATCTTTTCGCCATAAAATAGGCCAACGCCTTTTTTGTGGCACAACGGGAGTTTCTTAACTTTCGAGTACCGATGATATCATTCTATGTGAAGGAGGGAAGAAAGATGCCCAGAAGAGGTAATGTCGCAAAACGCGAAGTTCTGGCCGATCCTATTTACAATTCCAAGGTTGTCACCCGTCTGGTCAACTACATCATGCTGGATGGCAAGAAAGGTGTTGCTCAGGAGATCGTTTACGATGCATTCAACATCGTGAAGGAGAAGACCGGCAACGACCCGCTCGATATGTTCGAGAAGGCTATGGAGAACATCATGCCTAACCTCGAGTGCAAGACCCGCCGTGTCGGCGGCGCTAACTACCAGGTCCCCCTGGAGGTCAGCCCTGCCCGCCGCGAGACGCTCGGCCTGCGCTGGCTGACCGCTTACAGCCGCGCCCGCGGCGAGAAGACCATGTCTGCTCGTCTGGCCGCTGAGATCATCGACGCACCAACGGTGTCGGCGGTTCCGTCAAGAAGCGCGAGGATACGCACAAGATGGCCGAGGCCAACAAGGCTTTTGCCACTATCGTTATTGATAAGCTGTCTGAGGAGGTTTAAGCCATGGCTACGCCGAGAGATGTATCTCTGCAAATGACCCGTAACATCGGTATCATGGCCCACATCGACGCAGGTAAGACCACCACCACCGAGCGCATCCTGTACTACACCGGTATTAACCATAAGATCGGTGAAGTTCATGACGCGCTGCCACGATGGACTGGATGGAACAGGAGCAGGAGCGTGGTATCACTATCACCTCTGCTGCTACCACCTGCTATTGGAGCCATACCGAGACTCAGCACGATCCGGCTCTCTTCAAGAAGAACCGTCATCGTATCAACATCATCGACACCCCGGGCCACGTTGACTTCACTGTTGAGGTTCAGCGTTCCCTGCGCGTTCTGGACGGCTCTGTTACCGTTCTGGCCGCCAAGGGTGGCGTTGAGCCGCAGTCTGAGACCGTTTGGCGTCAGGCTGACGAGTACAAGGTTCCCCGCATGGTCTACGTCAACAAGATGGATACCATGGGTGCCGATTTCTACCGCTGCGTTCAGATGCTCCATGATCGTCTGCACGCCAACGGTGTGCCCATCCAGCTGCCTGTTGGTCAGGAGGATACTTTCAAGGGTATCATCGACTGATCGACATGCAGGCTGACATCTACTATGATGACATGGGCAATGATGTCCGCGTTGAGCCTATTCCTGAGGATATGCAGGAGAAGGCTCAGGAGTACCATGACAAGCTGATCGAGGCTGTTGCCGAGACCGACGAAGAGCTCATGATGAAGTACCTGGACGGCGAAGAGCTGACCAAGGAAGAAATCAAGGCGGCTCTGCGTAAGGCTACCATCTCTAACGAGATCGTTCCCGTTGTCTGCGGCTCCTCCTACAAGAACCGCGGCGTTCAGAAGCTGCTGGATGCCATTGTTGACTACATGCCGGCTCCTACCGACGTTGCAGCCATCAAGGGCACCAACCCGAGACCGGCGAGGAGGAGGATCGTATCTCCTCCGACGACCAGCCGTTCGCAGCTTTGGCCTTCAAGATCATGACTGACCCGTATGTCGGTAAGCTCTGCTTCTTCCGTGTGTACTCCGGTACGCTGGACGCAGGCACTACCGTCTACAACTCTGTCAAGGATAACAACGAGCGTATCGGCCGTATCCTGCAGATGCACGCCAACAACCGTAAGGACATCGACACCGTTTACGCGGGCGATATTGCGGCTGCTGTCGGCCTGAAGAATACCACCACCGGTGACACGCTGTGCGACGAGAAGCACCCCATCATTCTGGAGTCCATGAACTTCCCGGAGCCCGTTATCCGCGTTGCCATCGAGCCCAAGACCAAGGCTGGCTCCGAGAAGATGGGCATTGCTCTGGCAAAGCTCGCTGAGGAGGATCCGACCTTCCGTACCTGGACCGATGAAGAGACCGGTCAGACCATCATCGCCGGCATGGGCGAGCTCCATCTGGAGATTATCGTCGACCGTCTGCTGCGTGAGTTCAAGGTCGAGGCTAATGTTGGCGCTCCGCAGGTTGCTTACCGCGAGACCATTCGCAAGGAAGCCAATCAGGAGACCAAGTACGCCCGCCAGTCCGGCGGTAAGGGCCAGTATGGTCACGTCAAGATCAAGCTGGACGCCCAACCCCGGCAAGGTTATGAGTTCGTCAACGGTGTCGTTGGCGGCGCTATCCCGAAGGAATATATTCCCGCTGTTGACAACGGTATTCAGGGCGCTATGAAGGCGGGTGTTCTCGCCGGTTATCCCGTCGTGGATGTCAAGGTCACCCTGTGGATGGTTCTTATCATGAGGTCGACTCCTCTGAAATGGCGTTCTCCATCGCCGGTTCTATGGCATTCAAGGAGGCCATGAAGAAGTGCGATCCCGTCATCATGGAGCCCATCATGAAGGTCAATGTTATCGTGCCTGATGAGTACATGGCAACGTTATCGGCGACCTGAACAGCCGTCGCGGCCAGATCAACAATCAGGAGTCCGAGGGTGGCACGGCTCGTGTTACTGCTCTGGTTCCTCTGTCCGAGATGTTCGGTTATGCTACCGACTGCGCTCCAAGACGCAGGGTCGTGGCCAGTACTCCATGGAGCCTGATGAGTATCAGCAGGTTCCCAAGAGCGTTGCCGACAAGATCATGGCCGACCGCGCTCACAAAGCCTGATTTTATAAGTCATACTTCATAAAATAGACTTGCAATTTCTCTTTAAATTTTGTATGATAGTCTTACGCAAGACTACCAATATGTTTTAATTAAAGGAGGACACTTCCAATGGCTGAAAAGGAAAAATTTGACCGCTCTTTGGAGCATGTCAACATTGGTACCATCGGTCACGTTGACCACGGCAAGACCACTCTGACCGCTGCCATCACCAAGACTCTGGCTCTGAAGGGCGATGCCGACTTCATGGATTACTCCAGCATCGACAAGGCTCCCGAGGAGAAGGCTCGTGGCATCACGATCAACACTGCTCACGTTGAGTACCACACCGAGAAGCGTCACTACGCCCACGTTGACTGCCCGGGCCATGCTGACTACATCAAGAACATGATCACCGGTGCTGCTCAGATGGACGGCGCTATTCTGGTCGTCGCTGCTACCGATGGTCCCATGCCCCAGACCCGTGAGCACATCCTGCTCGCCCGTCAGGTCGGCGTGCCCAAGATCGTTGTCTTCATGAACAAGTGCGACATGGTTGACGATGAGGAGCTGCTGGATCTGGTTGAGATGGAGATCCGTGAGCTGCTGAACGAGTATGACTTCGATGGCGACAACACCCCCATCATCCGTGGTTCTGCTCTGAAGGCTCTGGAGAGCACCAGCACCGATCCCAACGCCCCCGAGTACAAGTGCATTTGGGAGCTGATGGATGCTGTTGATACCTACATCCCCACTCCTGACCGTGCTGCTGACAAGCCCTTCCTGATGCCCGTTGAGGACGTTATGACCATCTCCGGCCGTGGCACCGTTGCTACCGGTCGTGTCGAGCGTGGCACTGCTCACGTTGGCGATCAGATGGAGATCGTTGGTATCAAGGAAGAGAAGATGACCACCACCATCACCGGTCTGGAGATGTTCCGCAAGAGCCTCGAGTTCGCTCAGGCTGGCGACAACATCGGTGCCCTGCTGCGTGGCGTTGACCGTGACCAGATCGAGCGCGGCCAGTGCCTGTGCAAGCCCGGTTCTGTTCATCCCCACACCACCTTCGACGGTCACGTTTACGTCCTGAAGAAGGAAGAGGGCGGCCGTCATACCCCGTTCTTCAACAACTATCGTCCTCAGTTCTACTTCCGTACCACCGATGTTACCGGCATCATCACCCTGCCGAGGGCACTGAGATGTGCATGCCCGGCGACAACGTTGATATGCACGTTGAGCTGATCACCCCCGTTGCCATGGAGGAGGGCCTGCGTTTCGCTATCCGCGAGGGCGGCCACACCGTTGGTTCCGGCGTTGTTTCCAAGATCGAGAAGTAATTTCTTGCTCTGAAAAGCAATACTATGGGCACTGTCCGCAAGGGCAGCGCCCATTTTTTATACCCGTCAGCCTGCCGACGGAACCATCGTAACAGGCAGCAGGAAAAAACAAAGAAGCCATACGAAGCAGGTGAGTACACCTGTTCCGTATGGCTTTTATTGTTGGTGCTTATACAAGCCCGAATTCGGCCCGCAAAGCGCAGCATTGCACGCTGGGCATCCGCCTCGGCAATGCTATCCACGCTGCCAAAGGCGCGCGCAGGGGCGCTGCCGGGCCTGTGGAGCCGTATTCGCCGAAGCGTGCGGTCTTTTCGTTCTCGGGGTCATGCCAGTTGTCCCAGCCGCCGGCGCAGACTTCCTCGCTCAGGGAGCAGTCCAGCCAGTAGCAGCCGCGTCAGCTCGCCACGGGCGGCCCAGATAGACGCTGCCGGGGGCGCAGTTGCCCGCTACGGTGCAGTCTACAAAGAGGTAGCCGGGCTTGCCTGCGGGGGTGCTGGGGGCCGTGATGTAGCAGATGCCAGTCTTGTGGTGCCACGGCTCGATGCGGCAGTTGTCAAACACAGCATTGGCCCCGCCAAAGATGAAATCAATGTTACCGCGGATCGTGCAGCGGCGGTAATACTGGGTCGTGTCCAACCGGGGGGCATTCTCGCGCGGACCGCGGAAGCCGTTCTTCTCACGCTCCTGCAGGGGCAGGGGAGCGGTGAAAAGGGTGTCCTGATTGCCGTAGAGGTTTACATCCTCCATCAGCACACGGCTGGCATCAGCATAGACGGCAAGCGCCTGACCGGCCTTTGCACCGTCACCGGCGTTATTCTGGATGGTCAGGTTGCGCACGACCGCCTTGCCGCCGCCCAGAAACAGCGTTTCGCTGCGGAAGGTGCCGGTCTTGGCCTCGCCCGGCCAAGGGTCACGGCCGCCGACAGAGGCGGTGATAACGGTGGCATTGCGGTACTCGCCCTCAATGATATAGTCAGCCAGCTCGATGAAGGGCCGCTCCTCATAGATGCCGTGCTTGATGTAGAAGCGCACCGGCAGCTCCGGCGTTTCGGCGCAGGCCGCCACGGCTTCCGTCAGGGTGCGGTAATCGCCGCGGCCGCTTTCGTCCACGACCAGTGTTTTTCTTTCGAATTCAGCCATCAGAAAAATCCTTTCATAAAAGCGATGTCACTGGCCGCACGCGCCGGCACAGCCTCCTCGCGCAGCACCGGCAGAGCGGGCTGGGGCAGCTGACGCAGCATGGCAAACGCCCCAGCATAGTCGGTGCGGCTCTCCTCTAAGCTGGTGTGCAGCAGGCTGCCGTCCGGCGCAAACGCCTGCCCTTTGAATGGACAGCCACGATCTGATCCCCCAGCAGTGCGCCCATATCGTACCAGATGCGGTCCTGTGCGTCTACATTCTCGGCGGATACAAGGTTGCTCATGTCAAAGATGACCTTCAGATTCGGGCTGCGCATCGTGTCCAGAATATGGCGCGTGGCTGCGGCGGAGTTCATGCTGTGATAGTCACAGGCTCGATGCCTACGGTGACGCCGAGCGCCTCGGCGGCGGGCAAAATCTCTGCCAGACTGCGGCAGAGCAGCTCCTGCGCCTGCGCACGGGTCGTCCCGGCAGGCTGCTTGGACATGGCCGTGGTCTCGGTGCCGATGCAGCCTGCCCCCAGTGCCTTGCATACAGCCAGCTGGCTCTTGAAATCGGCTACATTGCAAAGGCGGCTCTCGTCATTTATAGCCAGCTCGACATAGGTGCCCAGCACGGCGACCTGAATACGGTGTGCTTTTTCGGCTGCAACCGTCTCGGCCACCAGCGCATCCGTCACATCGGCGTAGCTTTTTACAGAGGGGACGCATTTTTTGTATGCAAGCTGCACAGCCGCAAAGCCATCGGCAGAAACCTTCCCGAACAGCTCATCCGGCGTGCCCCTGCCGTAGTCGTGCAGGCGGGCGCCTACAATAAAATTCGGCATGGTGCAGCCTCCTTACTTCTTGCGCGCGGCGAGGATCTCCAGTGTAGGCCAGCAGCAGGGGGCCGACACCCTTGGCGTCATTCTCAACGACCGGCTCGCTGAAATAGTAGGCAAGGCTGCCGTCACGGCGGGTAGCGCCGCCAAGCCCGGCCACCAGACAGATGCCGCCAAGCTGCAGGGCACCGTCAGCGCCCACGCCGAGATGACGGTCGCAGGTGCCGTAGAAGGCCTTCTCGCCGTAGGCGGCGTACCGCTTGGCAGGTAGCAAGGCGCACACCCTTCAGCACGGCGTAGGCAAACAGCGCGCTGCCGGAGGTCTCCAGATAGTTGCCCTCCACACCGGCCTTGTCGATGACCTGCCAGAACATGCCGCTCTCGGCATCTTGGAACGCGATCATTGCGTCCACAGCGTCCTTGAGCATCGACATGATTGCGCGGTACTCATAATAGAGCATATCGTCCATGCGCTCGAGCACGTCGACCATCGCAACAAGGAACCAGCCATGGCACGCAGCCAGAAGTTGGCGCTGCAGCCGGTCACGGGGTCGGCCCAGTACATCTCGCGGCTCTCGTCATAGCCGTGGTAGTACAGGCCGGTTTTGGGGTCCTTCATGTGCTTCTGGATATTCATGAACTGTTTGTAGCTGTCAATGCAGCCGTGCATCCCGTTGCAGCGTGTCTCGTACTCCATGTAGAAGGCTGAGCATGTAGGTGCCGTCCAGCCAGACCTGATTCGGGTAGATCTTTTTGTGCCAGAAGTTGCCCTCTCTGGTGCGGGGCTGGGTCTCCAGCTGGCTGCGGATCGTCTCGATGGCATCGCGGTAGCGCTGCTCGCCGGTCAGGTCATAGAGGGTGAACAGGTTCTTGCCCTGATTTACGTTGTCAAGGTTGTACTCCTGCGGGTCATAGGTCTCAATGACGCCGTGATCCTTGACAAAATAGTCGAGGAAATTGCGGGAAAAGGCCAGAAACTTCTCGTCCCCGGTCGTCTGGAAGAGGCTCAGACAGGCGGTGATCATGCAGCCGTCGATGTAATTCCATTTGTTCGGCTTGCCGCTGCGCACCTTTTCAATGTTCCAGAGCGGGGCTTCGGCGGTGGAGCCGGCAATCAGGTAATCTACATAGTGGCCCAGTGTGGTCAGAATCTCGTCATGGGTCATGGTTCAGTCCTCCTCATAGCGGTCAACATGGGTCAGCTGCAGGCGCTCGCCTCGTAACCGGTGATTTCTACATTGTGCAGTGCGATCTTGCGCACATTCTCGGCATGGATGCCTACCTTGCAGCTGGCGCCTGCGCCGCACATCATGGCTGCTGCCCGGGGGCGTGCATCGGGTGCAAAGCTGATCTTCACATCCCGCATCGTCACGCCCTCAATGGGCTGCTCCGGCAGACCGCTGAACCAGCAGCCCGCATACTGGGCATCCGTGGCCACGATATGCTCCATCTCCAGCTTGCCGAGGGTCGGGGTCGTATCGTCCACGGGCTGGGGCTCATGCGTCTGAACATAGTCGGTGCGGCCGTCCGGGTCGCAGAAATAGAACATGTTGATGACAAAGGGCGTCAGAACGCCGTCCATCACGACATTGCGGAAGGCCAGCCCGTCAATGACCGCGTATTTGCCGCGGCCGCGGCGGGTCTTGACGCGTAAGCCCCGGTCGGTGTGGTCCATCAGGCACTGGGTCACCGTGACATTTTTGATGCCGCCGCTCATCTCGCTGCCGATGACCAGACCGCCGTGACCGCGGCTCAGGCAGCAGTTGCGGATGATAACATTCTCGCAGGGGATATGCAGCTTCATGCCAAGGAACAGCTTGCTCGACTTGAGTGCAATGCAGTCATCGCCGACATGAACATGGTTGCCGATGATGTTGACATTCTTGCAGCTCTCGGGGTCGATGCCGTCCGTGTTGGGGCTCTGGGAGCTGTTGCGGATGCGGATGTTCAAAATGTCTACATTCTCGGAGTAGGTCGGGTGGATCGTCCAGGAGTAGCTGTTGCAGGCCAGCACGCCATGCAGCACAACATTTTTGGCGCCGCTTGTAAAGAATAGGCGGGGCCGCCATGCGATCTTCTTCTGCTTCGGGTTCTGGTACCAGTCACCGTTCTGGGCGTTGCAGTCCAGCGTGCCCTCACCGGTGATCGTCACATTCTCAGCGTTGATCACATTGATGAGCGCGGCAAAGCTGTCGAGGGGATTGCCCTCCCACAGGGCCAGATACTGCTCGTCCTTTTCGTTATGGCAGGGGAGAACGCCCGGCAGGATCGGGTAGTCACGGCGGTCGGTGCCGCCGAGCAGGGTGCAGCCCTTCTCAAGATACAGGGTCGTGTTGCTCTGCAAAAAGAGACTTTGGGTGCGGTAGGTGCCTGCGGGCACGTAGACCGTACCGCCGGCCGGGCAGGTGGAAAGCGCTGCCTGCAGCTTGGCGGTGTTGTCGGTCACGCCGTCTGCCACAAGGCCGTAACGGCTGGCATCGACAAAAAAGCTCTCCTCTGCGGTGGTGAAGGTCAGCGTGTCGGTCACGCCGTCCAGCGTCACAGCGAGGGTATAGGTATGGGCAGGCTCGAGAGAATAGAGCGAAAATACGTTCGTATCCCCGCTGCAGACGGCGGCACCGTCCAGCGTGACGGTGTAGGGCACCGGGGCGCGATAGCAGCTGTCATTGACCAGCTCAAACACCGCGCTGCGTGACATAGAACGAACAAGCGTGATTTTCATGAGTGAACCCCCAAATGATTGAAAATTTGTATAAAAATAGTTTGAAAATAGTTTGAAAAATAGCAAAATTTGTGCTATCCTTAGAAATAGAACAAGAACCAAACGCCGGGTGCAACGCGCCGCGGCAGTCAGGAGCAGCAGTATGGTTTCGGAATATGTCTACTCGCCCCATGTGGACTTTTTCATCGACCGGGTCGACCGTGATACCGGCTACGAGATGGCCAGCTTCCATATCCACCATAAGTATGAGATTTACTATGAGATCGAGGGCAGCCGTCGCTATTTTATCGAGGATGCCGCCTACATCGTCAATGCGGGCAGTGTGGTGCTGATCGGTGAAAATCAGATCCATAAGACCGCCGCGCTGGGGGATGGTGCGTCCAGCCGCATCGTGGTCAACTTCAGCCGCGAGTATCTCGACAAGATCACCGACCTGTTCCCGGAGGTGGACTTCTTCTCTTTTTTGAGTGAGGAGCATAACCACCTGCTCTCGATCATCACGGTCAAGCAGCAGAACCACATCCACGGCATACTGCAGCAGCTTCTTACCCTGCAGGAGGAAACCTCGCCCGAGGCCGATGCCATGCGCAAGATGCTGCTGGCAACGCTGCTGCTTGAGCTGAAGGAGCTCTGCCGCCAGCAGCAGGAGAAGGGCGGCGACAGCGGCCGTGTCAGCAACCACATTGTTGACCAGATCCAAGCCTATATCGCCGAGCATTACGCGGAGAAGCTGACCCTGACCGGCATTGCCAGCCAGTTTTATATCAGCCCTACTATCTCAGCCGCCTCTTCAAAAAGTCCATCAACCTCAGCCTGATCGAGTACATCAACGGTGTGCGCATCAAGGCCGCGCAGAATCTGATTGAGAAATCCAACGAGAGCATCTCTGATATTGCCGAAAAGACCGGCTTTATGACGACCGCGCATTTCCGCCGCGTTTTCAAGGATGCCACGGGTCTTTCGCCCAGCAGTACCGGCAGTATTATAAGAGAGTGAATAAGTAAGAACAGGGAAGCGCTCCGCAAGGGGCGCTTTTTCTTTAGGCTTCCCCATCGGGGGAAGCTGTCCGCGCAGCGGACTGATGAGGCAAACCTTGCCGCCGCAACCGTACACGGGTAATAGCGGTACAGTCTCGCCTCATCCGGCTCGGGCGGAGCCTCGGCCACCTTCTCCGGGGAAGGCTCTCTATCATACAACCCCTCCGCCCGCTAGGGCAGGGGAGTATAATTTTCAAAATAAAGGCTGCCCCGTACCCCTCGAATGTGGTACGGGGCAGCCGTGTGCCTAAAGAAATTATTCAGCGCTGCGGGGCGGCATCAGCCTTGACAGCACCAGCAGAGATACCATCAATGAAGGCATCCTGTGCGCAGAAGAAAACGACCAGCTGCGGGATGATGGAGATGAGGACAATGCCAGAATGCGGTTCCAGTTGAAGCCGCTGTCAGCGTCCATGGACAGCTTGACGAAGATGGACATCGGGTATTTGCTGGGGGTCTGGACATAAAGCAGGGGACCCATGTAGTCGTTGCAGCTCCACATGAACTGGAACAGACCGCAGGCTACCAGAGAGGGGCTCAGCATCGGGGCAATGATCTTGTACAGGATCTTGACCGGGCCGCAGCCGTCGATGGCAGCCGCCTCGTCCAGATCGTGAGGGATGCTGCGCATAAACTGCACCAGCTGGTAGACGAAGTAGGTCTCGGTGGCGAACAGGGTCGGCACCCACAGGGGCAGGTAGAAGGGGCTGTTGATCCAGCCGAAGGAGTTGTACATCAGGTACTGAGGCACGTTCAGAACGACCTGCGGCAGGAACAGGGTGGAGATCATGATGCCGAACAGCAGGTCACGGCCCTTGAACTTAAAGCGGCTGAAGCCGTAAGCGGCAATGACCGAGCTGATAACGGTGAAGATGACCTTGGGGATAACGAAGCTGTAGGTGTTGATGAAGCGCGCCAGATGCTGATGTCGCCGCCGTAGTTCTGGGTGACGGCGTCAATGTAGCCCTGCAGCGTGGGGTTGCAGTCAGGAAGCCGATGCCGGAGAAGATCTCGGCGTTGGACTTGAAGGTGGCGCCCACCATCCAGACCAGCGGGTAGATCATGATAACGCCGACAAGGATCAGCACAAAGTACTGGAAGAAACGGCCGATTTTATGGGCGGTAGAAAGTTTCATTTTTCAATCCTCCTTAATCAGCGTAGTAGACCCAGTGCTTCTGGCTGGTGAATGCGATCACAGTCAGCAGAGCAACGGCGATGAACATGACCCAGGCCAGTGCACACGCCATGCCCATCTCGTTGGACTTGAAGGCGTAGTTGTAAACCAGCAGGGAAACAAGCGTAGTGGCATTGCGCGGGCCGCCCTGTGTGATGATGTAGGGGCCGTTGAATTCCTGGAACGCCTGTGCGATCTGGGTGACAAGGTTGTAGAAGATAACGGGGTGATCATCGGCACGGTGATCGAGAAGAACTGCTTGGTCTTGGAGGCACCGTCAATGGTGGCAGCCTCATACAGATCAGCGGGAACACCCTTCAGGGCAGCAAGGAACAGCACCATGGCGGAGCGAACTGCCACACACGCAGCAGGCAGATGACGAACAGTGCCCATGTCTTGTCAGCCAGCCAGTCGGGACCGGCAATGCCGAAGAAGCCAAGAATCGTGTTGACAACGCCGGTGTCCTTGAATAGGGCACGCCACAGAACGGCGATGGCCACAGAGCCGCCCAGAATGGACGGAATGTAGTAGACCGTGCGGAACAGGTTGACGAACTTGATCTTGAAGTTCAGGATGTAGGCGATGAACAGGGCGAACACCAGCTTGAGAGGCACGGTGATGAAGGCGTACTTCACGGTGGTCAGCAAAACGGAGAGCGTCTTGCGGCTGGTGAAGATCTCCACATAGTTCATAATGCCGTACTGACTGATGCCCTTAAAGAAGTTCAGGTCGGTAAAGCTGTAGAACAGAGAGCTTGCAAACGGATAAGCCTTGAAGATCAGAAAGCCGAGAATCCAAGGAATCAGGAAGAACAGGCCGGTGTTTTCATCACACCAGCGCTTAAAGGGTGTGCGCTGGGTCGTTTTGGGTGCTGCAGAGCTCATCCAAAAACCTCCTATCACTAATTGCTGTATAGCGTTTCAACATAAAGAGCCGGTCCCCGCCATGCCTGAGAGCGGGGCTGGGACCGGCTGGTATTACCTAAAAGATTTTACCGTTGCTAAGGGATCAGGCGTTGGCGCTCAGCACACCGGAAACGCCGTCCAGCAGGATCTCGGCAGCCTCCTCAGCATCGTAGTCGCCGTAGCTGAAGCCGTCGAACACATCGGTGTAGACGCCATCGGTGGTGTCCTTCAGCTTGCTGGATTCGAAGTACGGGTCGAGCGGCATGTCAACGAAGGCCAGAACCTTGGTGTTGGCCTCGAGGACCAGAGGCTTCACAGCGTCAGCAGCCTGAGCGGCAGCCAGACCGGCGGTGGAGGCGGGGATGCCGCACTCGGAACCCATGATGCAGCGCCCTCGCCGTTCCACAGGAAGTCGATCAGGCAGCAGCCTCAACGGGATGCTGGCAGGACTTGGTGATGGCCATGCCCATGGAGACCTTGGAGAAGCCGCCGTTGGCCTTGTCGCCGAACTTGATCTCCTCACCGACGGTGAAGCCGGAGTTGTCAGCCAGAGCAGACTGGTACTTGTTGGCGGAAGAATCCCACTCGAAGATGCCGGCGTACTTGCCGTCGATCCACTCCTGAGACTTGTCGATAGAGTCGAAGCCGGCAGCGATCATGGTCGGACGGGTGGGGATGACGTGGTTGTCCTCGAGGGACTTGATGAAGTTCAGGCCGTCAACGACCTCTTCCTCGCTGTACTGGCACTCGTTGTTCTCGACCCAGGCCTTGCCGTACTTGGACTCAAGGTAGAAGGTCATCAGGATCATGCGGTCATACTGACCGATGGCCAGAGGATAGTAATCATCGCCCAGCTTCTCCTGGAAGGCCTTGCCGGCGGCGATCAGATCATCATAAGAGGTGGGAACCGCTCGATGCCGGCCTGCTTGAAGGTGTTCATGTTCCAGTAGAAGATACGGCCGGTCATCGAGATGGGCACAGCCTGCAGGCTGTCAGCAACGGTGCAGGCGTTCTTGGCGGCATCGCTCCACTGGCTCAGGTCGATGATGTCGCTGTACTCGCGCAGGTCGACGAACTTCTCGCCCGTGGGGCTGTACTGGTACAGCCAGTTCCAGTTGACCTGCATGACATCAGAGCCCTGATCAGCAGCCAGTGCGGTGGACTGCTTCTCTTCCCAGCCGGACCATGCGCCGTAGGTGGGGGAAACGGTGATGTTGGGGTACTTCTCGTGGAAAGCCTCCAGAGCCTTCTGGTAAGCCTCGTGGCGGGAGTCGCCGCCCCACCAGCTGATGGTCAGCTCAATGGGATCGGTGGTGTTGATCTCGTGGGTCTCGGAAGCGGTGACCTCAGAGCTGGCAGCAGTGCTGTCTGCCGTGCTGGCGGCCTCGCTGGAAGCAGCAGGGACGCTGCTGGCGGCCGTGCCGCAGCCGGCCAGCAGAGTGGCAGCCATGGCGGCGGCAACACCGAGAGAAATTGCCTTCTTCATGTTTTTGTCCTCCTAATATTGCTGTGCGATGTATTGACGCAGGCTGCTGTGTGCGGGAGCCGTACCACAACATCTGCCTTTCGCTTGCCTATATGATAACAAAATGTTCACGCAAAATAAACAGTCAAATTGGTGTGTTCGCGAAGAAAGCGAACAAATCTTGCTTTATTGCCTGTAACCAATTTGACACCACCGTCAAAATCAACGAATACCAACTATACTGTTTGTGCAGATTGCTAAAAGAAGCTGCGCGGTTTGTTTTGACTTCCTGCCGGGAGCGTGCGTATCTTTACCTGTCGAAATACGCGGATAATCGCAAAAAATGCAGGTTTCCTGCAAGAAAAGTGCGAAATTGCAAATAATATTGCATCTAAATACGCGCGGTGCAATATAGTTGCGCTTTTGGCATCCGCGGCGCTGCGCAGGCAGGGAGTCGTAATGGAACCGCAATTTTTGTACCGCTGTAAAACACACCGATTTTGCAGTGCAGATGACTGTAAAACAAGCGCATAAAAAATCCCGCCGTGTGCAGCGGCGGGACAAAATCTGTGCGGAATATCTTATTTGTGGGGGTGCCGCGCCAGAAAAGCACGGTACTCACGGTACCAGCACTGGGGGCAAAGGCTCTGATACTCGACATTATCCACCGTGTCGATGGCGACCTGCGCGCCCTCAAAGACGAACTCGCCGTTGACCTTGCGGCCGTTGCAGATGGCCTTGCGCCCGCAGGCGCAGATGGTTTTCAGCTCCTCGATCGTATGGGCGATCTCCAGCAGCCGGGTCGAGCCGGGAAAGCCGCGCATCATGAAATCAGCGCAGGCCGTAGCAGATGACCGGAATGCCCAGATCGACCGTGACAAGAAACAGCTGGTCGGCCTGCTCGGGCGTGAAAAACTGGCTCTCATCGCAAAGCACGCAGGCAATTTTGCCGTGGGCAGCCTCATCGGCCCGGACCAACTCCGTAATGTCTACCTCGGGGGTGACGAGCTGATCCACCTTGCAGCAGATACCCAGCCGGGAGACGATCGAGTCCTGCCCCTTTGTGTCGATGGCAGGCTTGAGGATCAGCACCCGCATGCCGCGCTCTTTATAGTTGTGGGCGACCTGCATCAGGGCAGTGGTTTTGCCGCTGTTCATTGCGCCGTACCGAAAATATAGTTTTGCCATGTTGCTCCTTATCGGTTTATTGATAACCGTAGGGGCCGGGCATGCCCGGCCCTCAACCTTCCCGCAATCGCGCGTCAACCAGTAGGCTGAGGGCCGCACATGTGCGCCCCTACAAGGCGGTCTTTTATAGAAATATTACTTTTCCTGATTTCTCAGCCTGTACCCCAGGCTCATCAGGCTGTCGCCAGATGGACATTCTCCACCGTGACATCGGGATACTCAACGGACAGGTCGTAATGGCTGAAATTCCAGAAGCCCTTGATGCCCTGCTCCACCAGCTCACCGGCGAGATCCATAGCGCTCTGGCGCGGCACACAGAGAACCGCTACCTCGGGGTGATGCTCTGCGCAGAATTTGTCCAGATCACTCAGGGGCAGGATGGGAACGCCGCACATCTCCTTGCCGATGAGGTCGGGGTTGACATCAAAGACGCCGAGCAGCCGGTAGCCGTTGGTGTCACGGCTGATGAAGCTTGAAACTGCCGAGCCGAGGCGTCCGGCACCGACCAGAATGGTGGGCAGTCTTTCGCCGTCACCGAAGAGCAGCTTGCCGATCTCGGTGCGCAGCACATCCACCTTGTAGCCGATGCCCTGCTGGCCGAAGCCGCCGAAGCAGTTGAAGTCCTGCCGCACCTGACTGGCGGTGGTGCCCATCATGTGGGCCAGCTCACTGGAGGAGATCTTGTCCTTCCCGTCAGCGGACAGATTGGTCAGATAACGATAATATTTGGGCAGCCGCTTGATGACCGGAAGCGACACCTTATTTTGGACAGCCATGATCGAATACCTCTTATCTGTATTTATCTTATAACTTATTATAAAATGCGCCGCGTCAGTTGTCAATTTTTTGTCTAAGTTTTTTGCGGGATTTCCCAAATATTATAGGGATATACAAAAACCTAACAAAGCTTTTTGGCGGCATCGACAAACACGAGTTGCCTATTCTGCAAAACCGTGCATATTTTGCCTGCCGGGAGGACAGACTTTTTCTGTGTGCAGCTGTGCAACAAAGGAGAATGAAGATGGAAACAAACGCAAAAAAGCCAAAAAGCAAGCCTCAAATCACCGAAAACCCCACCGAGGAGGCCGCTTTAAAGCGGTTAGAGCATGATTTGATCAAGGAGGACGGCATTGTGCCTGCCACAAAGGGCCGTCATGCCATCCACTGCCTGACGGTGATCGGTACGATCGAGGGACACAGCATCGCGCCGGATGCGCAAAAGACGACAAAATATGAGCATGTCATCCCACAGCTTGTCGATATTGAGGAGGACCCCGAGGTCGAGGGGCTGCTGGTGATCTTAAACACGGTCGGCGGCGATGTCGAGGCCGGCCTTGCATTGGCCGAGCTGATCGCAGGGGTCAGCAAGCCCAGCGCTACGCTCGTGCTGGGCGGGGGCCACTCCATCGGCATCCCGCTGGCCGTGGCCGCCCGCCGCAGCTTTATTGTACCCACTGCAACAATGACGGTCCACCCGGTGCGCATTCCGGCATGGTGCTGGGGGTGCCGCAGACGCTGCGCTATTTTGAGCAGATGCAGGAGCGGATCGTCAGCTTTGTCGCGCATCACTCGGGCATCACGGCCCGGCGGTTCACCCAGCTGATGCACAACACAGGGGAGCTGGTCATGGATATGGCACTGTGCTGGACGGTCATCAGGCTGTAGAGGAGGGACTGATCGACCAGCTGGGCGGGCTGGAGGATGCACTGGCCTATTTATATAAGGAAATAGAGCAGTAAAGGCGGACGGGCAAATCTTGTTTGTCTGCCAACTCTGCGGTAACCGCGCGATTCCGGGCGTGCAGCCTGTAGGGGCCGGGCATGCCGGCCCGCGACCTTCCCGTAAACGCGGCTATACCTTATAGCGCCAGGGCCGGACATGTCCGGCCCCTATTATGCGGCGGCGCGGAAGCGTATGTACTGCCACACGAGACCGGGGGTGAACCATGTCCGCCCCTACATAATTTTGTTGCGGCAGCCTATTGCAATCTACAATATTATATGCTATATAATATATAACCCAATACACCATACACCCGGAAAGGGGGCACCCTATGGCCATCAACACCACGGCGGGGCTGCTGGATGCCATTGTGCTGGCTGTCGTCGGGCGGGAGGAAACGGGCACCTACGGCTATAAGATCACGCAGGAGGTCCGCGCGGTGCTGGACCTGTCGGAATCCACGCTGTACCGGTGCTGCGCCGCCTGCAAAAGGACGGCTGCCTGACCGTCCATGACGAAGCCTTCAATGGCCGTAACCGCCGCTACTATCAAATCACGCCCGCGGGCCGCGCCCGGCTGGAAGAATTTACCGCCGAGTGGGAAGCCTACACCACAAAAATCAACAAGCTCTTTAAGGGGGAGCAGCAATGAAAAAATACGAGTACTTATCGGAGCTGGAAAAACGGCTGTCCGCCCTGCCTGCCGATGCGCGCCGCGACGCACTGAATTATTATGAGGAATACTTCGACGCCGCAGGCCCCGACAACGAGGCACCACCG
>ENA-OQCP01000218-OQCP01000218.1-human-gut-metagenome-genome-assembly--contig:-NODE-218-length-25113-cov-3.465140_pt1 | contig 25113 bp, 33 predicted proteins | sample MGYA00242760_ERZ504583 | MGnify/ENA primary metagenome ERZ504583 (study PRJEB26092, sample SAMD00036308) | human gut metagenome | host: Homo sapiens | study: EMG produced TPA metagenomics assembly of...
ATTAAGTATAAGGGAAAAGTGCTTGCACTTTGGCTTTGCCCCGGACTTTATAACCTTATGATCCGCGGAATAAGAAAGGCAAGGGACAAAAAAGCAGATTGATAATATTTGCACAAAGGAGAGATAAATATGCAGGATGCTCTTGTCAGTGTGATAGTGCCTGTCTATAAGGTTGAAAAATATCTTGATGAGTGCTTGAAAAGCATCGTTGGTCAGACTTATAAAAAACTTGAAATAATTCTCGTTGATGATGGGTCTCCGGATAATTGTCCCACTATGTGCGATTTGTGGGCTCAAAAGGACGGTCGTGTAAAGGTTATACATAAGCCGAACGGAGGACTGTCTTCTGCGAGAAATGCAGGACTTGATATATCCTGCGGCAGATTTGTGATGTTTGTCGATTCGGATGATTGGATCGATAAAAATACTGTGCAAAGCCTTTTTACAATCGGCGAAGATGCGGACATTATAATGTGCGGATTCAGCGTTGAATATGAAGACGGAACGACTTCTCAAGAGAACTCCGGAAATAAAAAATTAGAAGGTTCGGATATACTGGGAGAGTTTATTCTTGACAATATTAGACCGGAGGTGTGTGGGAAACTGTATCGCTTGGAACTTTTTTCTGATACACGCTTTGATGAAACTATAAAATATGCAGAAGACCTTGATATGAATTATCGGCTTATGAAAAAAGCATCAAAGTTTATATCTACAGATGAGGGCTTCTATCACTATGTCAGGCGTGCAGGTTCAATTACTTCTACCGACATGACAGTCGGACGCGCGAACCTATATAAAATAACGGCGAGATTTGTGGAAGAGAGCAGATATAACAGCGATATCTACGAAAAAAGTATTTGCCGCCATGCGCGCATACTTTTTGCAACGCTTTCAAGGCTGCTCAGCAGCGATGAGAGTGTTAGTGGTGGAAAAGAAATCAGCGGTACTTACTCTGAAAAAATATTTGAAGAAATTCGCAAGTACGGAAAATATATCTTGAAAAACAGATATCTTTCGATTAAATATAAAGTTTCAGTGATCATCGTTGCTATCAGTCCAAGTTTATTTGTGTCTTTTAATAGATTGTTGAGAAGATGATCTGCTATTTGTATATGTTAATGAATTTTTGAAGTGATATGGTAGAACCTCAATTTCAACATGTTCCTTATAGCTTATGTGTTCACGCTTTATAAGCTCATGGTGAATGTAAAATGCCACGGCAGGGATATCATAAGAAAAATAAGACGGTAGTGTTCTTACGGGAAAGGATGCGCTTATGCGATTTATATTTGAAATAATCAGGAAGATACTCGCCAGAGTCAACTATTTCCTTTTGATTTGGAAGCTTATATTTTCAACTGCTTTCAAAAAAATTAAATACCGTGAAAAGTTTAAATTCCTTTTGATAACTCCGGAGCACTGCAATCTTGGCGACCATGCCATAGCCGCAGCCGAGGAGGCTCTTTTCAAGGACTTTTTCCTGTTTGAAATAACCGAAAGAAGCTTGGATAAATTTTTCAAGTATTTCAGACATAGCTTGAGCCTAAAGCTTCTGTTCGGGAAAAGCGACATACTGATTCACGGCGGAGGGTTTATCGGCACCATCTGGCCGTACTCTGATATCCTGACGCAGCAAATCATAGAACTTCTTCCGCACAGCAGGATAATACTTCTGCCCAACACGATTTTCTTCTCCGACGACGAAGAGGGCAGGAAGTGGCTCGAAGATGCCCGAAAGATCTATAATTCACATAAAAATATTACCGTTTGCACAAGAGAAAAGCTCTCCTATGACAATGCGCTCCTTTTGCTCGACGACCACAGCAGAGTGAAGCTCATTCCGGATATGGTGTTGTCGCTTGACGAGTGCCGCGAGGGGAGAGAGCGCAGCGGCGCAGTCCTATGCCTGAGAAATGACTGCGAAAAAATAATGGACGATGCCGACAGCGCGGAAATTTATAATTGGACAGACAAAGCCTTTGGCGGCATCAAAGAGGCGGACATGTGCATCGACCATAATGTGCTCCCGGAGAATCGCCTCGCCGAGCTCGAAAAGCAGTTTGAAACATTCAGAAGAGCCGAGCTCGTGATAACGGACAGGCTTCACGGAATGATATTCGCTGCGATAACCGGTACACCGTGCGCCGTTTTCTTCAGCATGAGCCATAAGGTGAAAGGCATCTATGACTGGTGCCTGTCGGGTGTTGAGTATATACAACATGTTGAGAACTGCGCGGATATAGCCGCATTTTATGAAAAAGTCAAAGGCAGAAGCTTCAGATATGACAATACCGCTTTGAAGCCGTATTATGATGAGCTTATTGAAATCATTAAATAAGAGGTAGATAAATTGGCATCACGTACTGAAAAATCGACAAGAACCGCCGTGGCAAGTTTCCTCAATTCAACGTTGGGAAAAGTGCTTGCGTTTGTCTCGAAAACTGCGTTTATCAACGTTTTCGGGCGCGAGATGCTCGGACTCAACGGTCTTTTTTCAAATGTTATCTCATTGCTCTGCCTTGCCGATCTCGGCTTCGGCACGGCAATGGCATACAGCTACTATAAGCCGATAGCGGAGAACGATACAAAGAAGATAGCCGCGCTGAATAAATTTTACAGCAAAGTTTATTTAATAATAGCGGCGGCGGTGTCCGTTGCGGGCGTTGCATTCGTTCCGTTCCTTGATTCTTTTGTAAATCTCGATCACGAGATTGAGCATATGTATCTGTATTACGGCATCGCGGTGTTAAATACGGTCTGCTCGTACCTTTTTGCTTATAAGCAGACGCTTATTACCGCGCATCAGCACGGATATATTATTTCCAGATATACCGTTGTCACCAGCACGGTGTCCACAATTATGCAGATAGTTATCATATATGCCACGAGAAATTATATAGCTTATCTTATGGTTGGCGTTGTGTTTACTATCATAAACAATCTGATAATTTCGCATCAGGCGAACAAGCTTTATCCTTATATCAAAGAGCCCAACGAGCCGCTTTCAAAAGCGGACAGGCGCGGAATATTCGACAACATGGGTTCGATATTCTTGTATAAGCTCTCGTCGGTTATGATAAACGGTACGGATAACCTGCTCATATCAAAGATGGTCAGCACCGTTGCGTCGGCGATTATTCGAACTATCTTATGCCGATAATATGATAAGCAGCTACGCCAATATCCTCTTCTATTCATTTACGGCGAGCCTTCGGCAATATGATGGTGTCCGACGGCAAGGAGAAGCAGTATCGGGTGTTCAAAGTTATCCAGACGATGTCCGCATGGTTTGGAATAGTTGTCAGTGCGTGTACATATGCGCTCGTTGACGATTTCATAATCGTGTGGCTCGGCAAGGACTTTCTTGTCGATAAATATACCGTCTGCGCCATCTGCCTTAACTTCCTTCTGTCCTGCCTGCTCTATCCCATATGGATATACAGAGAAGCGGCGGGAATCTATCTGAAAACAAAGTATATAATGACTGCCACCGCAGTTCTCAATATCGGACTCTCCATACTCATGGGCAAGTGGATCGGAATGGCGGGCATAATTTTTGCGTCGGCTGTTTCAAAGCTTTTGACTTATATCTGGTATGAGCCGATTATTCTCTTTCGCGACCATTTCAAAAAGTCGGTCTGGGGATATTTTGTCTCGTTCTTTGCAACGCTGGTTATCAGCTGCGGCGCCGGATTTGGTGTGAAGTTGCTTGCCGATATGATTCCTCTCTCGGGCATACTCGGCTTTATAGTTAAGGGCATCGTGTGCTTTGCGGCAACGAATATTCTCTATTTGATTCTCTATTTCAAGAATCCGTATTTCAAAGAGCTTCTCGCAAGAGTCAAGTCACTTGTCGGCGGCGTTATCGGAAAATTCAAAAAGGCTAAGTGAAAGCAGAATGATAAGCGTAATAATCCCAGTTTACAAAGTTGAAAAATATCTCGATAAGTGCATTGAAAGCGTTGTTGGGCAGACGTATTCTGACCTTGAGATAATCCTTGTCGATGACGGCTCGCCGGACGGCTGTCCCGCCATGTGCGATGCATGGGCTGAAAAAGATGGGAGAATAAAGGTCATTCACAAACCGAACGGCGGTCTCTCGTCTGCGCGCAATGCAGGACTCGTCAAAGCATCGGGTGAATATGTTTTCTTCCTCGACAGCGACGATACAATATCTGCGAACTGCATTGAATTGCTCGCCGATGCCGTGCGGCACGACAACAGCGATATCTGTATCGCGAATGTCGCCAGAATAGACGAAAACGGAAAGCCAATCAAAGCTCTGCTCTTTGATTCGGACATGCTTCTTTCAAAAGACGATGTGTTCGAGGACATAGCCAAAAAAGGTCTGTTTGCCTATGTTATCTCCTGCGGCAGACTTTATCGCCGCAATTTGTTTGACGGCATATCATTTCCCGAGGCAGACTCAACGAGGATGCGTTCGTGTATTACCGCCTCTTTGACAGGTGCAGCTGCATTTCCGTCAGAAGGATGCTGTGTATTTTTATCTCAGCCGGCAGGGGAGTATCATGTCTGAATATACGCCGCGCAGACTCGATGTTCTCGAAGCCTTTGCCGCTCAGGCGAAGTTCTTTTCGGATCGCGGCTTGATAAAACGGTGGAGGCTGTGCGCGATATGCCTATGATGCGGCGGTCAATACTCTTCTCGCCAACCGTATCGGCGTGACGGATGAAAGATTCAAAACCGCGCTGAGATTTTATAAATCAATCTGCCGCCTTTGCTCAGGGGATACGGGCAGGTCGGCTGTCCGCCTGTTTTTTGCGGCGTATCCGTTCAATCTTTTTTCAAAACTTCTGCTCAGACTCAAGGGCGTTAAGAGGTGAATTCGGTGGATAAACTTCTGAGCATCATTGTTCCCGTCTACAAGGCGGAAAAGCATCTTGACAGATGTGTCGAAGTATACTTTCGCAGACATATGGGAATATAGAACTTATCCTGGTCGACGACGGCTCGCCGGATGCCAGCCCCGCGATGTGCGATTCATGGGCAAAGCGCGATTGGCGCGTCAGGGTGATACATAAGAAGAACAACGGCGCGTCTTCCGCGCGAAACGCCGGACTCGATATGGCGTCGGGCGAATGTATCGGCTTTGTCGATGCCGATGATTTTGTAGAGCCCGATATGTACGAAACTCTGATGAAAAACGCGCTCGAAAACAACGCCGATCGCTCCGGCTGCGGTTATTTCGATTCTTCCCGACCAGATGAAATTTCGGCAGAAGGCAAAATAACAGTGCTCAGCGACAAAAACTCTATAATTGCCTATTCCGCCTGCGGCAAGCACAACAATGTCTGGCGCTCCGTCTATTCCAAAAAGGTGATAGGGAAGATTCGTTTCGACGAAAGTTTAGTAATCGCCGAGGACTGGCTCTTCAACTACGAAGTGAGCAAGAATGTCTCGGTGCAGGCGGATACGGATAAACGGCTCTATCATTATGAATCCGCACCGGACAGCCTCATGAGCCGGCTCAACGACAAAAAAATAATCGACCGCATATCTGTTCTCGAATATATCTGCGGCAGCGAGTGCGGAAAGTCGCTCGGGCGCAAAGAAACGGCGGATATCCGTATGCGCGTGCTCATGTTCTGCGCGGAGGAGAGTCTGCATTCCGGCATCGACCGCGAGCCGTGGTTCAAGCGCGAGGTCATAAAAAAATACGCGGCGCCCTCGCGGCGTTTCTCGGGTGCGGTGCTTCGGCAAAGCGAAAGATAAAAGCGATAATTTTCGCCTTCGCGTGGCCGCTGTATTCCGCCCTGGCGCGTAGAAAATAAAGTTAAAAATAAAATAGTATATAATTGCTGATTGGAGGTGCACCATGCACGCATATCTGATAATAGCCCACGATCAGTTCGACCTGCTCGAAAGTCTTCTCAAATGTATCGACGACGAGCGTAACGACATTTATATACATATCGATTCCCATTCAAAGCTCGATATCAGCAGGATCCAAAGCGTTCTGCAAAACTCCCGCGTTGAGTTCGTCCCGCGTATCCATATAAGATGGGGCGGATTCGACATGGTCAAATGCGAGTATGAGCTGCTCGAAGCTGCGTTCGAGAGCGGACGAGAATATGACTATGTCCATCTCATCTCCGGCGCGGATCTGCCGCTGAAAAATCAGGATGAGATACACCGCTATTTCGATGAACATAAAGGCGAAGAGTTCGTCCATTTCGGCGCACCCGAGCCTACGGAAAAAGAGCTTGAGCGCGTCAGGTATTATCATTTTGCCTCCGGCAGAAAGAAATTTCTTTAACCGCCTTGTCACCAAAGCGGAGACTGTTCTCGGGCGTATATTCGGGATAAACAGAATAAAGGGCAAGAAGATACAGCGCGGCTCGCAGTGGTTCAGCGTGACCGGCGAGTTTGCAAAATATCTTATTTCGCAAAAATCATTTGTGTTCAAGCAGTTTAAGCACACATATATTCCGGATGAATTCTTTGTTCAGACGGTGATTATAAATTCAAGCTTTGCAGATAATCTGCACAGCAAGAAGTTCGACGATGACCACGAAGCGTGCCTGCGCTATATCGACTGGACGCGCGGTCACCCGTACATATTTAAATCAGAGGATTATGACGAGCTGATGAATTCCGGCTGTCTCTTTGCCAGAAAATTCAGCATCGTTCAGGATGATAAAATAGTCAGGAAGATAACTTCGGCTGTTCTCAACGGCTGAAAGCGGAGGATATAAGTGAAGAAGCTTTACGAAGATTATATTTTTCTTGTGCGCACCGTGCTCGAAGGCGGCCGTGCGGATGATTTCAGCGGCGATTTTGAAAAGCTGCTGGAGCTTGCCCGCGAGCATAATATGACAAATATATTGTGGTATGCCCTGCGCAAAAACAGGAATGTCCCGACGAATATCGTCACGGAACTCCAGGGCAGCCATAATATGCTCATGTTCAAGTGTGCAAATCAGAAGATGACGCGCGGCGAGCTCGAAAACCTGTTTTCGTCTGCGGGGATAAAGCATATCTTTCTCAAGGGCGCGGATGTCGCCCAGCTCTATCCGTCCGAGGATATGCGCGAGATGGCGGATATAGATGTCTACGCCGATCTCGACAGCCACGAGAAGATAAAAGAAGTTCTCACGCAGGCGGGGTACAGCTTCGAGGGACATAAGGGACACCACGATGTTTTCCACCGCGACCCGTTCATCTCGGTCGAGGTTCACGAATCCGTGCTCGACCATCAGCGCGAGACCGGGCTTGATACATACTTTGCGCCGCCGTGGCAGCTCACCGACGGAAACGGATTTGAATATAATTTCGACCCGAGCGACAATTATATTTTTCTTATGGGTCATCTGTTCGGTCATTTCCATCAGGGCGGAGTCGCGTCAGATTCTTTGCCGATATGGCGCTCTATATGAAAAAATATAAAGACGAGCTCGATTGGGTGAAGATAAACTCTGTCTTTGAACGCTATAATTTGGACGAGGTTATGAATAATCTCAAGGCGCTCTCACTCCATTGGTTCGGCGATGAGCCGGAGAGCGGGCTGCTCGACGAGATGGGCGAATATGTCTTTGAATCCGGAAGCTACGGCAAGGCTGCGAATATGGTGATGTACCTCGCGAATGAGGACGGCAGCAACACATTCTCCGCAGCGCTCAAGCGAAAGCTGTTTATCTCTTCGTCCGAGATGCGCCGCCGCAGCAGGATAGTTGACAAATTCCCGATATTTTTGCCGATAGCCTATGCTGTCAGGGCGGTTAAAATAATATTCACTCAGTTCCGCGAGCTTCGTGCGTGGATGCGCGGAGTGAAGGATGCAGACGGCGAGCTGTCAAAAATTATAAGGAAATGATGCGCCGTTTTGGTGTAAAGTAAGAAAAAGTAAAAATAACTTGATAAACCGTGTCGCTGTATGTATAATTATAGTGTTGTATATCCACGACACCGAGAGGGGATTGCTTATGGAAAAACTTAAAACATTTGATGTTGACCTTAAACGCCTTTTCTTTGAAATTCTCAAAAGGCTCTGGCTGATATTGCTTGTCGGCATTGTCTGCGGTTCCGGCGTGTTCCTTTATGCCAAGTTCTTTATAACCCCGCAGTATAAAGCGACCGCAACTATTTATATTCAGAACTACACCGGCGAGAACGACGAAAAGATATATTCATCCGACCTCAGCGCGTCCCAGAACCTGGTTACTACATATCAGGGACTGCTTACGAGCGATAATGTTCTCAACAGAGTCAAGGAAAAGCTCGGAGAGAACTACAATGTCGATGCTATACGCGCATCGTTTACCGCCGAGGCTGTTGAGGACACACCCATACTTAAAATATCCGTCAACAACAACGACCCCGAAGAGGCGGCTAGGATAGTCAATGAGATAGCCAAAGTTGCCCCGGACGCCATAATGAATCTTGTTGAGGGAAGCTCGGTCAAGGTCGTCGACCTTGCGCGCGTGCCCGAAGGAATAGCATATCCCTCCTACAAGAAACTCACCCTTATCGGCTGCGTTATAGGCGTGGGACTCACTCTTGCAATAATCGTTTTGCTCGTTCTCTTCAATTCCTATATCGAGGACGAGGATGATATAGCCAAGCTCTTCGATGCTCCCGTCGTCGGCAAGATACCGAATTTCACTCTCTATGACGACAACGGCGAAAGAAAGAAAGGCTTCTTTTCGAAGAAAGGGGGCGCGTCTAAATGAAGCTTATCAGAAGAAAGAATAAAGTAAGCAGCCACCATTCTCCGTCCGAGCGTAAATATATCCTCGGCGACAACACCAGCTTCGTCGTCGACGAAGCATATAACACCCTGCGAAGCAACATCATTTTCTCGATGCCCGGCAAGGGCTGCAAGGTCGTCGAATTCACAAGCTGCGGCATGAGCGACGGCAAGAGCATAAATGTGCTCAACACCGCGATAACCTTTGCCGAGACCAATGTAAAAGTCCTGCTTATAGACTGCGATCTGCGCCGCCCGAATATCAACAGGCTTCTTGCGCGCAAGTCGTCGCCCGGTCTTACAAATGTGCTTGTCAACGCCTGCGCTCTTGAAGATGCCATAGTCAGAATAGACGATTACAATCTCGATGTCATATTCTCGGGCTATCTTCCGCCCAACCCCAGTGAGCTTTTGAGCAGCGAGGCTCTTGCCGAGCTCATGGAGACGCTCAAAGAGAGATATGACTATATATCATTGACACTCCGCCCGTTTCTGCGGTTATCGATGCGGCGGTCATCTCGAAGTATACCAACGGCGCTGTTATAGTTGTCCGCCCCGGCTCGACAAAGAAAGAGGAGCTTGTCAACGTCGTCAGCCAGCTTGAGTTTGCCGATGCGAAGATAGTCGGCTTTGTCCTCAACTGTGTCGATGATGAGCATGGCGGATATTACTACCGCGGCAAGTATAAGTATAATTACACCTATGCTTATGTCCACGGAGCGGAGAGCACAAAGACCGCAAAGAATACCAAGAGCAATTCTAAAAACGAGTCCCAGAAATCGAAATAAAGCTAAGAGAGCAGTCCTTATGGGCTGCTCTTTTTATGTGTATTCTGCCGAAAATATATAAGACGGTGGAAATTGCTTCCAATGTATGGTAAGATAAAAGCAGAAAACGCGTATATGCGCGAACGAAGGAGAATGTCCTATGAGCGAAAAGAAACGAAAGCGCAAAAGAGTTCTTTATGGACAACAACAAGAAAAATCTGAAGATATTTATAATTGTTGTGGTTGCAATATTAGTGCTGGCAGCTGTGACTATGGGCATTTATGTTTTTGCAAAAGTCGGGCTTATCAATATAGATAAGGACGGAAAGGTCGACCCGGATTATACTCTCGCGCCCGAAGATGAGTTCGACAATATGTATGATGCGACGGACACTTCCGGTCTCGACGCACTCATAACGGCGTGGGCGAAGAACGGCGGCGAAAAATATTCGAGCAAGAATGTTATAAATGTCCTGCTTATCGGCGTTGACGATGCCGAGAGCAACACCGGCCGCTCGGATGCCTCATTCTGCTCTCACTCAACAAGCGCACGAAGAAGATAACCCTCGTCTCTTTCCTGCGCGACAGCTATACATATATGAATATCCCCGACGCGGCGAGAAATCCCGAGCGCTGCTGCAAGCTCAACCATTCATATAGATGGGGCGGCTATCCCGTTCTTATCGAAACGCTCGAAAACGACTATAAGATAGAAATCGATCACTATATCAGCGTCGATTTCAAGAGCTTCCCGAAGCTTATCGATGCGCTCGGCGGCGTGACGCTGAAAATTGAGCCGTATGAGGCGGAGTATATCAACCGCACGACCACTCAGATAGATAAGATTCAGTCCGGCGATGCCGTGAAGCTCAACGGTGCGCAGGCGCTTGTCTATACCGTATCCGCCATGTCGATGCGGCGGGTGACCTCGGCAGAACCGCGCGACAGCGCACGATAATAACCGCGCTTATAAAGAGCGCGCAGGGCGCGTCTCTGGGTCAGCTCAACAACGCTATGGATATCGTCCTGCCGAACGTGCATACGAATTACGGCAAGGGAGAGATAATCTCGCTTTTAACTCAGGCGTTCGCCCAGAAGTGGATGAACTACGATATAGCGCAGATGGTCATGCCCTCGGAGGGCAACTATGTTGCGGCGAGGCTCTATACTTATTACGGGCGTGTGGCAAGGATGCAGCTCGACACTTGGGTCATCGACTATCCCGTCGCCGCGCGCGAGCTCCAACTGGCGCTATACGGCAAGACGAATATTAATATCGGCAGCGACCATGTCTCGGCGATAGATCTGTATAATCAGGGGCTCGTCCCGACCCTCGGCGGCTCTACCGCCTCCGGCACACGCGCGCAGAGCAGCCATACCGCGCCCGCGCAGACAAGTCAGGTTGAAACTCAGCCGACCGAAGCTCCGGCGGCACATGAGACTACATCTCCTTCGGCAGAGCCCGCAACGGCGGCAGAACCCGAAGAAGCGAACGATTGAGACACAATGCTATGACGAACAGCGGCTTTTCCCAGCTTTTGACCGCCACGAGCGCGAGGATTATAGCGCTACATTATCGGAGACTGCCATAAAGCAGATGATATCCGAAGAATTTGAAGAGGCGGACAAAATAATATCGGCGGGCTTCGATAAAGAAACACTCAAAACGCTCGACGCAAGCGGTCAGCCGTTTATCCCGACAAGAAGTCCGACAAATTTCATATGCGAAAGCATACCGCCTGCCAGCAGCCATATTATCATGGGCACTCGTTCTATGAATTTATCTATGTCCTGTCCGGCGAATGTACCCAGCGCTTCAGAAATCCAGAGCGAAAATTGACGCTCAAAAAAGGTCAGGCGTGCCTTCTTCCTCCGGGTACGGTGCATTCTCTCGAAAAGAGCCGCAAGGGCGATAATATAATAAAAACCGTCATCCCGGCGGAGCTATTTGCAAAATGCACCGAGGGATTGAAACTCGGCAGTGAAATAATCGTGTTTGATAAAACTTCCGAACAGGTCAATTTCATCGTCATGCGCCTGTTCGGCGAATATTACGGCGGCGCGGACTATTCCGAACGCGCTGTTGAAAATTATCTTTCACTTTTGTTTATTGAACTTCTGCGCGGCGAGCGCGATAGAGACGGGCATCTTGCAGATGAGCTGAATCTCTATTTCGCCGAGAATATCGGCTCCGCGTCTCTTCACGGCTTCGCGTCAACGCTTGGCTACAGCGAAAAATACGCCGGACGCATGATAAAAGAACGCCTCGGCGCGAGCTTTTCGGAATTGCTGCTGTCCTACAAGCTGCAAAAAGCGGCTCAGCTCATGGCGGACACCGATCTTCCGATAGAAGAAATCGCTCGCGAGGCGGGGTATAACAACCCGTCCGGATTATATAAGCAGTTCTTCGCATCTTATGGCATGACGCCGAGCGCATACAGAAAAATGACAGAATAAAGTTTCCCGGGGATAGAAAAAAGCGTCCCCGGGATATTTTATATTTCTGCGGAATTTGATAGAATTTGTATTGAAAAAATACGGAACGGAGCGGTGCTATGAATGTGGAAAAAGTGACCCCGAAATCTCTCGAATCCGAAAAGGCGGCGGAATATGCTCTCGCTGTCTGCGAAGAGGGACTCGGCAAAAGCGGCGTTAAAACAAAAAATCTCGGCGACGGATCGTTCGGTACGGCGGTCGGCGTGACCTTCGGCGACGGTAGTGAGGCGGTTGTCAAATTCCTGCGCGCCGACGGAATGCTCGAAAAAGAGACTCACGATTTACAGCTTTTATCCGAAAACTGCGGCGTGCGTATGCCAAAGGTTCTCTATTTCCGCAGTGCTGACGGCAGCATACCGCTCGACTGCTATGTTATGGACAAAATCGAGGGCAGCACGCTCTTTATGTCATTCGGCAAGCTGCTTTATCCGAAGAGCGCGAAGCTGGCTTTCGCCGATAAAGTGACCGATGCTCTCCACGGCATCCACGAGTGTCGGTGCGACAAATTCGGCGACACAATGAACCCGCAGTTCTCATCTTGGCTCGAGTGCTATGAGCCGTTTATGAATGAGGTATATTCGGCTGCAAAACAGCTCTCGGAGGACGGACAGCTGTCGCCCGAGATAGTCTCGGCCATGAGCCGCGCGAGAGACAATTTCAGAATATCTTCTCCCAGCCCGTCTATGATGCCTGCCTTATCCACGGCGATTTGAATGTCGGCAACATAATGGTCGGCAAGGGGCTCAGGATAACCGGGTTCATCGATCCGCTCAACTCCATGTATGCCGACCGCGAATATGATTTGTTCCAGTTCAACAACCTGACCGGCAAACGCTTCTTCCTATGCGACACATATCTTAAAAAATACGGCGCGAGCGAAAAAGCGGAGCAAAAGCTTGCATTTTACGCCTTGTGGAATGAGGTCTACTGCTTCATAAAAGCGGGCACGCTCATTCCATTCATAATGAATCCGCTGGTCAAAAATATGAACGCCGTGCTCGGCAGGGGAGTATAACTATGGCTTCCGTGCCGGCAAGAATAACAAGCGCATTGCTCAGCGCCGTGTTCCACTCACGATTTGTAAAAAACGAGAATATGAGCGCGAATGCGGGTGCAGCGGTAGAAAATAAAGTCAGCAGATATAAGCCGCCGAAGGATTATACCCTGACCCGAACTCCCTGCGGCGAGTGCTTTGTCGAAAGTCTCATTCCCGAAAAGTCAGGAACGGACACAGTGATTTTTCACATTCACGGCGGAAGCTTCAAAGTGAAGCTTATAGATCTTTATCGCCGCCTCGCACTGAAATACAGCCGCGCCGCATGCGGAGCCGCAGTTTTCAGCGTCGATTACAGAACCATGCCCGAATATATCTTCCCTTCGCAGCTCGATGATGTCATGTGCGCATGGGATATGCTGACGGCAAAGGGCATAAAGCCCGAGAATATTGTAGTCCTCGGGGACAGCAGCGGCGCAAATCTGGTGCTCGCCCTCGCGCAGAAGCTTCGTGATTCCGGCAGACCGATGCCACAAAAACTCGTCTGCTTTTCGCTCTGGGGCGATATGACAGCCTGCGGCGAATCATATGAGCGAAACTGCCACAGCGACCCGTTTTACGGTATTGCGAAGAAAGAAAAATTTAAAGATCACGAAGCGTATTTCAGACGCCGCCCGAAATATGCCGGGGAGCATGACCTCCTCGACCCATATCTCTCTGTGTCGTTTGCCGATTTTTCGGGCTTCCCGCCGACGGCCTTTTTCTGCGGTACGGCAGAGGTGGGGGAGAGCGACAGCGACACGGCTTTCGCCAATGCGCTCAGCGCAGGCGTCGATGCGAAGCTCTATAAATACGACGGACTTTTCCATGATTTTCAGCTTCTTCCGTTCCTGCCGGAGAGCAAAGATGTGTTTCGCAAACTTGAATCTATACTAAAATAAAAACTGCCGAATCTTTTTACGGGTTCGGCAGTTTTGCTTATTCTTTTATGCAAGCTCTTTTGCGAGCGCGTCGAGCTGCGCTTTGTTCTCGTCGGTCATTGCGGAACGAATAGTGACCGTACCAACTTGCTCGATATCCTTGCTGTTTTCAAACATCTTCGCCATGTTCCTCGCGGCGGTCGGTGCCCATGAGCCGTTCTCGATAAACGCAACTGTGCGCTTCTGATATCCTCGCTCGGTCAGGTGGTCGATGAAGTCGCGCATGAACGGGAATATGCTTCCGTTGTAGGTGGTCGTCGCAAGCACGAGTTTTCCGTAGCGGAACGCGTCCTCAACAGCCTCCGCCATGTCGCAGCGGGCAAGGTCGTTGACCGCGACCTTTGCGCAGCCGTCAGCCTGAGTTGCTCGGCAAGATACTCGACAGCCTTTTTCGTGTTGCCGTATACAGAAGTGTAGGCGATGCAGACGCCCTCGCTCTCGACGCCGTAGGATGACCAGATGTCATAGAGATTCAGATAATATCCGAGATTCTCGCTGAGAACAGTCCGTGGAGCGGGCATATGACCGCGATGTCGAGCCCGGCGGCTTTCTTGAGCAGCGTCTGCACGGGTCCGCCGTATTTTCCGACGATGCCGAAATAGTATCTTCTCGCTTCGCACGCCCAGTCCTCGTCCGCGTCGAGCGCGCCGAACTTGCCGAACGCGTCCGCCGAGAAGAAGACCTTGTCCTTTGCGTCGTAAGTCATCATAACCTCCGGCCAGTGAACCATCGGCGCAAAGACGAAATTCAGCTCATGCTCGCCGAGCGAGAGCGTGTCGCCGTTTTTGACGGGAAGCGAATTTTTAATGAAATCCCCGCCGTAGAAATTTTTTATCATCGTGAAAGTCTTGTCGTTGCCGACTATCACGGCGTCGGGATAAGCTGCGGAAAATTCCGCGATGCCCGCCGAGTGGTCGGGCTCCATGTGCTGAACTATGAGATAATCGGGCTGCCTGCCGGCGAGAGCCGATTCAAGATTTTTGAGCCATTCGGCGGTGAAGTGCCTGTCCACCGTGTCCATGACGGCAACCTTTTCGTCGAGAATGACATATGAGTTATATGCCATGCCGTTGGGCACTTCGTATTGACCCTCAAACAGGTCGATTTCGCGGTCGTTTACTCCGATATATTTGATATCTTCGGTGATGTTTGTCATACCGAGCCTCCTCACTTCGTTTTCAGTGTTATATTATAGCATATAACGCCCGCGTTTCTATTGTAAAAACAACAAAACCACAATTATTTTTGAGCCTATATTTGCTCTGTACACTTGAAAAAACTATATATGTAGAGTAAAATAATAGAATATAGTTCGCATCAAGACCGCATATATACGGAAAGGAAGGCACAGAATGAACGACGAGCTTTTACAGATACCCAAGCGAATTAAGGAACTGCGAGAGATCCTTGAAATATCGATAACCGAAATGGCGGAGAAGCTGAATATCTCCCATGATGAATATGAAAAATATGAGTCGGGCGAAAAAGATATCCCCGTCAGCGCGCTCTACGCCATAGCGGCGGCACTCGGCACGGACTGCACCGTGCTCATGACCGGTGAATCCCCGAGAATGGACAGCTACACTATCGTCAGACGCGGCGACGGAGTTCGAGTTGACAGATATTCGGGCTATTATATCGAGAGCCTTGCTTTTAACTTCAAGAACCGCCAGATGGAGCCGATGCTCGTCACGCTCGAAGAGCAGGAGACCGAGCCCGCGCTCGTTATGCACTCCGGCCAGGAGTTCAACCTCGTCCTTGAGGGCAAGGTCAAGGTAACGGTCGGCAAGAATTCGTTTATCCTCAATGAGGGCGACGCTATCTACTTCGATCCGAACCTCCCGCACGGCCAGGCGGCGGTAGACGGAAGAACAAGATTCCTGACCGTTATCAACGAATAAAACTGCGACACCCCCCGAAAGGAAAAAAGAAAAAATGGATGATATAATCAAGCGCTTCTGTCCCCGCTATGACTTTGACAGCTATGAGGATATGAAGCAGAATTTCAAAATAAATGTGCCCGATGATTTCAACTTCGGTTTCGATGTTGTTGATGCGTGGGCGGATATCGAGCCCGAGAAGCTCGCCCTCGTCTGGACGAACGATGCCGGCGATATGGCGCGCTACACTTTCAAAGATGTAAAAGACAACAGCAACAGGGCTGTCAACTTCCTGCTCGAAAAGGGAATAAAGAAAGGCGACATAGTCATGCTCGTTTTGAAGCAGCGCCCCGAAGTCTGGTTTATCATAACCGCGCTGCATAAAATCGGCGCAACGGTCATCCCCGCATCGTTCCAGTTGATGAAGAAAGACTATGTCTACCGCATCAACGCGGCGGGCGTCAAAATGCTCATAACCGTCGGCGACGACGATGTTGTTCAGCATGTCCGCGACTCCCTGCCGAGTGCCGAACCTCGAATATTATGTCACCGTCGGCGACAAGCCCGTTGACGGCGCAATAGATTACCGCTCCGTTATCGGCGGCTATTCGACCGAGTTTGAGCGCCCGACCGATCCTGAGAAGAGAACCGTTGTCACCGATACTGCTCTGCTCTATTTCTCCTCCGGCACGAGCGGAATGCCCAAGATGGTGCGCCATGATTTCTCCTCCGCTCTCGGTCAGATAACGACCGCGAGATATTGGCAGTGCGTCAAGGAGAACAAAATACATATGACCCAGACCGACTCCGGTTGGGCGAAGTTCGCATGGGGCAAAATCTACGGCCAGTGGATCTGCGGCGCGGCTGTCGGCGCATATGACACCGAGAAGTTCCACCCGATCGATATGATTGAGGCAATGGAGCGCATCCGCCCGAGCACCTTCTGCGCCCCCGCGACAATATACCGCTTCCTGATAAAAGAGGATCTTTCAAAATACGATTTCAGCTACATTGAGCACGCCTGCCTTGCAGGTGAGCCGCTCAACCCCGAGGTTTTCCATCAGATAGAGAGACTGACGGGTATGAGGATATACGAGGGCTTCGGCCAGAGTGAATCCTCCGTCCTGCTCGCAAACTATCCGTGGGTCGAGATAAAGCCAGGTTCAATGGGCAAGCCTGCGCCCGGTTATGACATCGCCCTTCTCGACGAAAACGGTGAGGAGTGCGAGGACGGTATGGTCGGTTCTATCTGCATCCGGGTCGATCAGGGTCATCCGACCGGACTTTTCCGCGACTACTGGAAAGACGACGCCGCGATGGAGAAGAGCTTCAAGTTCGGCTATTATAACACCGGCGACACCGCATGGCGCGACGGCGACGGCTACTACTGGTTCGTCGGCAGAAACGATGATGTTATCAAGTGCTCCGGCTACCGCATCGGACCGTTCGAGGTCGAGAGCGCGTTGATGGAGCATCCGTCCGTGCTCGAGTGCGCAGTCACCGCTCTGCCGCATCCCGACAGAGGACAGGTCGTTAAGGCGACCATTGTCCTCGCCAAGGTTATGAGCCGAGCGACGAGCTTGTCAAGGAGATACAGAACCATGTCAAGCACGCGACCGCACCGTACAAATATCCCCGCGTTGTCGAGTTCGTCAGAGAGCTGCCCAAGACCAGCAGCGGCAAGATAATGAGAACCGCTATCCGCGCCGCAGATATGCAGAAGCTCCAAAACGAAGGCAAATAAAATATAGCAAAGCCCCGCCGGTTATCCGACGGGGCTTTACGCTTGCGATAAATAAGTGCAAAAATTTTTATACCCTCAAACTCCAATTATCAACATCACGATTCACTGACCCTCGCCGCAACAAACATCACCAATATCAAAATAACCATAACACATATTATAAAGCCGAACAAGCAGGCGGCAAGCCCGCATATCCACAATGTCGGACATGCTTTTTTGCTTTCTCGTGTGATGAAAGAAATAATTACGCCGATAAATGAGAGTATCGGTCCTGCAATTATAACATCGGTATATGTGTATGGCGCGTGATTTGCGCTGTAAAAATAAATCGCAAATGCGAATAATGAGAGTGCGCTGAGTATGAGCGGCGTTGCAATAAATATTTTGTTTTTGGATATTTTATTCTTCATTGCCTGTCCCTGTGCTGTATTTACAAACAACAGCCGCAGCAAACTGCTGCGGCCGCTCGGTTTTTATATACGGTTCATTTGTTTTTTACATCTTCTCAAACCGCTCAACATCTGTCACGAACAGAGTTGCGCCGCCGACCTTGACTTTCTTGTCCTCAGCCTGCTCGGTGCGGGTCTTGCAGTTGCTGTTTATCAGCTCGACCGCATGGGCGAGCTTGTCGTCGTCAACGCCGATGAGCAGAGTCATGTTGCTGCTGCGCAGGAATCCGCCGGAGGTCGGGATCTTCGTGAATGAATATCCCGCTTCCCTGAGTGCGTCGCAGACGGGGTTGAGGTCCTTTTTGCCGATAACCGCTGTTATAAGTTTCATATCAAAAGCTCCTTTCGGGGATACTGTTTATGCCTTGAGCAGTTCGCAGAGGAAGCGCGTGCTGTCCTCCATGTCTTTTATTGAGATGTTCTCTGCTGTCGTGTGAACGTCTCGCATACCCGTGCCGATGTTGACAACGGCGATGTCGTGCAGTGCAATGTTTGAAGCGTCGCAGCCGCCAAGCGTCTTGGAGAGATACGGGCGTATGCCCGCCGCCTCGTATGCCGCAAAAATATCTTTTATGAACTGCGACTCGGGGTCAACGGTGAACGCGCCGGAGTGGCGTTCGCTGTCATATTCAAATGTGGTTCCGAACTTCTCGCATGCCTCTTTCATGACCGCGAGCGCGTCGGCGATGTGCTTCTGAACCGTGTCCTCGTCATATGAGCGGAACTCCATGTCAAACGACGCTTTGTCCGCTACGATATTGGTCGGACCCTCGGAAACGAAATTGCTGATGTTCTGCACGCTTATGTCGTCAACATGACCCACGGGGATGTTCGCCGCCGCGTATGCCGCAGCCTTGAGCGCATGGATGCCGTTCTCGGGGCATACGCCGGCGTGCGCCTTCTTGCCGAAGAAGCTTATCGACATAACTATATTCGCCGCGGCGGAGTTGACTATTTCGCCGATGTCCTCGCCGTCGAGCACAAGAGCCGTCTTGCTCTTTATCTTGCCGTAGTCCGCATAGCGCGAGCCGAGCATGCCGACTTCTTCCGAGAGGGAGAACAGGACTTCGACGGGTCTGTTCTTTTCGCCGTTTTCCTTGAGCCTTGCGACGGCCTCGATTATCTCCGCTATGCCGGACTTGTCGTCCGAGCCGAGAATCGTCGTGCCGTCAGATATATAACTCCGTCGCGCTCAACGGGTGTGACCGCCGCGCCGGGAGTGACGGTGTCGGTGTGGCAGGAGAGCAGTACGCTCTCGCCCTCGCCGGGGAGATAGCCGTATATATTGAATCCGTCAGAGCCGCACTTCTTGCCGGCCTCTTCGTCTCGCTCAACCTCGAAGCCTGCTTCGATAAGCGCCTTTTCGAGTTCTATGCAGAATGCGCGCTCGTGACCCGTTTCGCTGCCTGTTGAAACAAGGTCGCAGAATGTTTTAACAAGTCTCTGTGTGCTCATGTTTTCCTCCGTATCTTCGCGTTTGCCTTGACAAAAAGCGTATATATGATATATTTCTATTGAAAGACAATCTTGAAATGTCTTTTGTTCAACTAAATAATACCACAGTTTTGCCGGGTTTACAACCTCGCAGAAGTGGATTTTTGTTTTTAAACCGAAAGGACTGGTATTCATGGGATCGATATTCAAACTGACTGCCCTCGCAGGCGTCGCCGCGGGAGCATATGCGGTAGTCAAGAAGTTTTCGCCGAACATTCTGCCCGATAAAAACGAGGCGGAGGATATGGCGAAACGCGATTAACAGCGTCAAGCTCACTTTCCCGACCGATGAAAAATATTCAAACGGCACGGCTCTGACCCCGCCGATGGGCTGGTCGAGCTGGAACACTTTCAGAAACAGAATTGATGAGAAGCTTATTCTCGAAACAGCCGAAGCCATGAAGGTGAGCGGACTCGCGGACGCGGGATATCAGTATGTCAATCTCGACGACTGCTGGCAGTCCTCCATGCGCGACGAGAACGGCAGACTCCAGGGCGATTTTGCAAACTTCCCGAGCGGCATACCCGCGCTTGTAAAGAGCATAAACGAGCTCGGACTTAAGCTCGGTATATATTCCTCCAACGGATCGCTTACCTGCGAGGATCTACCCGCGAGCCTCGGCAATGAGGCTATAGATGCGGACACGTTTGCCGAGTGGGGAGTCGAATATTTCAAATATGACTTCTGCCACAATGTGCCTATCCCGATGCGTGCGCCCTATATTGAATATATCTGCGTCTCCAATGCCGACGGTTCGTTTGAAACTACCGTCCCCGCAGACGATGCGGCACTCTTCGGCGACGCGAAAATAATGGAGGACAAGCGCCTCGATTCCGGCAGATATATCTCCGGTCTCTCCGCCCACAGAGGTTCGGCGGTGTTCACTGTTGAAGTCCCGGAGGCTGGCGAATATTCCCTGACTCTCGGAATCAGAAAGAAGAGCAACAGCTTCAAATATCTCGAAGTCACCGTCAACGGCGAGGATAAGTATACTACCACCGTCCCGCCGACCAAGGGCTCCACTGCCGACGGCAGACATCAGGTGAAGATAACCCTCGAAGCGGGCTCGAACACAATCGAGCTTGAAAACCCCGTCGCTTCGAGACAGGACAGCGCGGCTATCCAGTATGCTAAGATGGGCAGAGAGCTCATGCGTGCAACCGCCGAATATGCCGATAGAAACGGCACCGAGGAGCGCCCGATAGTATATTCCATCTGCGAGTGGGGCAGAAACCTTTCGTGGCGCTGGGGCGCGGCGGCAGGCAACCTTTGGCGCACGACGCCCGATATCCAGGCGAACTGGAAGTCTGTTCTCGGCATATACGAAGTCAATGTCAATCTCTTCAAGTATTCCGGCAAGGGCAACTGGAACGACCCGGATATGCTCGAGGTCGGCAACGGAGATTTGACCGCCGAAGAGAACCGCAGCCATTTCACCCTCTGGTGCTTCATGCGGCTCCGCTCATTCTCGGCAACGATGTGCGTGAATTTATCCGCGAGGACGGCACCGCCGACACGGAGAACGAGACGCTGAAAATACTCACCGACAGAGATATGATTGCTATCGATCAGGATTCGCTCGGCGAGCAGTGCAGAAGAATAAAGACGACTATCATAGCCGATACGCTCATAAAGCCGCTTGAAAACGGCGATGTCGCGGTCTGCTTCTTCAACAAGGGCAGCGACACAAGATATTTTGAGCACCGCATGGACGATATTGTCTGCCGCTCGTATATCACCACTCCGCTTGCGCAGGAATATGAGGTATATGACCTGTGGACAAAAGAGACTTCCGTCATCAACACAACGCTCAGCGCATTTGTCGAGCCCCACGGCGTCAAGGCGTTCAGAATAAGAGCGATAGCGGAGTAAAACTATGAATGATTTTATCGGCAAAAATTATACCGTCCCTCAGCTCGATCTGAGCGTGAAACCGGAGGATACAGCGGAAAAGTACGCTTATCTATACGAGCAGACCGTGGTCGACGACAGCGAAAGTTATCTTGGCCACCCCGACTCTGTTCTGCTCAAAAACGGCGATATTCTTACTGTATATCCCCACGGCCACGGCAAGGGTGCCGTTCTCAATAAAATAAGCGCGGACGGCGGGCGCAGCTACACAAAAATATAGCCTCTCCGCCCGAATCGTGGAAAAAATCGCTCGAGACACCGACTGTCTACCGCCTCGAATTTTCGGACGGCACGCCGGATAAATTGATTCTCATTTCCGCCAACTCCAAGTGGCCCGGAATGGATACTCCCGGCGGCTTCAACTGCTCCGTCTCCTGCGACGAGGGCGAAACATGGAGCGAGTTTGAGACATTTTATTCGCGAGCCGACGGCTATGAGCTTATTCCGATAGTCGCCATGCGTCGCTGACAAGGCTCAAGGAGAACGGCAAATTTGTCGATAAATGGATGGCTTCTTCCACGACGGCGATTTCTATAACTACAAAACCATCCTCAGCTTCACCCCCGAGGGGCGCGTGCAGTGGAGCGAGCCGGAAAAATATTTCGCCGCCCACAGAGATATAGAACTGCGTTCGAATATGTGCGAGGTCGAAGTCATACGAAGCGACAGGGGAGAGGGCGACGAGCTCTGCCTCATCTCGCGCTCGAACACAAAGAAGGAAAATTCACTTATCTCGTTTTCGCGCGATGAGGGCAAAACATGGTCGGAACCCGTCCATGCCCCCGCGGCTCTCAACGGCGAGCGCCACAAGGCGGACTATCTGAAAGACGGCAGGCTGTTTATAACCTTTCGCTCGATAGAGCGTGACCCGGAAAAAGTGAAGTTCCATTTCGACAACGGCGACTGGTACAGCGAGGGCTGGATAGCGTGGATAGGCAGCTACGACGACCTGAAAAACGGCACCGAGGCGACTATCGAATCAAGATTGCCCACACTTATCTCGACGGTCAGACCGAGCCCGAAATAGAAGCGAACGCCGACACTGCCTATTGCGGCAATGTCGTGCTTCCCGACGGCACTGCGGTCACCTCGTCCTACGGCCGCTTCGGCGAGAAAAACGCGGATGGCAGCGACAAGACATATATAATCTCCAAACGCATCAACCCGCGCGACACGGATGAGTTGGTGGGATTTTTGAAATAATAATCGGTTGAAATCCCGCCTTCCATATGTTACAATAAATTCAATAATTTACCGGAGGTGGACGCTGTGAGCAGATCGAAAAACGAAATTCTGCTTGCGGCGTCCGCGTTCATTCTGCTCGTCGCCGCAATATCTGCGGCATTCGCCCTGCGGTTCTCTCCGAGCCGCGCCGGAGTATAATTCAATATACCTCTTCGCACGGCGACGGGATTGACATAAACTCCGCCGACAAAGAAGAGCTGACCGCGCTCGACGGCATCGGAGAAAAGAAAGCCGAAAATATTATCGCTACCGCGAGGAGCACGGAGAATTTATCTATCCGTGGGAGATAACGAATGTCGATGGGATAGCGAAAAGACCTACGGCAAAATCAAAAACGATATCTGCGCCGAATGACGCAGAAGAAACGGGAGGAACGGATATGACAGGCATCTATAAAAAGTTCAAGAGCGGAACGGATATCCGCGGAATAGGCATCGGAAACGGCGACGAGCCGCTCTATATGAGTGATGAGTTCATCTCAAAGGCGAGCGCGGCGTTTGCTGATTTCCTCAGCGAAAAGACGGGCAAAGCGGCGGATAAGCTCACCGTTGCCATCGGCCACGATCCGCGCCTTTCGGCCGGGCGTATAAGTGCGGCGGTCGTCAGGGGACTCGCTTTGCGCGGCGTCAATATAATTGACTGCTCGCTCAGCTCAACTCCCGCCATGTTCATGGCTGTGCTCGATCTGCCTGTGACGGCTCCGTTCAGATGACTGCGAGCCACCATCCGGGCGATAGAAACGGACTCAAATTTTTCACCGTCGACGGCGGACTCGATTCGCCCGATATCGCTTACATACTTGAAAAAGCGGAGAATATCGAACTCGGCGATGCGCCTGCCAAAATAACCGCATGCGACCATATGAAGCAGTATGCCGCGCATCTGCGCTCGCTTATCTGCAAAGGCATCGGCGTGGACGAGGCCGACAAACCTCTTGCGGGTATGAGAATAATGGTCGATGCCGGAAACGGCGCAGGCGGATTCTACGCTTCCGAAGTCCTCGCTCCTCTGGGCGCCGATGTCTCGCCGAGCATGAATCTCGAGCCAGACGGCAATTTCCCCGTGTATGTGCCGAACCCCGAGTCTTCCGTCATGATAGACAGCGCCGCCGAGCGGGTTAAGCAGACTAACGCCGACTTCGGCATTGTGTTTGACACCGATGTTGACAGAGCGGGCTGTATCCTCTCGGACGGAAGAGAACTCAACCGCAACCGCCTTGTCGCCATGATATCGGCTGTTATACTTGAAAACGAACCGGGCGCGGTTATAGTTACCGACTCCGTAACCTCCGCAGGACTCACGAAGTTCATCGAGGCGCACGGCGGCAAGCATATCAGATTTAAGCGCGGCTATAAGAATGTTATCAACAAGCAAATAGAACTCAATAAAGAGGGCATCGACTGCCGCTTGCGATTGAGACCTCCGGCCATGCCGCGTTCAGGGAGAATTACTATCTCGATGACGGCGCGTATCTTGTCACGAAGCTGATTATAAAAGCGGCTCTGCTCAAAAAGAGCGACGGCAGCCTCGAGAGCTTTATCTCCGACCTTGAAGAGCCGGCGGAAGAGCTTGAGCGCAGGTTCAAGATAGACCTTGAAGATTTCAAACCCTACGGCGAAAAAGTTATAGCGACCTGAAAGCTCTCGCCGAAGAGCGCGACGGCTGGCAGGCGGAGAAGATAAACTACGAGGGCATCAGAATAAATACTGACAAAGATAACGGCGACGGATGGTTCCTGCTGCGCATGAGTGTGCATGACCCGATTCTCGTTTTGAATCTCGAGAGCAACACCGCGGGCGGCACGGAAAAAATGCTCGCCGATGTGACTGAATTTTTGAAAGCATACGACAAGCTGAACTGAGGCTGAAGCGTGCGAAGCTCAAAAAGGCGGCGCACGCCGTTTTTTATACTTTTGCGTTCTTGACTGGAACGCTCGGTGTATGATAATATTATCAAAAGACTTTCATTTCCCGGGAGGGTCATTATGACAAAAAATACAGAGAAAGAATTTTGGCAGGATATAGACGTATATTCCGTCAACACAGAGCCGCGAAGCGCGGCCGGTTTTCCGCGCGATGAGGCGTGGGAGAAAAAGACCGTCAGCCTCAACGGCGTCTGGAAATTCCATTATTGCGAGAGCGTCAACGATATCATCGAGCTACTATGCGCCCGATTTTGATTTGAGCTCGTTTGACGATCTCGAAGTCCCGTCAGAGTGGCAGATAAAGGGCTACGACACCCCGATATATACCAATATCAATTATCCCAAGCAATCTCCACCACGAAGATTCCTTACATAAAGCCGGAGCTCAACTCCTGCGGGCTCTATGTCCGCGAGTTTGAGGTCGCCGAGACCGAGGATAATATATTCATTCACTTCGGCGGCATCAATTCGAGCGGCGAAGTGTTTGTCAACGGAAAATTTGTCGGCTATTCTCAAG
>ENA-OQCP01000219-OQCP01000219.1-human-gut-metagenome-genome-assembly--contig:-NODE-219-length-25095-cov-2.398390_pt1 | contig 25095 bp, 31 predicted proteins | sample MGYA00242760_ERZ504583 | MGnify/ENA primary metagenome ERZ504583 (study PRJEB26092, sample SAMD00036308) | human gut metagenome | host: Homo sapiens | study: EMG produced TPA metagenomics assembly of...
TGTTTGTTGTATTTGTGGCTGTGGTAACAATGAAAGGATATCGATTGGATATGTATCTGAAGATTGTTTTTAATGAAGGTGTTGTATTAGCAGTAGTAGCGACCGGGGCAATTTTTCATCTATACACTTGGAACGTTTGATATCAGTCTTGGTGCAGCAACATTATTTGCGGCAACGATGGGAGTTGTTACATATAACAAAACAGAAAAGTTTGTTTGATGATTTTGGTGATTTTTGTAGTGGGAATTGCCTGTTCACTGTTTAACTCTGTATTAGCATCAATATTCCATATACCGGCATTTGTCACTACTGTTGCAATGATGTCTGTATTATCAGCCAGTGCAGCACAGATCATTACAACGAAAGGTGGAGCACTTGGTGGCATCAGTATCCCAAGTGTGGTGGTGAAACCATATGACAATATGGTATTTAAAATCATAATGCTGGTTGTATTTTATGTGATTTGTTTCTTTATATTTAATCTTACAAAAGCAGGAAGAAGACAAAAATTTATAGGAGGCAATCCAATATGTGCAGCGTTAACAGGAATTGAATATAACAAATATACGATTATTGCCTTTGTTATGGCTGGAATTGGTGTAGGACTTGGCGCATTGTTGACGTTAATTTATACGCCATCCGTTACGACAACGACTGCATCAAGCATTGGAATGAATATTTTTATAGCGATTGTATTCGGTGGAATGCCAATATCAGGTGGAGCCCGATCCAGAATTCATGCAGCATTGGTCGGAGGATTTTCATTTATGCTTTTAAACGACATACTGGAACTCGTGATTGATGGAAGTGCGGCGTATGGAATTACACAGTTGATCAGTGCGATATTTTTCCTGGTCGTTGTATATGTGACAAGTATGAATTATAGATCAGCAATGTTACCAAGATAAAAATTTTTAACAAAGAATTTAACGCATTCGCGTTAGAGAAAGACGACACAAAAAGAAACGGGTTTTAGATGTGTAGTCGGTATAAAGAAGATAGGATTCAAGGAGGAAAAGAAGATGAAGCAAAGAACAAAAAAAACTTGTAAGTATGTTAATTGTTGGAACTATGGCAGTGTCTATGCTTGCAGGATGTGGGGCAAAAAAGGAGACTGGTTCTGATAAGTCGGAGAAAAAAGAAAGCGCAAAGATAGGAGTCCTGGTTGCAGACGTAAGTGGGGAAGAAGCGCAGGGATTTCGTTCTTATTATGAGAACTATATTGCAGATAATTACGATGTAGAATTTTCTTATACAGATGCGCTTGAGAGTGCAGAAGATGAAAAGGCAGCAATTGAGAAATTCGCATCACAGGGATGTCAGGCGATTATTTCTTTCTCAAGCAGTGATCGTGCACAGCAGATAGAAACTTGCGAAAAATATGGGGTATATTATGCGGTTGCATCAGGAGTGCTTGATGACCAGCAGTATGAGACATATAAAACATATGAACATTTTGTAGGACAAGTAGGACCAAGTAACGAGACTGAATTCGAAGCCGGAAAAGATATGGGAGCTTACTATAAAGAAGCGGGAGTTTCTAAAGTTGCACTTTATGGGGCATTCGTTCCAAATCCAATGCATGTTTATCGAGTTGCAGGAGTTCTTGCAGGCTTGGGTTGTACATATGGCGGAGCAAGTGATATGGATGCAATTGTAGGACAGATTTTCCAGGATCAGACAGTAGATTTGTCAAAAGTTGCCGGAGATGTTGAGGTTGTAGCATATCTTCAGGGATATGGGGATACAACAACGGATGAGTTAAATGCAGCAATTCAGAAAACCCCGGATGCATTTATTTCTGTTGGTATGGCAACTACATTTTTCGCACAGTCTTTAAATGAAGCTGGAATTTCATTCTCAGATATCGATTCTTTTACAGCGACAAATGAAACTGCAATGAAAGAAGGGAAACTGACATATCTTTCAGGAAAATATTCTTCTTCTATCGGACCTGTCTTTGCACTTGTTATGAATGCAATCGATGGTAATGTGATTCGTGATGAGGATGGAAATGCACCGTCTATCAGTCAGAAGTATCTTGTTGCAACAGATGTTGAGACTTTTGACAAATATTATGTATCTGACAATGGTGATTCACCAATTTATGACAAAGAAACGTTGGATAATATCATTGGAGAAAATGTGACTTTTGATGATGTAAAAACATTGGTTGAGTCTAAATAGGAATAAAAGTGGAGGCTGTAAATCATGAGTACCCCTAAGAAAATAGCAGGAACTATGGTGATTCCAGTGCTGACATTTCTTATACTTGAAATGATTTGTATGGCACATGGAAATAATATAATAACAAATATGAAGAGTTTCGATAATTTTGTCGTTTATACAGCGATTGTTATGCTCACAACGATTGCTTTGTCAATCAATCTGAACAGTGGAAGATTCGATTTCTCCCTTGGGTCTATGGCGGCTCTGGCATCCATTATCGGAGCAAAATTAAGCTATGCGGTATTGGGTGGAGACGCAGGAAGTGCAGTGTTGATGCTGTTTGTTACGATCGTAGCCGGAGCTGTATTGGGGTTGGTATCCGGAGGAATTTATGTTTTACTTAGAATTCCTCCAATTATTACATCGCTTGGTGTGACATTGATCTACGAAGGAATTATGTATACGATAACAAATGGAAAGTATGTAATGGCAGAAGTACAGAATCCATCAATGTCAGGGTTCGTAGGGACATGGATCTATGCGGCTGCAATCATTGTGGTCGTATTGATCCTAAGCATTGTGATTTTTGATTACACACGTTTTGGGTATGATTATAAGGCGTTGAAAGATGGGCAAAAAGTAGCTGTTAATACAGGAATTCGCGAAATTCCAAATACACTTATCTGTTACACAATCTGTGGTGCGTTGATGGGAACAGTCGGCTTTTTAAATGCGGCAAGAAATACGACAATTAATGGTGGACAATTGAACTTCAGTTCCATTGCAATCATGTTTACAGCATTTCTTCCAATGTTTATTGGATCCTATATAAGCAGATACAGTAATGAGAAAGTTGGATTTTTGTTAGCAGCGGTGTGTATGTCTCTTCTGAATTCCACATTCGCAGTTTTATCCAATGTGGTGACAGCGTCCATGCAGTCCATTATCAATGCGGTATTACTGGTAGTTTTTCTGATTTATCTGAATAATGAAAAATTATTGGTGAAGATTTTCTTCGGAAGAAGAAACTGAGAAAGTCGTTGAAGCCCTATTGGAACCAACCATTAGGGCTTCATTTATTATATATTAGGAAAGTCCTTTCCTAATATATAATAAACGCTCCGCTAAGGATGCGCACTGCAGCGTGTAAGGTAGATGTCGCAAGCGACCGCTGCAGGCACCAGAATATGCCAAAGCACATTCTTTGTTCTAAACAAATCTAATATAAGGAAATGATAGCAGACATGAAAAATCAAGAATTTTTAAATAAAGCATTAAGGCTCCTTCCTACGTTAAAAGAAACAAAAGTTGAGGTAGCGCAGACAGTTGAAGTATATAAAGAAGACAGTGAAATAAAAATCGAAAAAACGGAAACATATTCGGACAAACAATTGAATAAAGGAAGCAGAATTTATTTAGATTTTGGAAATCATCAGGTGGGATATTTGCACTTGAAATTGGGATATACAGGAAGTCATCCAGACGCTCCGGTATGGATGCGGATTCATTTCGCAGAAAATCCTGTCGAGCTTTTTGAGAATGCGAAAAATTACAGGGGATTGGATTTGTTCATCCTGGATTGAAGAAGAGCAGATTCATATTGATACGATACCATCAGAAATAAAACTTCCGAGAAGATATGCATTTCGTTACGTAATGATTGAAATACTTGATCTTAGCAGCAAATTTAATTTGGTTGTTGAAAATGCTTTTTGCATAGCAGTTTCTTCTGTAGATGATGAAGAATTATGTGAATTTCAGGCACAGAGTAAACAGCTTGCCAGACTCGATCAGATTGCATGTCGTACACTTCATAATTGTATGCAGACGGTGTTTGAAGATGGACCGAAAAGGGACCGAAGACTTTGGATGGGAGATTTAAGAATGCAGGCGTTGGCAAATTATGAGACGTATCAAAAAAATGATATGGTGAAAGCATGTCTGTATTTATTTGCAGCTCTTCCTATGCAAGATGGAAAGTTGGCGCGTGTCTGTTTTTAGAACCTGAGCCGGAAGTTGATGATACACAAATGTTTGATTACTCTTTATTTTTTATCAATACTCTTTGGGATTATTATAAAGCGACAAATGACAGGGAGACACTAGAAGAGCTATGGCCAACGGCATTAAGGCAGATTGAACTTGCAAAAGAGCATCTGGATGAAGAATATCTGGTTCGAGATTCAGATGTTTTGGGATGGTGCTTTGTTGACTGGAATTTAAATCTGAATAAGCAGGCTTCAGCGCAGGGAATTCTGTTATATGCTCTGTCAGCAGCAATTCGAATCACTCAAGTATTGGGAGAGGTTCTGGAAGAAGAAAAATTAGCAGAGTTGTATTGCGAATGTAGAAATGCGGCAAATGTACGGCTGTGGGATAAAGAAAAACAGTGTTATATCAGTGGAAAAGACAGGCAAGTATCGGTTGCATCACAGGTTTGGATGGTACTCGGAGAAGCAGTGGAAGATTCAGCAGCACAGCAGCTTATGGATCGGGTAGAGAATCTGGATAATGCAGAAGGCATGGTCACTCCGTATATGTATCATAATTATATAGATGCTCTGTTGCATGTGGGAGAAAAGAACAAGGCATTACAAAAGCTGGAAATATATTGGGGCGGAATGGTACGTTTGGGAGCGGACACATTCTGGGAGTTATATAATCCAGAAAATGCTGATGAATCTCCGTATGGAGGAACGATTGTGAATAGTTATTGTCATGCGTGGAGCTGTGGACCGGCATATTTTTTGAGAAAATATTTTAAGATGAAAGAGGAATAGAATATGGCGAAAATAAATATGAAAGAAAATCCGTTCTTTTTGGATGAAGAAGCACAGGAGTGGTACTGGATACATGGAAGAAGATGAGCCTGGAGCAGAAATGTGGCAGGTATTCTGTCCTATGGGATTAGGAAATGATCCAGAATTATTGAAGCATTTGACACAGGATATTGGTGTGGGAGGATTAATGTATCGTGCGGATACTACGAAAAATATTCAGCAGACGCACAGGATGCTTCAGGAATTTTCGGATATACCACTTCTGTTGGCAGCAAATACAGAAGCAGGCGGAGATGGTCTTGCGCTGGAAGGAACATCATTTGGTAAGCCGATGGCGGTTGCAGCGACAAATAATCCAGAAAATGGATATCGTATGGGACTTACAGCATGCAAAGAAGGAGCTGCGCTTGGATTGAACTGGTCGTTTGCACCAATTGTTGACATTAATTATGACTTCCACAATCCAATTACGAATGTACGTACATTTGGAAGTGATCCAGAGAAAGTGTTGGCATTTGCATCAAGATATCTGGATGCAGCAGATGAGTGTGACGTAGCAGTTGCAATCAAACACTTTCCAGGTGATGGAGTGGATGAAAGAGACCAGCATATATTGACCAGTGTAAACTCATTTTCTACAGAAAAATGGGATGAAACTTTCGGTTATGTGTATAGCAATTTGATTCAGAAAGGCGCAAAGACTGTGATGGTAGGTCATATTGCACAGCCGGCTTATGTAAAAGCAATCAATCCGAATGCAACAAGAAAAGAGATGCTGCGTCCGGCATCTCTATCACCGGAACTTTTAACGGGATTGCTGAGAGGTAAGCTGGGATTTAATGGTTTGATCAGTACAGATGCAACGCCGATGGTAGGATTTACAGCAGCAATGAAAAGATGCGAGGCAATTCCACAGGCAATTGCAGCAGGATGCGATATGATTTTGTTTAATAAGAGTCTGGAAGAAGATTATGGATATTTACTGACGGCAGTAAAGAAGGAAAAGTCAGCGAGGAACGTTTGGACGAAGCTGTACTTCGGATTCTTGCAACAAAAGCTTCCTTACATTTACATGAGAAGAAGAGAACTAAGACACTGGTTCCAGGAGAAGAGGCAATAAAGATTGTGGGGTGCCAGACACATAAAACATGGGCGAAAGAAGTGGCAGATCAGGCAATTACGTTAGTTCGGGATAATCAGAATCTTCTTCCGATTTCTCCGAAAAAATATAAGAGAGTGTATCTGAATGTAATTCAAAAAGACTCGAATCCGGATAGCCCTTTTGTTCAGAAGTGGAAAGCACAGTTTGAAAAAGAAGGGTTTGAGGTTACGGTAAGAGATCGGCGTACTGCAATTACAGTAGAAGATTTCATAGAGCCAGAAAGAATGACACCGGAAAAAGGAAAATTGATGCATGAGATGTACCGCAGTGTGGAAGAAATGAAACAGGATTATGATTTGTATGTTTACATTTGTAATATGGAAAATGCATCGAATAATACAACTTTGAGACTGAATTGGAATGTTTGTTTTGGCTTGGGAGATGATGCTCCATGGTTTGTATCAGAAATCCCGACAATGATGATTTCAACAGCATATCCGTTTCATTTATTTGATGCACCAATGATAGATACTTATATTAACAGTTACAGTGGAAATCCGGAGTTTATTCAGGTAACGATGGAAAAAATTATGGGGCGTTCAGAATTTTGTGGGGTAAGCCCTGTGGATGCGTTATGCGGAAAGGATTATATCTGATTTGGAGGCGGAAGAAGTGAAGATAAAAGGATTGATTTTTGACCTGGATGGGGTTCTTGTATTTACAGATAAATTTCATTATCAGGCATGGAAAACTATGGCAGACGAACTTGGGGTATATTTTGATGAGACGATTAATCATCGGCTTAGAGGTGTAAGCCGTATGGACTCTCTGGAAATTATTCTGGAACGTTACGAAGGACCAGACTTAAGTTTACGTGAAAAGGAAAAACTGGCTGAAAAGAAAAACGAAATTTACAGGACGTTACTAGAGTCAATGACACCAGACGATGTGACAAAAGAAGTAAGAGATACATTGACAAAACTTCGAGAAAAAGGATATAAATTAGCGATTGGATCATCCAGTAAGAATGCAAAATTTATTCTGGAAAAGGTAGAATTGAAAGATGCTTTTGATGCAATTTCGGACGGAAATAATATTACAAAGTCAAAACCAGATCCGGAGGTATTCTTAAAAGCGGCAGAGTATTTGGGATTACCGCCAAAAGCGTGTATGGTTGTGGAAGATGCGGAAGCAGGAATCGAAGCTGCAAAAAAGGGTGGCATGTACGCAGCTGGAATTGGAGAGGCAGCAAAAAGTATAAATGCCGATGAGTCTTTAAAAACATTTTCGGAGCTGGTGGATATTGTAGACAAATGAAATAGTGAGAATGTGAGAAGAGCATGCTAAAAATAAGGGAGAGACTGCGTTGTTGGTCTCTCCTTATATTTTATAATTTAATTTTCCTCAGATATTCAATCAATATAAAAGAATACTCATACGCAACCATCGTTTCTTCCTGCGTAATATCCAGATCAAACAGTTCTTCCATTTTATTAAGCCGGTAAAAGAAGGTACTTTTATGAATATGTAGTTCATTCGCGGTGCGTACAGCATTCCATCCGTTCATCAGATAAGACCGAAGTGTATTGGCATAATCCGTGTTCTGCTCCTGATCATGGCGGATGATTTTATAGATATCTGGATGAATGTTGATTTCAAGTCGTAAGTCTTTACATAGCGAGAATGTATGTTGCAGAAAATGATTCCGGTAATAGACGATATAATCCTCTGGAATCAAAGTGTGCTCTGAATAAAAAGAGGACAAAAAAGCAGCCTGTTTGTAATAAATGTGATTTTCTGTAATATTCTCATATGGGAAGCTTATATATGCATACAACTGATGAAATTGAAGGAATGCATAGAATTTGGTCAATGTCTTTTCGCTGAATGGCCGGTAGGAATCGCACGGCAAAAAGACGGTCAGTTTTCCGTAAAAGAACACTGCCATACTGTTTGGCAGGATTGTTAAACTCCGTCCCTATTTGGTCCTATCTGGTTTTATTGTGATATTCCAATGGGGTCATCCCAAAACACTTCTTAAACGCTTGTCTGAAATTACCGATATCTGAATACCCTAATTCCTCGGAAATAACCGCGATGGAAATATCTGGATTAGTAAGCAGGCGGGTAGTCTGGTTCATACGTAATTGCTGGATATTTTCGCTGAAACTCATACCGGTGCTGGATTTGATAATCCTTTGTAATTGTCGTTCGCTGTAATTGAAGAAAGAGGACAATTCTTTCAAAGTAACTGTAGCGAAATGCTCCTGTATATATTTCAAGATGAATATCAGGTTTTCATTCTGTCATCTTCAGCTAGTGACGGAACGATAACATTTGCACCATGATTGCGAAGCAGTGTAATGAAAATGCATCGATAATGGAATTGAGCATCCGGTTTTTGTATTGACGGTTTCCAATAAATTCTTCATAGTGGCCATTGATTTTATTGAAGTAATGTGTTCCTCCACCATCAACTTTTAATTTGTGAATCGTGCCGCCAAATAGATCATAAACGAGTGTTGCAGTTATTGCACATTGTCCATATGTAGGGTCATTATCATAATCATAATCTTTTTGACAACTTGGGTAAGCTGTTTCTTTACACCAAACATTTAATAAAACATTAAATAGCTGATCAATTGTGCTTATGGTGGGATTATTTCCATCCTGCCTTTGGATATCTAATGTATGTTCTCTTCCATAGTATGAAATAAAAACGTCCTGAGTTTGTTGTAAACATGTCCATACCTCCAAATTAGTAAACATAAAACTTCTTTTCAATCAATATTATTTTCCCCAATCCTATAATTTTAGTTATAAAAGCAAATTTTCTCCTAGATGCTATTAAAAGCTCCAAATCAGCTTTATTATCGATTCTAACATCACTTCTCCCAAGACGCCTACTGCTAATAGTAAGAAGCTTGTGAAGCCGATACAGCCAGTATTCCTGTCTGAAGCCAGTCGCCATAAACAGCTATGAGAAGAATGCTAAAGATGATTACAAACAAGTATACTATTCCGTGTACAATCTCATATAGTGATACCAAGTCTTAACAATCAGCCAAATAAAAACTAAACCAATATAATTGGCAATACCAGTAATTTCTTTAACCCTTTAAGTATAATCATAGCTTTTCCACCCCTTACGTCAATTTCTCTTTGCATACTGCGGCATTGCATAATTACTTCTGCTTGGTAATATCCCTGCATGGTTGCCGGAGCATTATACAATGCAGCGAGTAAATATTTCTTAATGTTCTTGATTTCGGTTGTATTTTTCTTCATGCTGGAAATTACATACTGGATATGCATGAAGTTTAGTTTCATGAATCGATTTTTAACAAATTCTGTTGGTAGTTCATTACTGGCAATCACTAACTTTTTTCCAGTGTATGCTACAGTCTCAACAATCAACTCATAGATTCCCTGTACGAGTTGTACTTCGTTTGGGTAACTCTGCAAAAGAACATCATAATCGATATTTTGTTTGACTGTCTCTTCCAAGATAGAATACTGTTCCATCTCATCACATCTGATCTTATCATCTTCTGATTCTTGAGCCACAGATAGGATAAGATTAGATTCTGTATTACTCTTGTAAGTATTATTAGAATGGAAAAGACAAAGGAGCTGGTTACAATTGTATGTACTCAGCTCCTTTGTGTATAATAACACAAGGAATGATTCATCAACCGGTATCCTAAGCTAAAACAAGGAATGAATCCCTATAGGAACATAGAATATTTTGAGAAACGAAAAGAATTCATCAGGAGAAAAAGAAAAATAGCAAAGAATCGAGTTACCGCTGCTAATCCTACTTATGTATAAAAGGATTAGTAGTCATCAAGCTCGAGCCGTATACAGGGAAACTTGTAAAAATATAATGGATGGCTGCAACTTTTTTCATATGACTTTTGTATATAAGGTAAAGAGATGAAAAGTAGGTGGGAGGTGGAACGTATTGAGTAATTATTATGATGAGAATGAACTAATTAGACGAATCCAAAAAGGAGATGAATCAGCGTTAGCAATAATAATTTCGGAATATCATGCTTATGTCGGAAAAATTGTATACAGTATCTTAGGCAGTTACTCTCATAAAATTGATCTTCAGGGTGTGGTTAATCAGATCTTTTTTACCTTGTGGCATAAAGCTAATAAAATTGATCCATCGAAAAGCGTTACAATAAAAGGTTATTTAGGCACATTGGCCAGAAATACAGCTATAAATGAAAAGAAAAAATGCATACCAGATTACCAGATAAATGATGAGGTCATAGCAGATATTTCCGATGATTTTAACCAGGTTGAATTGAGATTACTGCTGGCGAATGCTCTGAGGAAACTGAATAAGGATGAGCAGTTAATATTAGTTCTGTTTTATTTTCAAAATGAGAAAATAGCCGATATTTCCCGCATTACAGGTATTCCGGCATCCACAGTAAAAAGCAAACTCAAACGCTGCAAAGAGAAGATGAAAAAATTTTTGGAAGAAGGAGGAAATCAGTATGAAAATTTCGTATAACGATATGTTTACTAACATTTCAGATGTTGCTTATGAAATATTAGAAGAAAATGATATGTTTAATGATGAAACCGATGATATGTTTTCTTCAGATAGAACTTGTAAAGATGTAACAGATATGATCCATGATCAGAAAATCGTGAGAAAAAGGCATTTTGCTATCAAGAGTGTTTTACTGGTTGCAGCTCTTGCTGCAATGTCGTCTATTCTTGCTATTGCTCACAACTACGGTGCAGCATTAATTGATGACAGCAACCGGCATTTAGTTGGAAAAGGACTTCATGGAGAAGGACAGATAATAGGAGCTGATGAAGAGATAGAGGTTCCGGATGAACCTTCAGATGGAATTTGGGAAACAACAGCTCGTATTAAATCATACAAAAACGTAAGCATTAGTCCAAACAGTATAACAGAATTTGCTGTATCCGGTGACGCCGGACAATATATTACTCCGGAAATTATATTTGGCAACAATGATTTAGTCATTTTTGAGCAGGAAGACGGATCAGGCTGGGAATTAAATGAGGGAGAAACCTTAATGATTCAGGCAACGGAATATGAAGCGGAAACAAACGGTGGAAATGGCCAGGGAATCATGTATTTTTATATCTGTGACGGTGAAATATTAGATGGAAAATCAGAGCCTCGTAAAGAATTAAATCAAACCTTTGAATTAACTGCAGAAAAATCCGGAGAATATTATATCTGTCTTTTAGGTGTAAGCTCAGATCCTATATCTTTAAAGGAAGGAAAAATAGTTATTAAATAGTAAAAAACGGTTATGAGAGAGAGTGCGATTACCAGGTTAGGTGATCGCACTCTCTCTCATTTTTTTATTATAGGAAACTTCAATTTTTTTTAAAATTATGCAACTTTTTTAATGTTCCATTGTATATATAGGTAACAGGAAGTGTGGGAAATAAAGGAAGTAAAGGAGGTAAATGTTTATGAAAACAATTTTAAAGCGAACGATTGGTTTTTTTCTTTCTCTTGCAATGATAATTTCTGTAGCATGTTCTACGGCGGTCGCAGCAGAGACACCAGAAGATCAAATTTACATCTCCCAATAAGGGTGACAACAGAGCGGAACCAAAATGTTAGCTGGACTTCTTAAAACCCATGTTTGCAAACCGGTAATTTTGATTAGCTGTCAGCTAACAAAAATCGGATTGCGTTAGCTGGAAATTGATCATTTTGAATGGAATTTTATGTCACGAATGTGATTAGAAAATAACAAAAGCGTTCGTTGTCAGCTAATTCAGCTAACATTTTCGAACGCTTTGAACCGTCCCTGGGGGGATTCGAACCCCCGCAAAAACCCGCCTTAGGAGGGCGGTGCTCTATCCAGCTGAGCTACAGAGACACATGACGCAAACCCTTGATTTTACTGGGTTTCTAGGATTTTTCCCTTTGGGGAATGCCTCGGCCTTCCTTAGGAGGACCTCGTTATATCCATTTAACTAAGGGAACAATTGTATCTGTATTCCAGACACAGTTAATATCTTATCATAGAACCTACAAATTCTCAACCGTTTTTCATCTATTTGGAAATGAACCGTGTTGATGGAAATACGAGAGAAACTTGATGCAATCGGGATATCGTCTGAACAGGTAGACAAGAATCAAGTAGTTGTTAAGCATGTTAAAATAGATGGGAAACACTGTAGATGTATGACGAGACGGGACGATAGTTATATTGTTGCCGTAACAGTGGAGGATTCTGTTTATTTACAGGGAACTCTTTTAGCAATACTGATAGTGGGCACTTATCTGGTATTGGCGACATGCTGGATGATGTATATGCTCTCGAAAGTTATAAAAGAAAGGGATAGAAGAAAATAAAGCCGGTGCAGGATTCATTTCCTGTATCGGCTTTACTGCTCCTATCAAGACTCTCTATGTTTCTCAATATAATACGGAACGCAGGTTGTGAAGAAATCAAGTAGCGTATCTGCATAAGAAGTATCATCTTTTGGAATCGCATGAAGTACCTGTTGAATCGCGAATCCATCAAGCGTAGCCATAAAGATAGAAGCGAATTGTTCTGCAAGCTTACGATCATCAAGTGCAAATGCAGAAGCAAAAAGCGTAGCAGCCTGATCCAGGATCGACTTCAATCCGGAGGTATATTTCTGGGAAAATTCTGAATCACATTTCATTGCATCTGATAATAGAAGTAAGTATAGTTTTTCTTCCTGAAGGCGTTTGAAACGAATCCGAGCTTCTTTTTCTACATTAGAAAAGAGAGAATCTACGGTGATTTTCTCGTTTTCATTTTCATGAAAAATACGATGTGCAAAATGAATCGAATCAGTGACAATCTCATCAAATAAATCCTGTTTATTCTTATAGTAATAATAAATCGCGCCGGTTGTCATATTGGCTTCGGCAGCAATCGAACGCATACTTGTCTTATCAATTCCGAACTTTTCAATCTGTCGGATCGCAGCTTGTTTGATCTGTGTTTTGGTTGTGTTTTTTTTGTTCATTCATGTTCTTTACACCTCGAAATGAATTTGTGTTATTACTCACAAAATCTGCATCATCCGTGTCTCTTGTCAGTGTGGTTGACACAGGAGTGAACAGTAACATGATTATAGCATAAAAAAAGATAAATGTAACATCGATATTTGTTTGACAAAGCACATAACAAATGTTATGTTGGTCTTATAGGAAATTATTATAATTTATGAAAAGATTTATGAAAAAGGAGAGGGAATATGACAGACAAATTTAAAGGCTGGTATCCGGACTATATTGAGAACGAAAAAGAACGTGAACCAATCTTAAAACTTGCCAAGATGATGACAGGCGTGCAAAGAAAAAGCTCGGATTAGAGAAGATGACAAAGTACGATCCGGAGTATTGGGGACTGGCACTTTTGTGTACAGATGAGCAGGCTGAGATCGCATTGAAGATGGGGGTGCGCCAGCCGAAAACTTTAGATCAGATGGTGAAGGTGACAGGCAAGGACAGAGGTTATCTGGAGAAGCAGTTAGAGGAAATGGCAGCGGTTGCGCTGGTGGAGTATAACTGGGAAAATCCACAGCATGAGAAGCAGTATGTACTGCCGATCTTCGTACCTGGAAGTGCAGAGTTCTCTTGTATGAATGCGAAGATGTTAGAGAAGCATCCGGAGCTTGGACTTTTCTTTGAGAGAATGAGTCGTATTGCATTGGAAGGACTTGCACCATTTATGCCAGAGGGCGGTGTTGGAATGCATGTTATTCCGGTAGAGAAGGCGATTTCAACAGAGAATCAGTCTCTGCCAATCGAGCACATTTCACATTGGCTTGAAAAGTATGAGGGAAAATATGCAGCGAGTCCATGTTCTTGTAGAAGATCTCGTAAAACATTCGATGAGGGATGTGCGGATGATCCGGAAGAATGGTGTATTGCGGTGGGCGATATGGCAGATTATATCGTTGAGACAAATAAAGGTGGACACTATATTACAAAGGAACGTGCGTTAGAGATTCTGAAACAGGCAGAGGACAATGGTTTCGTACATCAGATTACAAATATTGACGGTGAGAATAAGATTTTCGCCATCTGTAACTGTAATGTAAATGTCTGTTATGCGCTTCGTACTTCACAGTTATTTAATACACCGAATATGGACAGATCCGCATATGTTGCAAAAGTTGAGACAGAGAACTGTGTGGCTTGCGGACGTTGTGTAGAGTACTGCCCGGCAGGTGCTGTTAAGCTTGGTCAGAAGCTTTGTAAGAAGGATGGTTCTCAGGTAGAGTATCCGAAGCATGTTCTTCCTACAGAGAAGAAATGGGGACCGGAGATGTGGGACGAAGACTATCGTGATAAGAACCGCATCAACTGTTATGATACAGGTACAGCTCCGTGTAAGACAGCCTGTCCGGCACATATCGCTGTTCAGGGTTATATCAAGATGGCAGCGCAGGAAGATACAGAGATGCCCTTGCACTGATCAAGAAGAACAACCCACTTCCGGCAGTCTGCGGACATATCTGTAACCGTCGCTGTGAGGACGCATGTACACGTGGAACAATCGATCAGGCAATTGCAATCGATGAAGTTAAGAAGTTTATTGCAGCTCAGGATTTGAATGCCGAGACGCGTTTTATTCCGGAGAAAGTAGTTCCGGCAACAAAAGGATATTTCGATGAGAAGATTGCGATCATCGGTGGTGGACCGGCAGGTTTATCCTGTGCATTCTATCTTGCTGAAAAAGGATATAGCCGAACTATTTTCGAGAAAAATGAGCGTGCCGGCGGTATGCTCGTATACGGAATCCCATCATTCAAATTAGAGAAGGATGTCGTACAGGCAGAAATCGATATTATCAAAGAGATGGGGGTAGAGATCAAGACTGGTGTAGAAGTTGGAAAAGACATCACATTAGATGAACTTCGTGCACAGGGATACAAAGCATTTTACATTGCAATCGGATGTCAGGGCGGACGTCTTCCGGGAATCCCGAATGATACAGCAAAGGGATGTGCATCTGCGGTTGATCTCTTAAAAGAAGTGAATGCAAATGAGAAATACGACATCAAGGGTGACGTAGTTGTCATCGGTGGTGGTAACGTAGCAATCGACGTAGCAAGAGATTCTAAGAGATGTGCAAGTGACGATACAAAGGTAAATATGTTCTGTCTGGAGTCCAGAGAGACAATGCCGGCTTCCGTAGAAGAGATAGAAGAAGCTGAGTCAGAAGGAATCGTTGTGAATCCGGGCTGGGGACCGAAGGAAGTTCTCGTAGATGAGAATGGTGAGGTTCGCGGAGTCGTATTAAAGAAATGTCTTTCTGTATTTGATGCAGAAGGAAGATTCAATCCGACATATGATGAGAGTGAGCTTATGACAGTAGAATGTAAGCATGTATTCTTCTCTGTTGGTCAGTCAATCGTATGGGGCGATCTGTTAAAGGGAAGCAAGGTAGAACTTGGACGCGGCAACGGAGCAGTTGCAGATGCGCTTACTTACCAGACAGCAGAACCGGATATTTTCGTTGGTGGAGATGTTTATACAGGACCGAAGTTTGCAATCGATGCGATCGCAGCAGGAAAGCAGGGAGCAATCTCAATCCATCGTTTTGTACAGCCACAGTCCAGTCTCACGATCGGACGTAACAGAAATGATTTCATCGAATTAGATAAGAATGACATCAAGGTGGAGAATTATGATAATTCCAGCCGTCAGATTCCAGGACATAATGATGCGATCGATACAAAACATTCCTTCCGTGATGCGAAGCTTTTATTTACAGAAGAGCAGGTGAAAGCGGAGACAGCACGCTGTCTTGGATGTGGAGCATCTGTTGTTGATCCGAATAAATGTATCGGCTGCGGACTTTGTACAACAAAATGCGAATTTGATGCGATCAAGTTACATAGAGAACTTCCGGAATGCAGCAGAATGGTTCCTTACGAGGATCGTCTGAAATTTGTTCTTCCGAATATGGTAAAGCAGTCCATCAAATTAAAATTTAAGAAGAAATAAATTTAAAGGAAACAAGGGGGAAAAGTAAATGGGAATACTTTATAATGTACCTGACTTAAAAACTTGGGGGATTATGTTCTTTATCCTCGTAGTCCTGATCGCACTGAATGAATTAGGGCGTGAAACAAAATGGGGCGGAATCTTACTGTTTGTGATTGTTCCGGTTGTGCTGACAATCTTTGTATGGCCGACAACCTGTGCGCCGGGAAATGAGTACGGAACCGGAAACTGGTTCAACTGGGCAAAGACCTACTCAGCACTTGCAGGCTGTGTTGGTTTCATGCTGATGCGTTATATTCCGAATGCGACAAAGCATAAATGGGTGATCTGCTTCCCGCCACTGATTCTAGCAATCAATATCTGTGAGGCAGTTTTCCGTGATTTCGAGGCATACAGCTTCCATGCATTTGCAGGCGAGAAGATAAACAATCTCTGGGTTATGTCAGGACCGTGGAACATCATGAACGGAATCGCAGGTATTTTAAATATCCTGCTGATCTGCGGATGGACAGGTATTTACATTTCTAAAGAGAAGAGTAAAGATATGATGTGGCCGGATATGGACTGGATCTATATTCTTGGATATGACCTCTGGAACTTTGCATATACATATAACTGTATTTCAGACCATTCTGTATACTGTGGAGTGATTCTGTTGTTATCCTGTACAATCCCTGCATTCTTTATCAAGAAGGGATGCTGGTTACAGCATAGAGCACACACACTGGCACTTTGGATTATGTTTATCATGACAGTTCCACAGTTTGCAGACAGACTGGCGCCTGTTCCGACAACACATAATCCGAAAGCATTCTTTGCTGTAAGCTTTCTTTCTTTAGTTGTGAATGCGGCGGCAGTTATTTACCAGTTCAGCGTGATCCGCAAGAATAAGTTGAATCCATTTAAGGATGAGATTTATACAGACAAAGCATTTTACAAGAAAATAAATGCGGAGAATAAATAAAATAATCTTATCCACACTTTATAAACAAAATAATTGAGTTATGAACAAAAAACACATTGTAATTTGATATCGCATCACGTATTCTAGAACTACTCCTATAACGGGAGTAGTTTTTGCTTTACAGAAAAGTATATTTCTGTCAGGTGAAATGTTGAGTGTATTGTAGAATAGGTGGTCACCTATGTATGGACTTATATTTTTATCATCGCTTGAATAGTAACAATTATGACAGAAGCTGTCTGTGCAGATTCATGGAGGGTGGAATCTGCTTTGACGGTAAGATATTAGTAGAATACGAAAGAGAGATGAAATGAAGATGAAGAACAAATTACAACAATATTTTCCAATGATTCGTACTGAAGGAGAGGTGCTGAAAGAACTTCGTGAACATAAGGAACTTTGGCAAACATTTTGTGAGTGGGAAGACAGATATCAAAAGGAATATCTTGATATCTGTACAGGAGTAAAAGGACTGAAATTACTGTATGATACTTATTTTAAAGCAGTCATGAATCCAGACACAAGACCGGAACGATTAAATGATTTTTTGTCAGAAATCCTTGGGAGAAAAATCAAGATTTTGAAAGTACTGCCGAATGAATCAGCCAGAATAGCGTCAGAAGCTCTCTGCTTATCATGGACATTGTTGTTCAGTTTGAGGATGGAAGCATTGCAAATGTAGAAGTTCAAAAGGTGGGATATTTATTTCCAGGGCAGAGATGCGCCTGCTATTCTTCGGATTTATTGCTTAGACAATATAAACGAATCCGATTAGAGTTGGGAAAGTCATTTACCTACAAAGAAATTCAAAAGGTCTATACGATAGTTCTATTTGAAAAGAGTAGTGCAGCTTTTCATAAGTTTTCAGATGAGATTTATATACATCATTTTGAACAGAAAAGTGATACTGGTATGGAGATGGACTTACTTCAAGAATATACATTTATATGTCTTGACATTTTTAACAGTGTCATTCACAATGAGGGCAGAGAGATAGAAAACAGATTGGAAGAATGGCTCGTATTTCTAAGTCAGGATGACCCAAATATGATTATCAAACTGCTGAATCGTGATCCTGTATTTCAGAGAATATATGAGGAAGTTTATACCATCTGTCTGAATACGGAGAGGATGATGAATATGTTTTCAAAAGAGCTCGAAATTTTAGATCGAAATACAGTAAAATTAATGGTTGATGAGATGATAGAAGAGCATGCGCAACAGATGGAAGAAATAGCAGAAGAGAGAAAACAGTTGAAAGCAGATGCAGAGAAAATAAAAGCAGACGCAGAGAAGACAAAAGCAGACGCAGAGAAGACAAAAGCAGACGCAGAGAAAGCGTTAGCAGTGCAGAAAGAGCGAGCGGATGCCGCAGAAGACGAGGTGAAGCGTCTAAAGAAACAGCTGGAGAAATTACAGAAGTTATAATGTATTTGTACATGTTAATCGAGGAAGGGGAAAACAATTTATGGATCCTAAATTATATGAAAACTATTTGAATATTCTTAAGCAGGAATTAGTTCCTGCTCTTGGATGTACAGAGCCGATTGCGATTGCGTATACAGCGGCAAAAGCACGTCAGATTCTTGGGGATTTTCCGGATTCTGTAGAAATGGAACTTAGCGGAAATATCATTAAAAATGTTAAGGGTGTTACAGTTCCGAACTCTGGAGGATTAAAAGGAATGGAGGTAGCTGCTGTTCTTGGTATCGTGGGAGGAAATGCAGATAAGGCACTTGAAGTATTGAGTGAAGTTACATGTGAAGATATTGCAAAAACGCGTGAACTGATCAGTCAGAATATCTGTTCCTGTTCATTAGTGGAAGGTGTTGATAATCTTTATATTACAGCAAAAGTAAGAAAAGGAGAGCATTTTGCTTCTGTAACGATTGAACATCAGCACACAAATATTACCAGAATAGAAAAGGATGGAGAAGTGCTGCTGGACAACCCTTATAAGTCCGAGAGGAAGACTACAGTGATAAATCAAAGCTTACTGTTAAAGATATTCTTGATTTTGCAGATCACGTCTGCATGGAAGATGTGCAGCCAATTATTGACAGACAGATCAAATTGAATTCAGCAATTGCTCAGGAAGGTCTTGACAATAACTATGGAGCACAGATTGGTAAAACTCTGATGCATGTATGGGGAAAGAGTGTTACTACAAGAGCCTGTGCAAGGGCAGCAGCCGGAAGCGATGCTCGTATGGGTGGTTGTTCTATGCCGGTTGTTATCAATTCGGGAAGTGGAAACCAGGGAATGACCGTTTCTCTTCCGGTTATTGTATTTGCGGATGAGTGGGAAGTATCTCACGAGAAGCTTTGTCGCTCTTTGGTTGTCAGCAATCTGATCGCAATCCATCAGAAATATTACATTGGAAGTCTTTCGGCGTATTGTGGTGCAGTCAGCGCAGCCTGTGGTGCCGGTGCAGGTATCACATATATGTATGGAGGAACCTATCAGCAGGTTTCCCTGACAATCATTAATACACTTGGGAATATCGGGGGAATCGTTTGCGATGGAGCGAAGCCGTCTTGTGCCGCAAAGATAGCAACTTCTGTAGATGCTGCACTTATGGCCTTTCAGCTCAGCATCCAAAACAAAAGCTTCCTTCCGGGAGAAGGTATCATCAAAGATGATATCGAAGAAACGATTAAGAGTATGGGATATATTGGAAGAGTTGGTATGCGTGCAACGGATACAGAAATCCTGAATGTTATGATAGACCGTGCGGACATCAATGAGGAGTGCTAAATATGAATAATTTTATCTATGAAACACCAACAAAAGTATATTTCGGAAAAGACGAAGAATTAAAGGTCGGCAAGATTATTGCAGAATTCCATCCAAAGAAAGTGCTGGTACATTTTGGCGGAAATTCCGCAAGAAAGAGTGGACTGCTTGATAAGGTGGAGAATTGCCTGAGGGAAGAAAATATCAGTTTTGTAGAGCTTGGCGGAGTAGTTGCAAATCCGGAACTTCCGCTTGTAAGAGAAGGGATTGAGCTTGGAAAGAAAGAAGGAGTAGACTTTATCCTTGCAGTTGGTGGAGGTTCTGTTCTAGATTCTTCAAAGGCAATTGCGAATGGACTGGCAAACCCGGAAGTAGATGTCTGGGATTTCCATTGTGGTAAAGCGGTTCCACAGAAGACGCTTCCGAAGGGAGCGATTCTGACACTGGCGGCAGCAGGTTCAGAGATGAGTTCTTCTTGTGTGATCAGTAATCCGGAGACAGGAGAGAAACGTGGATGTAACGGACTCTTTAACCGTATGAATTTTGCAATTGAGGATCCGGTTCTTACTTATACAGTAAGTCCTTATCAGACAGCATGCGGTGCAGTAGATATTGCAATGCATACGATTGAAAGATATTTCTGTCCGGGTGAGGATACCTATCTGACAGATTCGATTGCAGAGGCTGTGATCAAGAGTGTACGAAAAGCTGCAGGAGATTGTCTTAAGAATCCGGAAGATTATGCCGCACGAGCAAATATGATGTGGGCATCTTCACTTGCACATAATGGACTTACACAGTGTGGAAGAGAGTTCCAGCTCGTTGTTCATCAGTTAGAGCATGAAGTATCTGGAATGTACCCGGAAGTAGCGCATGGAGCAGGACTTGCAGCACTGTGGTGCAGTTGGGCAAGATATGTTTATAAAGCAAATATGAATCGATGGCTGCAGTATGCATCTAATGTATGGGGGCTGGATATTGATTTTGAACATCCGGAGAAGACAATTGAAACTGCAATTGATATGCAGGAGCAGTATTATGCATCAATAGGGATGCCGATCGGATTAAAAGAACTTGGTGTAAAAGAAGATGATCTTGCGAAATTGGCACTTGACTGCTCAAGGAACAAAACCCGTTCATTGATTGGATATAAGCCATTGGCATATGAAGATATTCTGGTAATTTATCAGATGGCATATGAGAGAGGTTAAAAGAGAGGCTGCGCACTAATCAACTTTAGTGCACAGCCTCTTTTTGTGTAAAGAATTATAATTCATGTACACGACATGCTTCACAGGCAGATGGTGTTGTTGCGCATCCGCTTAGTGCTGTCTCTCGTAGTTCAACGGGAAGTCGTTTTCCGACTTTGTACATCGCCTCGAGCATTTCATCAAAAGGAATGAGCTGTGGGATGCCGGCAAGGGACATTTCAGCTGCAATCAGTGCGTTGGCAACCCCGGCTGCGTTACGGTTCTGACAAGGGTATTCCACCAGTCCACCGACCGGATCGCAGACAAGTCCGAGCATATTCATGAGAACTGTAGAAGCGGCATCCAGACATTGCTTTGGAGTTCCACCCATAAGTTCAACAGCGGCAGATGCTGCCATAGCTGATGCAACACCGACCTCAGCCTGACACCCTCCGACAGCACCGGCAACAGTGGCATTTCGCATGGCGAGGTAACCGACAGCGCCTGCATTGAAGAGTGCCTGTTGAATTTCTTTATCAGAGAAATCATGCGTCTCCTGAAGAGCGAGAAGTAGTCCAGGAACAATGCCTGCGGAACCGGCGGTAGGTGAAGCACGATCAGTCCCATGGACGCATTTGTCTCAAGGGTTGCCATAGCATAAGTGATAGCTTTCTCAAGCAGTTCACCGCACAGTCCCTGACCACTGGCAGAATGCTGCGCAAGTTTTTGCGCCTCTCCGCCGATCAGCCCGCCCATGGAACGGATTGGTTTTTCAATCGGAGAACGGGCAGCTTCTTTCATGATTTCAAGAACACGTACCATTTTTTGATCTGTTTCTTTAGCAGGACATTCTCCTGTTATGATCTCTCGATTACGCATAACTTCAGAGATAGAAATACTTTGTTCCTCACATAGTGTAAGGAGTTCGTTTGCATTTTTAAAATCCATATAAAAAACCTCCTTGAACACAATCACATCTGTACGACCATAACATCCAGAACATGTTCGTTCTGGCGGATGGTGTCGGCAATTTCTTCCGGAAGTTTTCCGTCGGATTCTACAATCGTGTAAGCAGTGTGTCCTTTCGATTCACGGAACAGACGCATAAAAGCAATATTGACCCGGCGGTCGCTGAGACAGCTGGTGATCCAGGCAACAACACCCGGAACATCCTTCTGGACAACAATGATAGCACTGTATTCACCGGTGAAATCAACTTCTACATGATTGATCTGTGTGATATGACTTACCGCCGCCAAGAGATTCTCCACGGATCGTCATCTCCTGACCGGCAGTATTGGTCATAATAATATCGACGGTATTCGGATGAATATCAGTTTCTTCCTCATTTGGAGTAAAAGAGTATTTCAATCCGTTTTCTGTAGCAATCTCGAAGGAATTCCGGATTCGCATATCATCAGTGGAAAATCCCATGATTCCTCCAAGAAGTGCGCGGTCAGTACCGTGTCCGTGATACGTTCTGGCGAAAGAGCCGTAGAGAATAAATTCTACTTTTGCAAGCGGCCCGTTGATCATCTTCTGTGCAAGATAAGCAATGCGTGCCGCACCGGCAGTGTGAGAACTGGAAGGACCGATCATATTCGGTCCCATAACATCAAAAACGCTGATAAAAGACATTTTTCAATATCCTCCTGATTATATATATGATTTCAGTATAGCAAGCGTGGTGGCGGATGTAAATTAATTCTGAGTAAGTATTGGTTGAATCTGCAGTGATCTTTACTGTTTACTCACGTAGCCCTGTATCTGAAAGTTTTTCATCAATTCTTAGATCAATTAATAATTTGATACCAAATGCGAGTGTCCAATATAAGTGAACCCACATTGCTATAGAAAATCCTCGAATCATGATTTTCCACAATTTCTGAGACAGTTTTTCCGTATATGTTTTTCGTTTTAGTTGTACAAATGTTTCTTTGACCAAATCATCTGTCTGATACATTTTTATCAATTTTTTTACGGCCAAAATCGAATGATTGTGTTCTACATATTCCATCTTAGCGTCAAAGAAAATTGCAAAAAATATTAAATAATAAATAAATCCCCAATATTTTTTTTCAAGACATTCTATTTCTGCATTCTCATCTTTTCTGCAACGAATCTGTTTTATCTCCTCCTTTTCTGTCAGGAGCTTCTGTAATCGATATGCAATTGCCATCCAGCATTCCAGGGAATTTGGCCGATAAGTAAACGAAATGGAGTCATCATTTTTTCGATAAATATATCCTGTCTCCTGGATAAAAGCATATTTCGGATTGCATAAATAGCACTGGATATTAAAAAGTTTATCTTCTGCGTAAGGTAGATTCTCAAAAACAGCTTCGTTTTTCTCTAGAAATTGTTTTCGGTAAAGTTTTCCCCATACATAAGAAGTGTCCCAACTGAAAAGAATCCCTGAAATCTGAAGTCTTCAGAATCCGGATTCTTTTCAGAAAAGGACGTATGACTTGCGGCTGCAAAACGTTGTCCGTTCCACAGCCGTTCATAATTTCCAACCACAATATCTGCTTCTTCATGCTTCATCACATTTACGAATCTGTCGAGTACTGTATTGTCTGCTAAAAAGTCATCCGCATCCAGAAACATTATATAGCCACCGTGGGCAGCCAGCAGACCATGATTTCTGACTGCCGCCGGACCGTTTTCTGTTTCTTGCATAACTCGTATTCGTACATCTTTCTTTTCATATGATTTGCAGATTTCGAAGCTATTATCCATTGAACAATTATCAATCAGAAGTAGTTCCAAGTTGTTATAGTTCTGGCAGATAACGCTCTCTATCATTTCAGGTAAATATGCTTCTGCATTATATACCGGTACAATGATCGAAACCATCTGTTCCTGTTTGTTTTCATCCATATCAGTTCGTCCCTTCTGTATATAAAGAGATTTCAGCTCATTACTATTTTAATGTTACAGCTTGTAATATCATTATAAAGCATTTTACTATTTTCGACAATTTGATATTCCAGGCAGATTTCATTGATGGATGAAAAACAAATCTAAATTATTTCTGGTCCAGTACGGACTGGATCTGCTTCATCAGCTGATCGTAGTTTGACTGATCATCGATTCCGCCCATGAATGGCTCGCCAATGATATTTCCGTCTTTATCTACGAGAACAGTTGTAGGGAATGCCATGATGTTTCCAGCATATTTTCCAACTGTTGAATTAGAATCGAAGTCAGGTTCTTGTAGGAAGCGCCCTGAGCTTTCAGGATTTCTTTTGCCTCTTTAATTCCTGCTTCATTGTTGTCTAAAGTATCCGTGTTGATACCAACAACTTCGCCACCCATTTCTTTGAGTTTCTCATTTAATTCATTCAGCTTAGAGAGCTCTCCGACACATGGCTTGCATCCACTGAACCAGAAATTTACAACTGTAACTTTATTTTTAGCGAAAAGACTGTCATCTACATCGTTTCCATCCAGATCTTTTCCTTTGAAACCTTTGAATACAGCTGTGGATTCGTCTGATTTGGAGGAAGAACTGTCAGAGGAATCGGATGCAGCAATCTCTTTCTCAAGCTTGGCAATTTCTTCTTCAATTCCGCGGATTGTCTCGATGTCTTTGCACAGAGTTTCATATTCTTCTTCAGAGAAAGAGTCTTTGTTAGATTCCACTGTGTTTGCGAGGGAATCAGCATAGTTTTCGCTCATGGCATCACCGGCAGCGTTCTTGTTCATAAGACCAAAGGCTTTGTCCCATGCATCTTTGTGATCAGCAAAAAGCTGGTTTTCCTGCTGGTAAAGGTCGTTCAGTTTTTCGTTCAGCTCGTCTGCGCTGCCAGTTTCTGTTGTGGAAGAAGATTCCTGTTTTGTGTTTGTATTGTTTGTTGAGGAAGAGCTTCCGCAGCCTGTAAACGCAAAAAGTACAGAAATGGCAAGGGATGCAGCAATTACCTTTTTTAATTTCATTGAGTTTGTTCTAAGTGTTTTGTTTTTCATGAGTTTAAATCTCCTTTTCAATTTTATTTTGTTCGTTTTAGTTTATTTATTGTCAGCCTTTTTTTTGTTTGAAAATCCGTAATGATAGCAGATTGCATCAGTCGGACAGGCTTTCATACATTCTCCGCATCGGATACACTCCGGATGGTTTGGTGTGTCTACTACATTGACATCCA
>ENA-OQCP01000220-OQCP01000220.1-human-gut-metagenome-genome-assembly--contig:-NODE-220-length-24984-cov-2.666935_pt1 | contig 24984 bp, 30 predicted proteins | sample MGYA00242760_ERZ504583 | MGnify/ENA primary metagenome ERZ504583 (study PRJEB26092, sample SAMD00036308) | human gut metagenome | host: Homo sapiens | study: EMG produced TPA metagenomics assembly of...
TAGCAACCTTTCTTGAGCAGATATTCAGAAGGATAAGTAATAAACTTCCTATAACCTGAACGTATTAAAATAACAGTGTCAATCCCCATTCCCTTCATATATTGAAAATCTCGTTCCCATTCCCTTACCCCCCAATTCTGGTGAGGAATATCATGCGAAATCTCATCTAAAAACGTTCCAGTTATTTTCAACCCATTATTTAAGAGAGTATCAGACTTACTTTCCCAAGTATTTTCCAGTACTTGAGATAGCTCTATATTACTATTGGGAATAGCACTCAAAAATGAGGGGACTGTAAATAGTGAAGCTCCAGCTAATACTGACTTTTTTAGAAAATCTCTTCGATTATTTGCTCTCATTTGTTTTAGGTTTTTCTTTAGTATTCTTTTATTTATCTGCTACAAATATAGATATATTTATTAAATATGCAATAATTTAATAAAAGATTTTATTAATATAAATCCAATAATTAACTTATTAATTAATATAAAATAAAATATTCTCTCAGAATGATAGAAATTATATCATTTCATAAGGAGATACAACAATTTACAAAATTATTTTAGTATATTTGGCAGAAATACATAAAAGTATCACTATGAACCAAGCGCTATTAAAAGAAATAGAAATGGGAAGCAAGAATGCTCTTCTCAAAAAGAGGATCATTACGCATTATATATACAATGGTAGTTCCACCATTACTGATTTATCCAAAGAGCTGGATTTAAGTGTGCCTACAGTAACCAAATTTATCAGCGAAATGTGCGATGATGGCTATATTAATGATTACGGAAGTTAGAAACTAGTGGAGGACGTCATCCCAGCCTCTATGGACTCAATCCTGAATCAGGCTATTTTATAGGAGTAGACATCAAAAAGTTTGCCATTAATATTTGGACTTATTAATTTCAAGGGTGATATGTAGAACTGAAAAATGAATATCCCATATAAGTTTGAAAATACCCAGGAAGCCTTGGAGAAACTATGTAAACTCATCAGTAATTTTACAAAGAAAGCAGGAATCAATCCAGAAAAGGTATTAAACATTTGTATCAATATATCAGGGCGAGTTAATCCTGAATCAGGTTACAGCTTCAGCATGTTTAACTTTTCCGAACTTCCGTTAGCAGAAGTATTAGCCAAGAAAATCGGATATTCCGTTTGTATAGATAATGACACTCGTGCCATGACTTATGGAGAATATATGCAAGGATGTGTCAAAGGAGAAAAGAATATCATCTTTGTAAATATAAGTTGGGGACTTGGCATTGGAATCATTATAGATGGAAAAGTTTATACCGGTAAATCTGGATTTTCTGGAGAATTCGGACATGTCAATGTATTCGACAATGAGATTCTATGCACTGTGGCAAAAAGGATGCTTGGAAAACAGAAGCATCCGGTTCTGCTTTGCATCGTATTTTGTTGGAACGTATCAACAACGGAGAATGTTCCATATTATCCAAGTCGTATAGCCACTAAAGAAGACCCACTCACACTGGACGAAATTATTGCAGCAGTAAACCAAGAAGATTTACTCTGTATTGAAATTGTGGAAGAAATTGGCCAAAAGTTAGGAAAACAAAATTGCAGGATTAATCAATCTATTCAATCCTGAACTGGTAATTATAGGAGGAACACTGTCATTGACTGGGGATTACATTACACAGCCTATAAAAACCGCTGTGAGAAAATATTCTCTGAATCTAGTAAACAAAGATTCGGTTATTATAACTTCCAAACTAAAAGACAAGGCGGGTATTGTAGGGGCATGTATGCTTGCACGAAGCAGGATGTTTGAGAGCTAAAGTTCCAACATCCGCTTCATAAAAGCCTTTATTCCTTCTGCATCAGAAGTCTGAGGAGCCCACGAAGCCAAATCCTCTGAGGGTAGAGGCTGATATGGGCCTTTTTTAATTTCAAAAATAACGGTACCTGACTCCAAGGCAATAATACTATGCCATGTATTAGAAGGAATTTCCAGACCATATTTACCTTCCGAAGGATTGAGGCATACCTTATCTGTTACATTACCGGCATCATCATAAAAAAATGCCAGCAGACTTCCACGCAAAACCAGATAAGTTTCTTCCTTATCTGTATGACGGTGAGGAGGAAGATAAGTTCCCGGTTCCAAAGCATTCAGCAACCGATGAATAGGAGCATCCATAGACGCATGAAAATTATAATTCATACGTAAACGAGAATTCTCCTTAGCATGTGAGGTAACGGTATCCAGCAGTTCTTCTGTAATCAGCTTCATCATAACTTCAGCAATTGGGCAAACTTGGCAGGAAGTTCTGCTTTGCCCGCCTCAATAGACAAACTTTTTCCTTCATTATCTACTAATATAGCAGCCTTCTGCGAGGAAGCCAATGAGGTAACTTCCGACACATTACCGGCAACAAACAAACATCCGGAAAAAAGAGGAGTAATCACCTTCCGGATATGCCTTTCCATTTTACAAACACAGCCTGCATCGGGCAATATGTAGTATATCCCGCAGCATTCAAACGCTGCATCAACTTATGTTCAGACTTGGGTGCTGTGTACAATGCATGCCAGCACATCATATCATTATCCGTCATCATATTGTTTGCTTTTTCCATCCCTTTAATAAATCTTTTACAAATAATATCCATCCCACACTGCCGACACCTGCCAAGAACATGAAGCCGATCAAATCATCAATTTATTGGGCTTTGCAGGCTTCAAAGGTACCGTAGCCGGCTGAACAACCGTATATACCGGTGTAATCTCCTGTACCTTAGCTCTTGCCATCTGCAATTGTTGAGACACTTGTGTATATACTTGATAGGCTAAATTCATTTCATTCTGTAAACGCTCTTGCTCTGCGCGATAACTCAGCAATATTATATTCTGGTTTGCATCTACAAAATTTGCGTATTTCTTCTGGGCAGACTCATAACTGGCCTTTGCTTCTCCATAAGTTTTTCGGTAAATGCCAAATCATGACGAGCCTTATTAGTCCGATAATCTGTGATGTAGTTCTGCAGGCAATGCATCACGGTATCCGTCAGCGAAGCAGATATCAAAGGATCCTGCATAGTAACAGACAAGGTTGTCACACCTGTCTTTTTGTCTACGGAAACAGAGATACGTTTACTTAAAGCATCTGCAATGGCAGACTCATCTTTAGTAAGACGAAAAGGATCCAGCTTTGCATCCCCCTCTTCCGGTTCATCCTTAAACAAAGACAATGTCCATCCCAACACCTTAAAAGGAGCGGAGAAAATTGCACTCCACCAAGGAGAACGCTGTTCTTCTTTCAAATAAGCATATAAAGTCGTGTCTACTTTTGCTTTCTGATCCTTGACTTTAACATCGAACAGTTCAATCAGAAAAGGAGTAGAACTTACAATATCAGGATAAAGTTCGGGTGACAAAGCATCCTCACCAGAAGAAGTGCCCAAATTGATACCCGCCATGGCTGCAAGGGCTCCCATACTTCCACCACCAGATTTGCCACCACTCTCCGGAGCCAATGTCACACTTGTAGAGTACTCCTTAGGAATACTAAATGCAACAACCAGTCCTACAAGAGCAGCGATACCACACGCCTTAAAAACCAATTTGCGACTAGCCCATACTTTCTGGGCCAGTTCTATCAAATCTATTTCTTGTTCCTCAGGTTGTGGAGAGGTTATGTTTTGTATTCTTTCTTCGCTCATAATTCAAATTACTTAAAGAGATTAACCATAGTCGCAATCATCGCTGCAATAGAAGCTGTCGTACTTCCCATTCCCAGAATTTCAGCAGTAGTCATCTTCTTTTTCTGTTCTTTACTTGGAACAATTATTTCACAACCAGGTTCAATGGCTTTCTTGTTCCCTGCTTTTAAACGAGAAACTGTACCATTCATGTATATTACATAGACCTTACGTTTCTTGGCATCATTACCAAAACCACCAGCCTGGTTGATGTAATATTTCAAGCTTTCACCCTTTTTATATAAAACTGTATTCGGATACATTACAGCACCGTTGATTTTCACTGTACTTACGTACTCCGGAACAAATAATACATCTCCCTCGCGAAGCACCATATCAGCATCTGAACCAGGATTTTTCAAGGCCTCTCCCAGATTTATACCTACAGAATAGGTATCGGACAAATCCAATCTTTTTACAGATATGGAATCTCCGCCTCCCGCTTGCGCCATACGCAGAGCATCTTCCTTACGGCGGAATTCTTCTTCGGTCATCCTACGTATAAGACGCGCTCCTTTTATATAAGCATCGGGAGTTACTCCACCAGCCTTAGCTATCAAGTCACTCAAACGTTCATTCTTTTTCGATAGTGCATAATTACCGCTAAAAAGGACTTCTCCACCCACCATACATTCTGTTGTTTAAAATAGGACGGACTCTTACGAACATAAATTTCATCAAAAGGCTCAAGATGGAAATCCTGGCTTCCTTCTCCCACCAATAAGCCATCTTTCAAATCAAAAGAGAAATTCTGGCCTACTGTAGTACTGAAAGATGTACTCTTCGGATCTTTCATGCGCCGTGCAACTTCAACCTTTGTTGTAGCCGCCGCCTCCAACAAGCCACCAGCCTGCAACACCAAATCCTCTACTGTCATTTTATCAGAATAGAGATATGTACCCGGATTGGCAACTTCACCATGGATGGTAAGTGTAGCTTCTTCCTTCAAGTCATGAATACTTGGAATATATAAAATGTCATTCTTCTGCAAAGGAATATCTGCAGCTGTCCCGTTCAGCAAACCTTTCACATCTACTTGTATAATCTCATGCGACAAGTCTTCAAGCTCACGATCGATTATAGCACGGTTTAAGAATGCATCTCCGCGAAGTCCTTCCGCTTTCTTAATCAGCTGCTTCACTGTATTCATCATACCGTCCAACTGGTACAAACCTTCACGATATACAGCACCGCGGACTTCCACACGATTCTCAAAACGCTGTAAAACGGAATCAACCGTTATCTTATCACCGTCATCTACGCGGAATACGGAATAATCCATCTCATCCACATTATAAATTTGATGCTCACGTCCACTTTTACGGATTATACGTAATGCTTTCTTATAAGCATCACCCGTAAAACCACCTGAATACTTCAATAATGTACCTACGGTTTCAGTGGGTTTCATTTCATAAAACATCGGACGTTTTACCTTACCTAATATCTGTACCAGGGACTGGTAAGGATCCACAAGAATTACATCACCATCCTGCAGACGGATGTCATCTTTCATTTTTCCTTTCATAAGTAAATCGTAAACATCCAAATCCGCTATTGTATTTCCATTGCGAATCACTTTAATACTGCGCAAACTACCAATCGGATTCACACCACCTGCACGATATAAAGCATGAAATACGGAAGCAAATGATGAGAGGGTATAAGTTCCGGGCACCACAACTTCACCCATAACGTTTACTTGAATAGAACGTATTTCTCCTAATGTCAGTTTAACTTGGGTAGACGGAACATTTCCGGTTACTCCAGAATATATTCTGGCAAATTCTTGTTTCAAATAATTATTGGCTTCCTTTACAGTTTTGCCACTCAGATAAACCGGTCCTAAATTATTCACAAGAATACTTCCTTCCGGAGAGATTGTTTGTCGAATCGTTGTTTCAGAAGCTCCCCACACATCAATAATCACCTCGTCACCAGGCCCCAGACGATAATTCTCGGGAGTAGCAACATTCACATTGGGTTCGAAAGTCAAATTATCGTTAGTAAAAATATTATGACCATAAATTTGCGAAGTCGGATCCTCTGTTTCCTTCTCTTGAGACAAGGAACGATTATCCATCATTTGTAAAGAATCCCCTGCAACATCCGTTTGTCTGGCAGAATAAGTTTCCGAAGTTGTACGCAGCCCTTTGACTACGCCACTCATTTCACCACGTTGACGAGAACGCTTCTCATCTTGGGTATTGCTCTGCGGACTTCCAGATTTAGAGTTTCATTACTTTTTCTGAATTCTTTCAACTTGTTCCTTTGTCACTCCCCGCCGCATTAATTCAGTAGTAATCTGCTTTTGATTTTTGCCCATCTGCTGAGCGCTTTTTACATACTGAACAACCTGATCATCTGACATCTGCTGAGCAAAAGCTACCCCTGACAAAGTAAATACCAAAAAGAATAGTGTTATTAATCTACGCATAAGATATTCTGATTAATCTTTTGAGTTCTTGTAATAAATATAAATCGGGCACAAAGGTAATATATTATTTTTATAATATACATTTATTCCACCTCTAAGTTTCAGAAAAAGCATTAAAAAGCTGTCACTTTCACGTCTTTTCATTGGGTAGAAGAAAGCGGGAAAATTGGCACTATTTTTTTCATTAGTCCAATCAAAATAGCCTTTTTTTCAGTATAACTATATTGCACCAAGGCCAGCACTTCTTCCCGCACATGTTCATAATCATCAACAGATGCCTTTTCACGCTTTATCTTTTCACCGATTACAGAATCCAAAAGTCCATCCCCAGGCCCTCCCACAATGTACACTTCTCCCCCATCCCCCATGACTCCCACTTCCAGGGTGAGCATACAAGCTTCAGACAAGGTAATCAAACAATGAGTATTCGTCGGATACACCTCGCCCAAACGTACTATGAACATATCAGTTTCCCTTGTGTCGCGTTTCAACCTGCAATCAGATGATTGCACATATATTTCCGCCACACGCTTACTATATTCCATAGCATTCTCCGGATGACGTGCATTAGCAGCAGATATCATAACCATACGGGACACTCTATACTTTGCCGCCAGGTCCGCAATATTCACTGTCCCCGATATATTCGTTTGAATTGCCTCCGATACAAAATCATCCATCAGTTGTACATGCTTATACGCAGCAGAATGAAAAATAAGTTGAGGACGTGTTTCTTCAAATATAGCCTCCATACGCGTACGGTTAGCAACATCTGCAACCAATACACGGACCTCTAGATTCTTCCAATGATCAGACAATTCCAACTGTACATCATACAATGGGGATTCTGCCTGATCTACCAGAATCAACTGATAAGGATTCAATGTAGCCAACTGGCGAACGATTTCCCTCCTACAGCTCCCGCCGCTCCCGTAACCATTACTCTACGCCCCTCGATATGGGCCGTAATTTTACGCATGTCAACTTGCACCGGTTCTCTACGGAGCCAATCTTCTATTTGAATGTCCTTTATCAGTCCATCGTCCATACAATCGCTTAAGGGAGGAACGGTCATTACATGAATATCATGAGAGAAAAGTTTATCCAGCATTCCGGAATTTTCCAAATCCGACACCTTGCTTGGAGAGATAATGATTGTATCCACTTTCTTTTTCTTTAGACGGTCAAACAGCTGCTCATCATTGGGATATACCCTGCATCCCATCGTATGTTTACCTATCATATCAGGTTCGTCCGAAATAAAGCCACGCAGGCGATAATGATTATTACGACTAACTCTCAAGGATTTTGCAACATTGACTCCAGTCCCATGGAATCCATAAATAAAAACATTCACGCAATGACGTGCATCAAAAGCAATAGCTTCATAAAGCATCTTCACAGCAATGCGCATACAAGCCATCAGAGAGAAGGTGAACATATATGCCATAAACAGAATGCTGTTCGGCAAAGTTCTCCAAGCCCCGAAACAGACCAACAGCAATTCCCTAAAAACAGTACAACATAGCTTATCGTAAGACTCCAAAACACACGATAAATATCTACAAAAGAGGAAAAACGGATAACACCCACATAAGTACGGAGAATATGAAAGAAACAGATATTACACAAGACAGCCCAAATGGTCAGCCATACATATAAAGAAATTTCATAAGATACGGACGAAAGCCTATATTGCAAAAACATGCAGAAAGCATGGAAATCACAACGATAATTACATCTACCAACAGCACCGTCCATTTGGACGCTATGCGTGAAGAAAGATATTTATAATAGATTCTTAAATTCATAATCAGTATCAGACTTATTTGCTATAGGACCTACGACAAAGATGCTTCTTTTCGTTTTATTATCCAATTTTTATGGCAATAAAGTTCAAGACATTCAAATAGAAAATTATCCCACTAAAATATTTCTAAAAAAAACAGAGATTCTTTTTGCCTTTTCAAATAAAGATGTACCTTTGCACCCCGTAAACAAAAGCTTATTGCCGCTATAGCTCAGTTGGTAGAGCAACGCATTCGTAACGCGTAGGTCGCCAGTTCAAGTCTGGCTAGCGGCTCACTCAAAGACTGATATTTAAAACACTGAATATCAGTCTTTTTTCTTTTCTCAAAATAGCCTAAAGCTATTAAAAAAAACGGCACGATTTTCACCCGTGGAGCAAAAAGGGTGTCGAAAAGGGTGTCGAAAATTTTAGTAGTTATGGCAAAATTAGCATTAACAGTATTAGCAGCAAGAAAAGCTGCAAATGGCATGTACCCCATCTTTGTACGCATTGCAGCAAAGAAAGAAAAGGCGTATATCAAAACCATGTACGAAATTTCCGATTTAAGTCAATGGTATAACGGGAAGGTTGTAGCAAGAACTGACGCTGCGATGATGAATAAACGGCTTTTATTCGAGCTAAAGAAATATAATGACCGCGTAAATGCAATAGAAAACAATGACACATATACGGCTACTCAATTAAAGCTTATAGCTATCCAAGCGGATGCAGACTGTCTCTACAAAGATAGACACAGACAAAGACGGCATTCACGACCTTTATTTCGTGTTTAAAGGCAAGGAGCTGAAGGTAGATGAATGGATGTTTGAGAGATTTTGAGTTAGCCTTACTGTGCTTTATTTCCACATTTACTAAGAATTATTCGTCCGACATCTGTTGCATTATCTCGACAGCTGTCGGACGATAATGCAACAGATGTCGGACGAATAAGCAACAACCGTCGGACGAATAATTCTCTGCAAGGAAAAACATAATCTATCGTAGCCCTCAAAGGTATTCAGCGCAATACCGGAAACTATTCATATGATAAGCACTACGCATTCGACCATCACTACAGATTCTCTCTGAAAAAAGCATGCTCCGACTATGTAGTTTCCAATAAAAAATGTATCTTGCGGAGATTTATTAAATACGATATGAACATGAAACCCTATCTAATCCCCTTCTTTGCAACTGTTGCACTGACCGCAACCGCTCAACAAAAAAACGAGATTACCAGCGTCCTCGAAATACTGGATGTAACCAACGGTAACCGGACTGTCGTAAAAGAATTTCCCTACCGGATTGAAGCTCCCAATTGGACGCCCGACGGGCAATGGCTGCTATACAACAGCGACGGAAAGCTTTACCGCCTTTCCCCCACCTCGCCTGCCGAACCGGAACTGATAAACACCGGATTTGCCCAAAACTGCAACAACGACCACGTCCTCTCGGCCGACGGACAGCAGATAGCCATCAGCCACGGGACGAAAGAAGACTATAAATCGCGCATTTATACACTTCCCATCATGGGCGGCACTCCCCGTTTAATAACACCTATGGCTCCCAGCTACCTCCACGGCTGGAGCCCCGACGGCAAAGAGCTTGCCTATTGCGCCGAACGAAACGGCAACTATGACGTCTATACCATCCCGGCGGAAGGAGGTGAAGAAACCCGCCTGACCACTGCCGAAGGTCTGGATGACGGACCGGAATATTCCCCCTGCGGACAATACATCTGGTTCAATTCCGTACGCACCGGACTCATGCAAGTCTGGCGCATGAAGGCAGACGGCTCCGAACAGACCCAGATGACCTTTGACGAAACCCGTAACTCCTGGTTCCCCCACATCTCCCCTGACGGAAAATCCGTTGTATTCATCACCTACTACAAAGGTGACCTGGAACCGGGAGAGCACCTGGCAAACAAGAACGTAGAGCTGCGCCTAATGCCCGCAAACGGTGGAGAGCCCAAGACATTGTTAAAGCTTTTCGGCGGACAAGGCACCATCAATGTCAACTCATGGGCACCGGACAGCAAACGTATAGCCTTTGTCAGCTATCGAATTAACTGATATGACTTGATGGTTTTCACTCCATTTTTTACTAACTTTGCCCGACTAAAGATGCAGTAAAACAAAATGGAAAAGAAGAAAATCATTATCGGAACATTCGTCGCACTGATTCTTATTGGAGCAGCTTGTGCAGGAACAGTATACTACTATCTGTTTGCCCCGCAATTCCATCCGAAAAAGACAGTCTATATCTATATAGACCGCGACGACACCGCCGACTCCATATATAATAAGGTGGAACAACAAGGCCATCCTCGAAGCTTCACCGGCTTCCGCTGGATGGCCCAATACAAGAAATATTCCGAAAATATACACACCGGACGCTACGCCATCCGGCCGGGGGAAAACGTATATCACGTATTCAGCCGTCTGTACCGCGGATATCAAGAACCTACGAACCTCACCGTCGGCAGCGTACGCACACTGGACCGGCTGGCACGCAGCGTAGGCAAACAGCTCATGATAGACTCCGCCGAAATAGCCGGATTGATGAACGACTCCGCATTCCAACAAAAACTGGGATACAACAAAGAGACCCTGCCCTGCCTCTTCATCCCCGAAACCTACCAAGTCTATTGGGACATGAGTGCAGAAGAGTTCTTCGAAAGAATGCAAAAAGAGCACCAGAAGTTCTGGAACCAGGAACGCTTAGACAAAGCCACCGCCATCGGAATGACCCCGACGGAAGTCTGCACCCTCGCCTCCATCGTCGAGGAAGAGACAAACAACAATCCCGAAAAACCAATGGTGGCAGGGCTCTACATCAACCGCCTGCACACCGGCATGCCCCTGCAAGCCGACCCTACCATCAAATTTGCTTGCAGGACTTCGGCTTGCGGAGAATTACGAATGCCCATCTGGCAGTAGAATCCCCCTACAATACCTATCTCAACACCGGACTACCTCCCGGTCCCATACGCATCCCCTCACCCATCGGGCTGGATGCTGTGCTGAACCATACGAAACACAACTACCTCTACATGTGTGCCAAAGAGGACTTCTCGGGCACCCATAACTTTGCATCCAATTATGCCGAGCACATGAAAAATGCAAGAAAATATTGGAATGCATTAAACGAAAGAAAGATTTTCAAGTAATCTGCTGATAAAATAAAAGCAAAATCCTATATTTGCGTCAAATATTAATCCATGACTAACACTTAAATATTCAGATATGAGCAAGCAACTCTTACTTGGCGATGAAGCATTGCACAAGCTGCATTAGACGCCGGACTTTCGGGTGTATATGCCTATCCCGGCACTCCTTCTACGGAAATCACCGAATATATTCAGATGGCACCGATTACTGCCGAAAAGAACATCCATAACCGCTGGTGCTCCAACGAGAAAACTGCGATGGAAGCTGCCCTGGGCATGTCCTTTGCAGGCAAGCGTTCACTGGTGTGCATGAAGCACGTGGGTATGAACGTGGCTGCCGACTGTTTCATCAACTCTGCCATTACCGGCGTAAAAGGTGGTCTTATAATCATTGCTGCCGACGACCCCAGCATGCATTCCTCTCAGAACGAGCAGGACAGCCGTTTCTATGGCGACTTCTCCCTCATCCCGATGTACGAACCAAGCAACCAGCAGGAAGCATACGACATGGTGTACAACGGATTCAACTTCTCCGAACAGACCGGCGAACCCATCCTGATGCGCATGGTTACGCGCCTGGCACACTCCCGTTCCGGCGTAGAGCGCAAGGAGCAACAACCGCAGAATGAGATTTCCTTCAGCGAAGACCCGCGTCAGTTCATCCTCCTGCCGGGTAATGCACGCAAACGCTACAAAGCATTGCTGCAACGCCAGGACGAATTTATCAAAGCTTCTGAAAACTCCGCTTACAACAAATATACCGACGGCCCCAACAAAAAGCTGGGTATCGTGGCATGCGGCATCGGCTACAACTACCTGATGGAGAACTATCCCGAAGGTTGCGAATATCCGGTACTGAAAATCGGACAATACCCGTTGCCCAAGAAACAGCTGATGCAGCTGGTAGAAGCATGTGACGAGATTCTGGTACTGGAGGACGGACAGCCGTTCGTAGAAAAACAGCTGAAAGGCTATCTGGCATCGGCATCAAAGTAAAAGGCCGTTTGGACGGCACTCTTTCACAAGACGGAGAGCTGAACCCGGACAGCGTGGCACGTGCCGTAGGCAAGGAGAACAAGGCTGAATTCAGCGTTCCTTCTCTGGTAGAGATGCGCCCGCCCGCTTTGTGCGAGGGTTGCGGCCATCGCGACATGTACACGGTGCTGACCCAAGTATTGAAAGAAGAATATCCCACTTATAAGGTGTTCAGCGACATTGGTTGCTACACGCTGGGAGCCAATGCCCCATTCAACGCCATTAACTCTTGTGTGGATATGGGCGCCTCCATCACCATGGCGAAGGGTGCTTCGGATGCCGGCCTGCATCCTGCCGTAGCCGTCATCGGCGACTCCACCTTCACCCACTCGGGCATGACGGGACTGCTGGATTGCGTCAACGAAAATGCCGACGTCACCATCGTCATCTCCGACAACGAAACCACCGCCATGACCGGAGGACAAGATTCTGCCGGCACCGGACGTCTGGAAGCCATCTGCACCGGCATCGGTGTAGCTCCCGAACACATCCGCGTCGTAGTGCCCTTGAAGAAAAACTACGAAGAGATGAAGCAAATCATCCGGGAAGAAATCGAGTACCACGGCATATCCGTCATCATCCCCCGCAGAGAATGTATCCAAACATTAGCACGCAAAAAAAGAAACAAGTAAAGCCATGAAAAAAGACATCATACTTCCGGCGTAGGAGGACAAGGTATCCTCTCCATCGCCACCGTAATCGGCAAAGCAGCCCTCAAGGACGGACTCTACATGAAGCAGGCAGAAGTACACGGCATGAGCCAGCGAGGCGGCGACGTGCAGTCCAACCTGCGCATCAGCGACCAACCCATCGCTTCGGACCTCATTCCCACAGGAAAATGCGACCTCATCATCTCCCTGGAACCGATGGAAGCACTGCGCTACCTCCCCTACCTCAGCCCCGAGGTTGGCTGGTGACCAATGAAGCCCCCTTCATCAACATTCCCAACTATCCGGCAGAAGAAGACATCAAGGCCGAAATCAACAAGCTGCCGCATAAAATCATGCTGAACGTAAACGAAGTGGCAAAAGAAGTCCGGCTCTCCCCGCGTAGCAACATCGTACTGCTGGGCGCCACCATCCCCTTCCTCGGCATCGACTACGCAAAGGTGCAAGACAGCATCCGCGAAATCTTCCAACGCAAGGGCGACGCCATTGTAGAGCTGAACCTCAAAGCGTTGGCTGCCGGCAAAGAGATTGCTGAAAAACTGATGTAAACTATAATTGACTCTAAATTTCAACATACCATGAATAACAAATACTGGGAAGAAGAGATTGAAACGATGCCCCGTGAGCAGTTGCGCGAACTGCAACTGCAACGGTTAAAAAAGACTGTCAGCATTGCCGCCAACTCTCCTTATTATAAAAAGGTATTCCAAGAGCATGGCATCACTGCCGACAGCATCCGGTCTGTAGAAGACATACGTAAGATACCGTTTACCACCAAGGCCGATATGCGCGCCAATTATCCTTTTGGATTAGTAGCAGGCGATATGCGTGAGGACGGAGTACGTATCCATTCTTCCAGTGGTACTACGGGCACGCCGACGGTCATCGTACACTCCCAACACGATTTGGACTCTTGGGCTAACTTAGTGGCACGCTGCCTCTATATGGTAGGTATCCGTAAGACGGATGTTTTCCAAAACAGCTCCGGTTACGGCATGTTCACCGGAGGACTGGGCTTTCAGTATGGAGCCGAACGTCTGGGTGCGCTGACTGTTCCTGCCGCTGCCGGAAACAGCAAGCGTCAGATAAAGTTCATCACCGACTTCAAGACCACTGCCCTGCATGCCATTCCCAGCTATGCCATCCGCTTGGCAGAGGTATTCCAGGAAGAAGGGATGGACCCGCCGACACAAGTCTGAAAACGCTTGTTATCGGTGCCGAACCCCACACAGACGAGCAACGCAGAAAGATTGAACGCATGCTTGGCGTCAAAGCCTATAACAGCTTTGGTATGACTGAAATGAACGGTCCCGGCGTAGCCTTCGAGTGCACCGAACAAGACGGCATGCACTTCTGGGAAGATTGCTACCTGGTCGAAATCATTAACCCGGAAACCGGCGAACCCGTACCGGAAGGTGAAATCGGCGAACTGGTACTGACAACGCTGGACAGAGAGATGATGCCCCTCATCCGCTACCGTACACGCGACCTTACCCGCATCCTGCCCGGCAAGTGCCCTTGCGGACGTACCCACATCCGTATAGACCGCATCAAAGGCCGTAGCGACGATATGTTCATCATCAAGGGAGTCAATATCTTCCCCATGCAGGTGGAAAAGGTGCTGGTACAATTCCCCGAATTGGGCAGCAATTACCTCATCACGCTCGAAACGGTCAATAACCAGGATGAGATGATTGTGGAAGTTGAACTTAGCGACCTCTCTACCGACAATTACATCGAGCTGCAAAAGATTAGCAAAGCCATTACCCGCCAGCTGAAAGACGAGATTCTGGTAACTCCGAAGTTACGGTTGGTAAAGAAAGGTTCCTTGCCGCAGAGCGAAGGAAAAGCCGTCAGGGTAAAAGACTTACGGGACAACAAATAAACTGTAAAAAAAACTCTTTTCAAAACAGACCATCTGTTCACCCGATACAGATGGTCTGTCTTGTATAAACACATCATCTATCTTCCCTTGACACATCATCTGTTTCAGCATCACGTATCATCGTTTCACAATCACCCACATCCGCATAAAACGAAAGAGGAACGGTTATCCAAACAGATTACCGTTCCTCTTTTATAGAAAGCCGCACCGATGATGTGATGAAACTCCGTATGACATGATTTGAGTGCTCCTCCTCTTTGTAATCCACCGACTCAAGAGTTACCCCGAAGCGTGGCCCGCCATTGAGAAGCGAAGCTTGTCTCGGTATTTCATAAAAATTGATGAGTTTCCCGATCCAATCAATGCGGCTATTTTTTCTATAACAAAGGTAATGAGTTTCTATGAAAGAAACAAGTAAAAGCAGTAAATTGTTTCAAGTCCTTTTCAAGTTTTAACCCCTCCCCGGAGTATCAGAAAACAAAAAGTGCTGACTACCAAAAGAGTAATCAGCACCTCGTAATTTATCTGCTAACTGTTTTTATGCAGCCTTTGCTTTAGCAACGATAGCCTTGAAAGCTTCCGGATGGTTCATCGCTAAATCAGCCAACACTTTGCGGTTGATTTCGATACCAGCTTTGTGCAAAGCGCCCATCAGCTTAGAGTAAGACATACCTTCCAGACGAGCGGCAGCGTTGATACGCTGAATCCACAAAGCACGGAAGTTTCTCTTCTTGTTCTTACGGTCACGGAACGCATAGGTCAAACCTTTTTCCCAAGTATTCTTGGCAACGGTCCAAACGTTCTTTCTTGCACCAAAGTAACCTCTGGTCAATTTCAAAATTTTCTTTCTTCTTGCTTTAGAAGCAACATGATTTACTGATCTTGGCATAGTTTTACTTGTTTTTGAATGTTAGCGCCGTTACTTCACGCAGCGGACTTAAAGCTAATGCATTCGGTTAATAACTTTAATACTTTTGTACGCTTTTCAATTACTTCATTGCTAAGAGCTCTTTCACCTGGCTTACATCTGTTGTACTAACAAGTGTAGAGTAGCACAAGTTTCTTTTCTGCTTCTTAGTTTTCTTAGTCAGGATGTGACTATGAAAAGCGTGCTTTCTTTTGATTTTACCTGTTCCGGTAAGAGTAAATCTCTTTTTAGCACCGGAGTTAGTCTTCATCTTTGGCATCTTTTTTTAACTTTTTAATTATTAAATTATATGGCAACGCACTATACCTATGGCGTTACTCACTTCTTTATTCTTCTTCGGTTTCAGCCGACGCAGCCTTTGGCGCATCTTCGGCAGGCTTGGGAGCCGCGCTCTTCTTAGGTGCCGCCACTTTCTTCGGAGAGAGTTGGATTGTCATTCTCTTTCCTTCCAGAACCGGCATCTGGTCTACCTTCGCATAGTCTTCCAAGTCATTGCAAAACGGAGCAGCAACACTTCACCTTGCTCTTTGAACAAGATGGAACGTCCTTTAAAGAATACGTAGGCCTTCACCTTGTCACCATCTTCCAAAAAGCCTTTAGCATGCTTCAACTTGAAGTTATAGTCATGGTCATCTGTCTGAGGTCCAAAACGTATTTCCTTCACGTTCACTTTTACCTGCTTTGCCTTTTGCTCTTTCTGACGCTTCTTTAACTGATAAAGAAATTTAGAATAATCAATAATACGACAAACAGGGGGTTGTGCATTTGGAGAAATCTCCACGAGATCCGCTTCATGTTCTTCAGCAAGTCTTAAAGCCTGCGCTATCGGATACACTTTTGGTTCTACTTCATCGCCCACTATGCGGACTTCTTTGGCCCGGATTTGTTCGTTAATCCGATGTTGCCCTTTTAAGCTGTCATTCTTCATTAAATAACGTTTACTTCCAGTTTGTTTCTTATTTACTATTCCCAAATTAATGTTTTTGTTAAGTAAAAGCGAACTTTAGAACATCTAATATATGCTATGCTTCTACAATTGGGCGCAAAGTTACCATTTATTTATCATATTCTGAACTTCTTCGTTCATTTTTTTGGCAAATTCTTCAAATTTCATGGTTCCTTTATCACCTTCTCCCTGCTTGCGGACAGCAACTTCCTTGTTTTCAGCCTCCTTTTCACCTACAACCAGCATGTACGGAATACGCTTCATCTCATTGTCACGAATCTTACGACCAATCTTTTCATTGCGCTCATCCACAATGGCACGGATGTCATATCGCTTCAAGTATTGTTTCACTTCATGCGCATAGTCGTTGAACTTCTCGCTGATAGGCAGGATGGCAACCTGGTCGGGAGTCAGCCACAACGGGAACTTACCGGCCGTATGCTCAATAAGCACAGCCACGAAGCGTTCCATGGAGCCGAACGGAGCACGGTGAACCATTACGGGACGGTGCTTCTGATTGTCGGCACCGGTATATTCCAGCTGGAACGTTCCGGCAGGTTGTAGTCCACCTGGATGGTACCCAGCTGCCAACGGCGACCGATGGCATCCTTCACCATGAAGTCCAATTTAGGACCATAGAAAGCGGCTTCTCCATATTCTATTTTTGCCTTCAGACCCTTTTCTTCACAAGCTTCGATGATGGCTCGTTCTGCTTTTTCCCAGTTCTCGTCGCTACCGATATATTTTTCGCGGTTCACCTTGTCGCGCAAGGAAATCTGTGCCTCGAAGTTCTCGAAGTCCATAGATTCGAACACGATGGAGATAATGTCCATTACACGGAGGAACTCATCCTTCACCTGGTCCGGACGGCAGAAGATATGCGCATCATCCTGCGTAAAGCTACGTACACGTGTCAAACCGTGCAACTCGCCACTCTGCTCGTAACGGCAAACCGTACCGAACTCTGCCAAACGTAAAGGCAGGTCTTTGTAAGAACGGGGTGAGTTCTTGTAAATCATACAGTGGTGAGGACAGTTCATCGGTTTCAAGAAGTATTCCTCTCCTTCTTCCGGTGTGTGGATGGGCTGGAAGGAGTCCTTACCATATTTTGCATAGTGTCCGGAAGTGATGTAAAGCAATTTGTTGCCGATGGGCGGACACATTACTTCCTGATAATCGTAACGGGCCTGAATGCGGCGCAAGAAGTCCTGCAAGCGGATACGCAGTGCAGTACCTTTGGTAGCCACATCGGGAGCCCCTTACCTACGGTGTCAGAAAACATGAACAAGTCCATCTCCTTACCGATTTTGCGGTGGTCACGCTTCTTGGCTTCTTCCAGCAGAACAAGATACTCATCCAGCATCTTCTTCTTCGGGAAGGTGATACCATAGATACGGGTCATCATCTTACGGTCCTCCTGTCCACGCCAATAAGCACCGGCAACGGAAGTCAGCTTGATAGCTTTGATAGGCGCTGTGGTCATCAAGTGAGGGCCACGGCACAAGTCGGTAAATGCACCCTGCGTATAAGTTGTGATGTGGCCGTCTTCCAATTCGGAAATCAGCTCGCATTTATAAGTTTCTCCACGGTCACCGAACATCTTCAAAGCATCCGCCTTGGCAATGTCTTGTCTGACAACCGCTTCTTTCTTAGCCACCAGTTCAGCCATCTTTTTCTCAATGGCTGGCAGGTCAGCTTCCTTGATAGTCGTTTCACCCGGGTCCACATCATAGTAGAAACCGTTTTCGATAGCAGGACCTATACCGAACTGGATGCCCGGATAGAGTTCCTGCAAAGCTTCGGCCAGCAAGTGGGCACTGGTATGCCAAAAGGCATGCTTACCCTGCTCATCCTCCCATTTATAAAGAACCACTTCAGCGTCTTGCATGATAGGACGCCCCAAATCATAAATTTCTCCGTTCACGCCACAAGCCAGCACGTCTTGTGCCAATCGCGACTGATGCTTTCTGCAATCTGCAGTCCCGTTACTCCTTCGTTATATTCACGAACAGAGCCGTCTGGAAATGTTATCTTTATCATAGTTTATATGTATATTTCATTTTTCAGAACGCAAAAATAGCTAATTCTTTTTGATATTCTATTTTTTAGCAAAAAAATGTTATTCCCGTGTATCTGTAAACCTCTTTATGATATTATAGGCCGAGACAATGCCCAACTCTCCGGCTTTACTCAAATCGGCAATACCTTGTTTGTTATTCCCCAGGAAGATGTGCGTCAACCCACGGTTAAAGTATGCTTCAGCAAAATCGGGACTCAGCTCAATCGCCTTGTCATAATCCGCCAAGGCGGCACGGTAATCCTTCAGTAACGAAGACACATTGCCACGGTTATAATAGCCATAGACAAAATCAGGAGCCAATAGAATAACGTGATCCAGGTCATTCTTCACAACTTCATAATCGATGGCTGTCACTTCAGGCTTCTTCATTTCCGTTGTACCCGAAGTGGCACCTTCACTCATTGTGGCTTCGGCCTTTTTTATATTCCAGTTGCTTATAACGCACCAAAGCACGCATAAAGTATGCCGGGAAGAAAGTGTCGTCCAACAAGATACTCTTTGTAAAGTCATCTATGGAACTGGCAAAATCCTGAACCAGATAGAAATCCAGACCTCTCATGAAACGTTTCTTGGCGTTCTTCTCGTCAGCCACCACATCAGACGTATGAGCGTCTATCAAAGCAAAGTGAAAGCGTACTTGTTCCTCCGTCAACGGAGCTTCCATATTGGTGATGCGCAGTGGCTTCGGGAACAGTTTCGAATGGTTCAGTTCCTCAATATACTTATGATAATGTACGATACGCTTCACATCGCTCAGTTTCTCATAATAAGTCAAAGCATACATCGGCTCGAGCTTGATGGTCACATTCCGGTCTTGTACACGTCCGCGATAATCGCTCTTATAACGCTGGTCAGCTTCCGAATCGTCCGCTATTACAATTTTCCGATAATTTTCCATGTTCTTGTCGGATTTCTTACGGGTCTTCCCGCCATCTCCATTGGAGTTTTCCGAGGAATTATCCGCAACATCCTTACTGTCGTCACCTTCCTTTTTGTCACCAGAAGAAACACCGTTACGCTTGTCTATCTGCATCTTCATGATTTTGAACTCATCCTGCTCGGCTCCTTTATGGTCGCCAATCTTTTTACGGGCTTCGGCACGCTGATAATAGCCGGCCATAAAGTTAGGATATTCTGCAATCACTTTGGAATAGTCACTGATAGCTCCCCGGTAATCCCCCGTCTGCGCACGTAACAAACCACGATTGAAGGTGGCCATCATGTTATCCGGTTCCATCTTCAACACAAAATCAAAATCCTCTATTGCCCGGTTGTCATCGCCCACCTGGCACGTAGCAAACCGCGGTTGTAGTGCCCGAGAAAATTATTCGGATCAATATCCAAAGCCAAATCATAGTCACTCATGGCGCCTCTCAAATTATTCTGATGGAAACGCGCAAGGCACGGTTGATATAGTTACCGGCATTCTTTGCACTCAGATGGATAGACTGGTCCAAATCAGCTTCAGCCTCTTTATACTTCCCCTGCTGGAGGCGTACAATGGCTCTTGCCCCCCATCCATCCGGGTCATAACGGTCCATATCGATGGCTTTGTCAAAATCACGCAAAGCTTGTATCGTATCATTCTGTTTCAGGGAGACTTCCCCGCGCATCAGATAGGCACGTGTATATCTGGGGGCAATTGTCAGAAGCGTACCCAAATCTTCCTTAGCCGCCTCATAATCTTCTTTCTGAATATGGCAAAGGGAAAGATTATGCCAAAGCACCACATTCTCCGGGTCGTATTTGATGGCAGTTTTATAATCTTCAATCGCCTCGTCAAACTTGTTCTGACGGATACGTGCCAATCCTCTGATTTGGTAAGCACCTACCACAAAAGGTTCCGCTGAATCGCAGCATCACAATCACTCTCCGCTCCCTGATAGTCATCCAAATTGATTTTTGCCAGTCCACGGAAGAAATAAGGCTCATATAAATAAGGTTTCGCGTTGATTACCTGATTAAAATATTGGATAGAAAGCACGTAATCCTCAAAATACAATGCATTCCGAGCAATGGTCATCACCCGTTCCGTATTGATTTGTGCATACAACAATGTGGGTAACAGCAAAATAGCCGTCAGTATTTTTTTTATCATCTTGTTTTATAAATGCTTGTAAACGAAACAAAAGTAACGTTTTTCGTTTACTTGTCGGGATTAGCGGAACACTTTTTATATTTTTTGAGCCTTTTATACCATATTATATGGTTAAACTTATTTCTTTACGGTTTTCACCTTATAAGTGCAGTGTGCCTTGCCTTTCAACATGGCATTCAGTTTTCCTTTAATCATCTGCTTGCGTAACGGAGACAAATGGTCGATGAACATCTTTCCTTCCAGATGGTCGAACTCGTGCTGCATCACGCGTGCCAGGTAACCTTCGATAATCTCATCGTGCGGTTCCAAGTTCTCGTCCAGGTATTGCACGCGTATTTTGTTGCCACGCTTCACTGATTCATGAATTCCTGGAAGGCTCAAGCAACCCTCGTCCATAGAAACTTCCTCACCGGACACTTCCAGAATATGGGCATTGATATACGCCTTGCGGAAATCTTTATATTCTGGCAAATCATCAGACAAGACATCCAGATTAATGGTTACTACGCGGATAGGCAAACCTATTTGCGGTGCAGCAAGTCCCACACCTTCAGCATTGTCCATCGTTTCAAACATATTCTCAATAAGTTCTTTCAAATTCGGATAGTCCGGGGCAATATCCTCTGCTACCTTTCTCAATACGGGCTGGCCGTACACATAAATGGGTAAAATCATTTCCTTTACTACAAATTACTAATTACAAATTACTTTCTATACATTATAAAAAAGAGAAACGTTTGTTCTCTAAATAAGTTTGCAGAATAATAGTTGCACTGATTTCATCCACCAGCGCTTTGTTTTGGCGGTCCTTCTTTTTCAATCCGGCCTCAAGCATCGTCCGATGAGCCAGAACAGAAGTAAAACGCTCGTCTACATATTCAACCGGCATGTCAGGCAGTTTCTTCTTCAGCGAACGGACAAAAGGTTCGATATTCTTCATATTTTCCGAAGCCTCATTGTTCATCTGCTTAGGAAAGCCTACCAAGATACGCTCTACCGGCTCCTTAGCCACATAATCAAGAAGAAACTGCAACAATTGGTGTGTAGGCACAGTTGTCAGTCCATTCGCAATCATCTGCAATGTATCACTCACGGCTATTCCCGTGCGTTTCCGACCGTAGTCTATGGCTATTATTCTACTCATAATGGGCTACAAAATTACGATTAAAATTTGAATTCCGCCGTTAATCTTACATATATAATACAGAAAAAGGGATGTCTGATAGTATCAAACATCCCCTCCTCTGATTTTTTCACTAATTATTTCAAATGAATTTTGTATGTCAACCCTCCACTGAAATATTTCATCCTCTGCATTTCCACCTGCACATGCAGATGCTTGAACAACAGATAAGTGGCTCCCAAGGCAAAGTCCTTGGAGTCATATTCCGCTATCATCCTTAACTGCGGATGAAAGGACGGATTGTAGGTGACACCCAGTGCAAAGCCATTCAGCTTGTACTCCTTGCGGTCATTATACAGATAGGAAAGATGCACGCCAACCTCCTCTTTACCCGCAACGGGTATCTGCTTGGAAGCGGCAATATAGAAACGGCTGTAATAGCCGTTACCTTCCGTGGTGCTAACTTGGCCGCCGCCGGAGGAAGTGAACGGGTCGGACGTCCCCAGCACGACAGCCGGCATGTATTTCCAGAACTGCCCCTCCTTCAATACACGCAGACGGGCGGAAAAGTAACGGTCCTGGTTCGTGAATCCGCTGTACCCGTATGGCTTCAATCCTAACGCCTCCGCCTTGAAAAGTGTACACGTGTAGGCTATTTCCAGAAAGGGAAAGATAGTTACACTCAAGAAATAGTTGTAGGTATGATAGTACCAGGTGGGTGGTGTGAGCTCCTTGTTCAGGAAGTTACCGCCGACCATGAAGGTCTTGTCACGCTGCATCTCCGCAGAGGTGCATGCAACAGCCCGGTCGTACCATACGTCAACTGGGAAAAGGCTGAAAGGGAAAGGCTGCAAAACAGAACGATAAAGAATAGCTTAAACTTCATCATCACATATAAATTCAGTCGCTGATAAAAATGGATTGCTTTATAACATGCATCGGACATAGTACCAAAAAAAGGCGTCTGAGTCCCAGACGCTTCATTTTTAGAGTCTATTTGTCACTTGGAGTATATTATTCCAGGATAACTACGCGGTTCAAGAAGTTCTTGCCGAACATATTGGCAGTACCACCGAATCCTACGAGTTCGAGCTGGTCTTTGTCAACACCCTGAGCAATCAAGGATCGTAAACAACCTGAGCACGCTTTTCAGACAGCTTCTGGTTCCAAGAAGCGCTACCGGTAGCCTTGTCGGCATAGCTGCAACCTTGTACTTCTTGTCCGGATTAGCCTTCAGAATCTTGGCTGCCAGTTCGATGTTAACCTTGCCATAGTCGTCCAGACGGGCGCTGCCAATCTTGAAGAAGATGGCACGCGGACCGGCAACTTCAACTTCCTTGGTCACTTCCTTAACTTCAGGTTTAGCGTTGGCCAGTGCATTCTTGCAGTTAGCCAGGTCAGCCTGAGCCTGAGCCAGTTCACTTCTATATCTGTTGATTTCTGCATTGACTGCGTCTTCGTCAATCTTAGAAACCGGAATAAACTTCTTACCACCGAAGATGTAGCTAACACCTGCAGTCAAAGTTCCAGTACCTTCAGCCTTGCGATGGCTGCTGATATTGCCGAATACAGACGGAGCGATAGCACCGCGAGCTTCTACGTCAATAGCCCACTTAGTGTTGATATTGAACTTCAAGCCCAAACCAGCAGAAGCGCCTACACGTGCTCTAGCCTTTTCATCCCCATCAGGAATCATTGTTCCATCGTTTTGAATCAGCACATTAGCTGACTTTGCAACAGTTACTTGAGGACCCAAAAATCCATAAACTTCGAAGAAACGGTTAGGATTAACGCCTGCGAACAATGTAGAAAGATTGATCATTGCATCAATGTTACCACCAAAGTACGTCTTATTATGTTCCCAATACGAGTTATCCAGACACAAGTGCTGAGTAACACCATTGAACTGAGCACGTACACCCCATGTCGGAGTAATCAACTTACCAACTGATACGCTAAAATGCGGAGCCAATTTATTGAAACCATCATTGTTGATAGCGTGGACACCACCACCTACACTCACGAAAATATTATCGCTCCATTTCGGAGTGTAGTAGTTCGTTTTTTCTTGTGCATTCAGATTTGCTGCACAAGCGCCTGCTAATAATAAGGAGGCTATTACTAATTTACTTTTCATTATTCCTTTAGTTTAAAATTAAATACTAACTAAAACGATTTTAGTAAGCTGTACCGTCACCATTACCACCACCAGCATTGTTTCCATTGCCATGACCGTGACCATGATCATGAGTAATTGAAACAATATCTTGTGTTGCAGTTGTATTAAGTGCAACCTTAATATTTACACCAGGAATATTATATACCACACCATCTACTGTTGCTGAAACATTATTTACAGAAGTCTGATAGTTTGTAGTAGCTTTCAAAGTAACAGTTGTATAAGGTGCAATTGTTACTTCTTCTGTTCTAACTACTGCAGTAAAACCGGTATTAAGACCTTCTACAGCAGCTTTCAATACAGCTTTCAGTTCTTCATTAGACAAAGCCTTAGTAGCAGGTATATTTGCATCAATCCAAGTTTTTACCTCATCAATGTTAGTAACAGTTTGACCGACATATGCTGTATATGACAATTCTTTCACTACAGACTCGGGACTATCATTGGTATAACTTCCACCATCTACAACCTGACCTATTTCAGGTTTTATAGTCTCAGGATCAGGAGTAGGATATACATCCTTAGCGGCATCTGTTATTTTCTGCAAGAAAATGTTTACCGGAACAAAAGCGAATTGTCCTTTATTCAAAGCAGGAATCACAGCTTGTCCCTCGCCTGGTAAATAATCTTTTTTTGTAGCAGTAAACTTTCTTGTTTCAGGTGCAATTTTACCATCAGCACCAGCCTTCACTTCAGTGTCACCTGTAATATTAAGGCCTTCTGTTATGATAGAACGATCCCCCAAATCATATACAGTAATAGCAATGGTAGCACTTGCAGGATCCAATTCCACAGGTGCAACATTGAATTCTTCCTTTTCGCAGCTTGTGAACACTACAGTTGTTAAAGCTACTGCGGCCAATGCCAATTTAGCACCAATACCGCTCAAAAAACTTTTCTTTTTCATCTCAAT